>Ga0181603_10000760_pt1 | contig 27364 bp, 23 predicted proteins | sample 041ome_13_FD_148633 | JGI IMG/M metagenome (GOLD analysis project Ga0181603, IMG submission 148633) | Coastal salt marsh microbial communities from the Groves Creek Marsh, Skidaway Island, Georgia - 041409US metaG (spades assembly) | ecosystem: Environmental > Aquatic > Marine > Intertidal zone...
AGACCCAGCTTTCGGCTTTTTTGACCCACAAAAATTTGAATTTGTAGATAGCGAACTAAGAGAACTGAATTTCAATGGAGTGTTTAAGCTAGCTAAAAGTGATGGTAAACTAACTGCTTTAGATGATGGACCAGGAGTACCAAATGGTTTAGGATTATCTCCAGATGAAAGATTTTTATATGTAAATAAAATGGGGGCTCCTTTCTCAAACTCGGATTCTGAAATAATAAAAATAGACTTGGCCAGTAATCAGTCAGATACCCTTTACAAGGGTAACGAATTAGTTACAAAGTATAACAATGGGACTGACTTTGATGGAATGGATGTTCATTCTAGTGGACATATATTTACATCAGGTCCAGGTGGTTTACTTATTATTTCTTCAGAGGGGGAGTTAATGGCTAGGATAAATACAGGTCAAATCACTAATTGTACGTTTAATGACGATGAATCATACTTGTACATCACAGGTTTTTTAAATAATCCCAAGTTATTTAGAATTAAAATGAACCAGAAAATAAAACACTAACCAGCTTCAATACACCAATGAGTAAAAGCTATTATTTAAAAAAATATTCTTTAGAATTTCTAGTTGTGTTTCTGGGAATACTGTCATCCTTTGGGATTGATAACTATATAAAGAATACTCAAAAGGAAGATGAAAAAAACACCCTTTTAGATGAATTACATCTTTCAATTAAAGAAGATATGGGGCAACTAGAAATCGTAAATGGCGCTCTTGAAGACTGCTTAAATTCAATAAATGTATTGTTTGAACATTCAAAGAAGAACACACTAAACGACTCAATAATAGCATTCCACATTTCTAACGTTTCTGCGAAAGCAGCCATTTCATTTTTTCCTCAGAAAGGAGTGTACAACCAGCTGATTAACACAAATTCATTTGAACGAATTGAAGACCGGCAGTTAAGAAGAAAAATATCTGATTTATACGAACACCTAGAAGACAGAAAAAATGCTGCAGATTTAAAATTTGATTTATTCACTGAAAGCTTTGATAAGGCTCTATTAGATAAACTGAATTATAGGGTTAAGATTGAGGAATTAGATAATTCAGTAAGTATAAACACAATCATATACGACTACAGAATTCCAAAGACTTTGTTTGAAGACCCTGAGTTTTTGGGTTACCTCAGTAATGCCGAAAAAAGAGTATACTTCTATAAAGAATTGATGAAAAAGTACTCTTTCAGTATGAGTGAAATCTCTTCTTATTTGGAAAGTATAACTTCAACCAATGAGGATGAATGAAATCAAAGACCGTATTATATATAGCGATGTCCCAAGATGGATTTATTGCTGGTAAAAATGATAATATCGACTTCCTTACTGCTTAATTAGACTTTTCTATGAAACAACTGCAAAATCTGAGCTAGTAGAATCACGAGAGCACATCCTAAGAGATTTAACCAGAGGTAAGACATAAGGTCTACATAAAAGACTAGAACGACTAGTATTTGGGTTATGATGGCGGCATAAAAAACTGCCTTTCCTTGAATACGCTTGAAGAAAAAAGCTAAAAGGAAAATACCTAATACATTTCCATAAAATATAGAGCCTATAATGTTCACTAGCTGAATAAGATTCTCAAATAAACTAGCAACAGAGGCTATGATAATAGCGATAATTCCCCAAAGTAGTGTAAAACCCTTCGATAGTTTTAAATCATATCTAGGAGTTTTTGAAGCTGTTACGTGCCGCTTATAAATATCTAAAGTAGTAATCGTGCCCAGTGCATTTAATTCAGAAGCGGTAGAAGACATTGCCGCTGAAAGAATGACCGCTAGAAGTAATCCTATTAGACCTACAGGGAGGTTATTTAAAATATAGTGAATAAAGACATAGTCCTTGTCGTTTGATTGGATACTTGGATCTGCCCGAGCAACCAACTCTTTTGCTCTGTTTCTGAGCTTATTTTCTTTAACATCTAGCTTTTGGATCTCACTTTTTAATAGGACTATTTTAGTGGTCTTAACCTCATTATTTCCCGCTAGATAATGCAATTGAAGCTGCTGCTTCTCTTTTTGAATACCGGCTAATTCATTACTTAAGGCTTCGTATTCTACTTGGTAGTCTGGCGCTTGTAAGGCTGCTCTAGCTGCTGGATTAAAATGAATAGGAGTTGCATTGAATTGATAGAAAACAAATACCATTACTCCAACAAAGAGTATGAAGAACTGCATGGGAATTTTGAAAATTCCGTTAAAGGCTAATCCGAGTTGACTCTCTCTTTTTGATTTACCAGACAAATAACGCTGCACTTGACTTTGGTCAGTTCCAAAATAAGAGAGGGCAAGAAAAAATCCGCCCGTAATACCACTCCAAAAAGTATAACGATTGTTGGGGTCAAGACTAAAATCTAACACTTTAAGTTTACCAGATTGATCGGCAATAGTAAGGGCATCAGCAAAGGACACCTCTGAAGGTAATCCTGAGATAATCATATATAAGGCGACGAGCATCCCTCCTATGATCACAAACATTTGTTGTTTATGTGTAACATTCACTGCTTTAGTACCTCCACTAACGGTATAGAGTATAACCAAGCCTCCTATCCCTACAACTAGTAGTTTTAAAGGCCATCCTAACACTGCAGAAAGGATGATAGCCGGGGCATAAATCGTAATCCCTGCCGATAATCCTCTTTGAATTAAAAATAATACTGCGGTGAGTGTTCTCGTTTTGGCGTTGAACCTATTCTCTAAGAATTCATACGCCGTTTGAACGTTCAATCGATAATACAAGGGGATAAAAACCAAAATAATAACTACCATGGCAAGGGGAAGACCAAAGTAGAATTGGACAAACCCCATACCGTCATGATAGGCTTGCCCTGGAGTAGACAAAAAGGTTATGGCAGAGGCCTGAGTGGCCATGACAGAGAGCCCTATGGTTACCCAATTAGCCTCTTTTCCGCCCAGAACATAATCCTTAATATTTTGAGAACCACGGGTTTTCCAAATTCCATAGGTCACTATAAATATGAGGGTGGATAGGAGTATGATCCAATCAACTAACTCCATAGGCCTAATACTTTTCTAAGAGATTTGAAGATGATGAATTCACTCCCAATGAAATCATATTCGCAATTAATCGATACGCTCCTGGCACCCCAGCAGGAAGTTCTCTAAAAAAGCTCAAGCCGGTGTAGACAAAATATCCATCACCTAGAGGAGCAACTAATAAGCTTCCTTGTTTCGCAGCTTCAGACTGGTCATTCATTTCTAGAATTGGAATATAGGATTTATCCCATCGGTTCGGGAAATACAATCCTCTTTCTTGCACCCAACCTTCAAAATCCTTTTCAGTAATCTTATTTGGAAACGATAAAACCGGATGATTAGGTTGTAATAATTTTACCGTTGCATTCTCTTCAGTCACCCTGTCAGAGGAATTAATAAGCGGATAGGGTGCAATACTTATCTTATTATTTCCTCTTCTATTTGCTGTATTGTATTGACTTATTAAAACGCCTCCTTGAGATACATAATCTAACAATTCATTTTTTTTGAGCGCCAACCCTTCTATCACATTTAAGGCTCTGACCCCAAGAATAACAGCCTTATATTTTTTTAGCATGCTGCTAGTGAGTGCGGAAGCATCTATTTCTTCGACATGATATCCTATAGCTTCTAAACTCTCTGGAACCTTATCTCCCGCACCCATAATATACCCAAGATATTCACCACTTTTTTTCAAATCCAAACGCACAAATTTCGCTTCTGCTGGCATCAAAACCCGCTGAGTAGGAATATGGTCATAGGTTATAGAAACAAGGTTTTTTGTATATGATTTGGAGTTTACATTAGCCTCTATGGTGGCAATGGCTTCAGTTGTATTTTTGGGTGGAGAAACGGCAAATTTTAAGGATATTTGTTTTCCCTCTTGGGCAAGCTCAAAAGATTGTTTCGAAGGTTCAACCTTCCACTCTTTGGGTAGGTACAGACTTATTTCACCTTTCTGATTAGGCGCGAACGATTTCAAATTCACCATCACCTCTTTAGCTGACTGATTCGAAAATAGAACTACATCATTCGAAAGAGAAACAGAAATTGGGGGCACCACTTTAAATCTTTCCCATAACTCACCTTTATCTGGTTTTGCATACCTGTATACTAGCGGTAGGTGATAAGGTATTTCAATATCGCCAACGTTTAAAAGAATCTCAGCACTTACGGCTGGTGGAGATTCTGGTAGACCTATCAAACTTTCATCTTCTACTTGATACATACCCAAACTAGGTGATTGATTAAGCCAATAAGGATTGCTTGGTGAGGCTTTTTCTGAGATTTCTATCGGAATGCCAATTGTCTGGTTTTTGTTCAATTCTAGAGATTTTTCAACAATAGAGCTCAGCATTTTTGCACCCTCAATTTGAACCTTTTTTACACTGATAAATGGATTGTTACGAGCTAGTAATTTAAGGCTTGTGTTAATCTTTTCTCCAGGGGTGGCATAAGCTGTATTTGTCTCAAACGCTAAGTGTAGACCAGAAATTTCCTTTATTAAATGGATAATCTGTTCCATTTTCTGTTCTCTCCAAAACTTATCCTCTATTTGCTGAATCAAGGTATAAGCTTGAAGCAAATCAGGTAAATGATTTACAGGGTTTGTGAAATCAAAATTCTTTTCAATAGACAAGAGCAACGCTTGAATTTTATCTCCTTCTGGGATCCGTGTCCATGTAGTGTTTATTCCTTCAAATATATCTTGACCATCTAAAGACTCGCCCTTGAGTAACTCAAGATATTCTATCTCTTCTCCCCTACTATTTAGCCTACCAAAACCTTGACAAAGGTGCTTACTACTAGCCAAAGAGGCTATCTCGTTATTAGATCTACCTAAACTAGGATAAAACACTCCAATATCTAGGCTAATCAAGCCGTTTTTAGAGGCCTTTTTGAAATTCTCTTGTGAGCCATAAAACCACCATGAAGTATTAAAAAATATCCGGGAAGGTTGCCAGGTGTCAAGTTCATGAAGTTGCTGGGGATAAACCTCTAGATTCGCAGCCAAATCAAAGGCTTCCATACTAAGCATCGCACTCGAGGTATGATGACCATGTGTGGTGCCAGGAGTTCTATGATCGAATCGATTGATGATTACATCTGGCCTAAAGGCTCTTATCCTTTTCACTACATCTGAAAGCACAGTGTCTTTATTCCAAATTTGCAAGGTCTCTTTTGGAGTTTTTGAGTACCCAAAATCATTGGCTCGGGTAAAAAATTGTTGTCCGCCATCTACGCCTCTAGCGGCTAACAACTCTTGGGTTCGAAGAACGCCTAATAATTCTCTTATTTCTGTACCTATCAAATTCTGTCCACCGTCACCACGCGTTAAAGAAAGATAAGCAGTGTTTGCGTGAGTTTTATGCGTGAGGTAGGAGATGAGCCTTGTATTTTCATCATCCGGGTGTGCAGCGACATACAATACATTACCCAAGAAATTCAATCTTTGAAGATCATGATAAAGCTCCGAACTAGTTTTAGGCTTAAAATCTTGGCCTGAAACAAAACCAACAATGCATAGAAAAAGTAGATTGGTAACTATGGTCAGTAATTTTTTCATACAACAGCAAATCTTAGCATTTTTATTTAAAATATAATCGTTCAGATTCCATAAGCAAGTTAGTTCTTTCAAGATCAGCGAAAGTTCTCGTACATTTAAAAGAATCTAAAACCATAAATATGCAATTGAAAGTAACTCTTACAAAAGTATTTATTGTTTGTTTTTTACTTCTTCAAAGTAATCTTCTAGCTCAAAGAAATTTTGATGATGACCAGATCGAATCAATGAAAGCTAGGGTCTCTGAAATTGTAATTGAAAACAAAAAACTAAGCCAGGTGATGGTTGATAAGATTTTCAGTTTTTCAGAACTTGGATTTCACGAGAATGAATCTTCCAATTACCTCACTGGAATATTAGAAAAAAATGGATTTAAAATTGAGCGAGGACTATCGGGAATTCCTACCGCTTGGATAGCTAAATGGTCAAAAGGTAATGGGCCTGTGATTGCTTTAGGGAGTGATGTTGATTGTATTCCTAAAGCCTCGCAATATCCTGGAGTAGCCTATCACAAGCCTATTGTAGAAGGAGCCCCCGGGCATGGTGAAGGTCACAATGCTGGTATTCCACTGAACATTACAGCAGCTTTAGCCGTTCAACAAGTTATGAAGGAGAACGATCTAGAGGGAACTCTAATATTATGGCCAGGTATCGCCGAGGAACTTGTTGCTTCCAAAGCTTGGTTCGTAAGGGATGGTTTATTTAAAGGGATTGATGCTTGCATTTTTACACATGTAAGCAGCAATATGGGAGTTTCTTGGGGAGCCTCTTCAGGTACTGGTTTAATTTCAGTAGAATTCACCTTTGAGGGTGATGCAGCTCATGCCGCTGGAGCTCCTTGGAGAGGGAAAAGTGCTGCTGATGCTACCGAGCTTATGAATATCGGTTGGAATTACAAGCGAGAACATCTAGATCCTCTTAAACGCTCCCATTCAATTATTTCTGACGGTGGTGATCAGCCGAACGTTGTACCCTCAAAATCAAGCATCTGGTACTACTTTAGGGATATCACCTACGAAGGAATTATGGAGATGTTTGAAACATCAAAAGATATCGCTAAAGGAGCAGCATTAATGACCGGGACAAAAATGAGTTACAAAATATTAGGTACTGCTTGGCCCAGGCACTTTAATAAAAGCATAGCAGAAACAATGCATAAGAATATTGAAGTGGTGGGTCTCCCAGACTGGTCAGAAAAGGATCAGATTTTAGCTAAGGCCGTTCAGAAAGAATTAGGAAATAAGTCTTTAGATGGATTAGCCAATGAACTTAGACCCCTAGGACTTCCCGTCGAAAGGCCAGTGAGCGGAGGAAGTGATGATATTGGGGATGTTTCATGGACGATTCCAACCGTAACACTGCGATTTCCCTCAAATATTCCAGGATTACCCGGACACCATTGGAGTAACGCCATCGCAATGGCTACTCCAATCGCTCATAAAGGAGTGACGGCTGGTGCTCAAGTCGAAGCTATGACACTTATTGATATGCTGACTAAACCTGAGGTCATTAAAGAAGCATGGGATTATTTCAACGAAGAACAAACCAAGGATACTAAGTATCAACCCATGATTGAAGCCAATACCATAGCTCCTATCTATTTAAATACGGAAATAGACAACCGCTATCGACCAGAATTGAAGAAATTCTTTTACAATGAAAAAAAATACAAATCTTATTTGGAACAACTCGGCGTTAAATATCCTACCATAAAACCTGAATAAATACCTTAAGAATTTTAAAGAAAAAAACACTTTTAACATGAGAAATACATATATCGCAGCTCTTTTATTAGCCAGTTTATTTGCAATCAATCCTTTAAATGCCCAAAGAAAAAAGGCCTTAGTTAACAAAGAAGTCTCTTTAGATGCTTTAAAATTTAGAAATATCGGTCCTGCATTTCTTTCAGGTAGAATAGCCGATATTGCTATTGATCCTAATAATGAGAATCGCTGGTATGTGGCTGTAGGATCTGGTGGTGTTTGGAAAACTAATAATGCAGGCACAACCTGGAACCCATTATTTGACGAACAGAATTCTTATTCTACAGGGTGTGTAACCATCGACCCCACCAATAGCAATGTAATATGGGTAGGGACTGGTGAAAATGTTGGAGGTCGTCATGTAGCTTATGGGGATGGAATCTACAAATCAGAAGATGGAGGGGAGACCTGGAAGAATATGGGGCTAAAATCCTCTGAACACATATCAAAAATTGTAATTCACCCCTCAAACCCGGATATAGTTTGGGTTGCGGCACAGGGACCACTTTGGAATAAAGGGGGTGAACGAGGGGTCTTCAAAACCAGTGATGGTGGAGAAACATGGAAACGTGTACTCGGAAATTCAGAATGGACAGGTGCAACTGAATTAGTTATCGATCCCAGAGATCCTAACATTCTATACGCAGCTACATGGGACAGACACAGGACTGTTGCTGCTTTGATGGGTGGCGGTCCTGGTTCAGGTCTACACCGATCAACTGATGGGGGTGAAACTTGGACTAAATTGACGCAAGGGCTTCCAAAATCTAACATGGGAAAAATAGGGTTAGCAATCTCTCCTCAAAATCCCGATGTACTTTATGCAGCTATCGAATTAGATCGCAAAAGCGGTGCAGTTTATCGATCTGCCAACCGGGGTGCTTCATGGGAAAAAATGTCGAATACCGTATCAGGAGGAACAGGACCTCATTACTATCAAGAACTCTATGCTAGTCCACATAAATTTGATCGTTTATACCTCATGAACGTAAGGGTTCTCACCTCTGAAGATGGAGGTAAAACCTTTACCCAATTGAAAGAGGAAAAGAAACATTCTGACAACCATGCAATCGCCTTCAAGAAAAATGACCCTAATTACCTGATGATCGGGACTGATGCTGGCATTTATGAAAGTTACGATCTTGCTGAGAATTGGAGCTACATCAAAAATCTACCATTAACACAATTCTATAAAGTAGCTGTGAATAATGCTGAACCATTTTATCATATTTTTGGAGGCACCCAAGACAATGGGTCTGCCGGCGGTCCTTCAGCAACAGATGAAGCTCAAGGTATCAGCAATAAACATTGGTACAAGACCTTATTTGCTGATGGACATCAATCAGCAACAGATCCAGAATACAATGATATTATTTATGCCGAAACACAACAAGGTGGCCTTCATCGAGTTGATTTAACTACTGGTGAACCTTTAGCCATTCAACCGCAGGCGTTTATCGGTGATCCCCACGAACGATTCAATTGGGATGCCCCCATTTTAGTCTCCCCTCATAATCCTGCTCGATTATATTTTGCCTCGTATCGTGTTTGGAAATCTGAATCTAGAGGTGATGACTGGACTCCCATCTCCGGCGACTTAACACGTAATGAGGAACGTTTAAACCTTCCTATTATGGGTCGCCAACAGTCATGGGACAATGCATGGGATGTAATGGCAATGTCTAACTACAATACAATTACTTCTCTAAGTGAATCTCCGGTTAAGGAAGGATTGCTTTATGCTGGAACGGATGATGGATTTATTCAAGTCACCGATAATGGAGGATCAGACTGGAAAAAAATTCCTGTGACTAAACTGGGTCTGCCAGAACGGAGCTTTGTAAATGATATCAAGGCTGACCTTCATGATGAAAATAGCGTATACATCGTACTTGACAATCATAAAGAGGGAGATTTCAATCCTTATGTATTCAAAAGTACCGATAAAGGACAGAGTTGGAAATCTATCAGCGCTAATTTACCTAAGCGAACATTGCTTTGGCGAATAGTTCAGGATCACATTGATCCAAACTTACTTTTCATAGCATCTGAATTTGGAATTTATACTTCACTTAACGGTGGGGAGTCATGGCAAAAACTTAAAGGGACTCCAAATATGGCTTTCAGAGATTTAACTATTCAAAAAAGAGAAAACGATCTTGTTGCTGCTTCTTTTGGTAGAGGCTTCTATGTTTTAGATGATTATAGCCCTCTTCGAGAAATAAAACATCAAGATTTAAATTCACCGGCGGTATTATTTAACACTAGACCAGCTAAATGGTTTGTTCCTAGAAATAATTTGGGTAATACAGGTGCAGATTTTTATATAGCAGAGAATCCTACTTTTGGAGCTGTATTTACTTACCACCTTGCTCAAGATTTTAAATCCACAAGAGAATCACGTCAACAACGTGAAAAAAAGCTAAATAAGCAGAATTCTCCGATACCTTTTGTCGGATACGATGAATTAGACCAAGAACTTTTAGAGCCTAAAGCACTAGCCTGGATTCTAATTAAAGATCAACAAGGGAATCTAATTCGAAAAATCAGTAAGAAAGCTGAGAAAGGCAGCCATCGATTAGCCTGGGACCTTCGTCATTCTAATTCAGTCCCATTAATTCTCGATAAAGAAGTAAGAGTGTCAGAAACAGGCCCTATGGTGAAGCCAGGAACTTATACGGCGTCACTAATTGTTGAAAAAGGTGGAGAAGTTCTTGCACGTTCAGAAGAAATAGAATTCGATGTAAAATCCATCCGCAATGGAGTGCTCGAAGGTATTGATTACGACACTTATGAAAAATTTCGAGTGGATTATAACAACCTTTTAGCAGACTTTGCAAAATTTAACCAAGGACTGAAACTAGCTGAGGAGCAAATCAATACAATTTCAAAAAACAGCGCACGTTTACTAAATTACCTTAAAGACCTTGAACATTTGCAGCAATTAAAGATCGCCTTAGCAGATTTGAAAAAACAATCAAACGTGAGTCCGTCCCGTGATGAAGTTGGTGAAAGAAATAGGCAAACAGCTTCGAGTAATATAAGTATGGCATCGAGAGGATTTTCTACTACCTATGGGCCTACTGCATTACATCAAAGATCGTTAGATCAAGCAAAAGAACTACTGGAGCTAGATTTGTTGAAACTTGGTGAGTTACAAAATAAACTGTCTGAGTTTTTGCGAGGTTTAGAAAGCAATGGAATATCGATTATCAAATAATTGAAACAAGAAATTTTCAGTAATTATGAAACCAATCCAAATCCTCATTATATTCCTTGTTGCGCTTGGTACACTTTCGAGCTGTTCAAGCAAACAGCAACCCTTTAGCATTTCCTATGATTCTTCACTCGGGACTGAAGGATTTGATGGTAGATTACTAATATTAATTGGCACTGATACGGAACGTGAACCTCGTTTTCAAATCAATGATTCTGATCAAACAGGAATTGTTTTTGGTATCGATGTCGAAGATTGGAAGCCAGGAGAAACTATTACGATTGATCCCGAGACCTTTGCCTATCCGGTAGGTTCTGTAAAAGATATCCCGCCTGGAGATTACTCTATACAAGCTTTATTACACAAATACGAAACATTTGATTTGTCAACAGGGTATACGGTTAAATTACCCATGGATCAAGGAGAAGGACAGCACTGGAATACAAGTCCAAAGAATATTTATAGCAAACCTCTCCGAGTAAGTTTAGGAAGTAACTCGGCCATTGCATTAAACATAACTGAAGAAATACCCCCTATAGAACCAGTAGCCGATTCAGAATACATCAAGCATATCAAAATTAAAAGTGAATTACTAACAGAATTTTGGGGGCGTCCCATGTATCTTCAGGCGAATGTTCTAGTCCCTCACGATTTTAATCCCGAGAGTGAAACAGAATACCCATTAATGATATTTCATGGGCATTTTCCTGAAACCTTCGGAGGGTTTAGAACAGAACCCCCTAGCGCCGATCCTAATGATGGAATTTATAACAGTCGATTCGGAATAACGGGTTATGAATACATTCAACAAAAAGAGGCTTTTGACTTTTATCAGCAATGGATCTCAGACGATTTTCCTAGGTTTATAGCGATTGAAATACAGCACCAAAACCCTTACTACGATGATTCCTATGCAGTTAACTCTGCAAATTTGGGTCCTTATGGAGATGCTATCACCTATGAATTAATACCTCATATCGAAAAATTATATAATGGTACAGGAGAAGGTTGGGGTCGTTTTGTCTACGGTGGTTCTACTGGCGGATGGGAAGCCTTAGCCGTACAAGTCTTCTATCCAAAAGAATATAACGGAGCATTCGCTGCTTGCCCTGACCCTATCGACTTTCGAGCATACACCTCAGTTAACCTCTATGAGGACCAGAATGCTTATTACACCGACGGGGCGTTCAGACAGACTCTTAGGCCAGGGATGAGAGACGGCAAAGGGATGCTGAAGTCAAGTCTTAGAGACATGAATTATCGCGAATTAGCCCTCGGCAGTAAGGGAAGATCAGGTGATCAATGGGACATTTGGCAAGCTGTTTATTCTCCAGCTGGCGAGGATGGATATCCAAAACCCATCTGGGACAAATTCAGTGGAGAAATCGATCGTGAAGTAGCAGCCTATTGGAAAGAGAATTTTGATCTGCGATATATCATGGAGCGCGATTGGGAAAAACTCGGCCCTGATCTTCAGGGAAAAATATTTTTATACTGCGGTGATATGGATAACTACTATTTAAACAATGCTGTTAAATTAACTGAAGATTTTTTGGAATCTACAACTAACCCCTACTACGATGGTGAAGTAGAGTATGGGGATGGAGCAGAGCATTGTTGGAACGGTGATCAGGAAAATCCTAACCATATCTCTCGTTTACGTTATAACACCATGTATCTACCTAAAATTACGGAACGTCTAAAAAATACCGTCCCAAAGAACCATCATCTAAAAAATTGGAATCTCAATTAATATGAAAAAACTCGCTATACTTTTCACACTCATACTTACTGGGACTTTAAATGCACAGGAAACAAACCTGTCACAAATAGAAAAAGAATTTAACGCTGCTATAGATTCATCCCGCTTTAAAACGCATCTTCAAGAACTAACCGAAAGACCTCATGTGTCAGGTAGTAAAACCAATGAAGTCGTTCAAAACTATATGTCATCTATTATGAAAACAGCTGGTTTTGAAGTAAAGGCCTATCCTTATGATGTGTTTTTACCTTCAACTCCCGGAGAGTCATTCATAGAGATTGTTACTCCGAATCGCCAAACTTTAACTCAACAAGAGAATGTATTAAAAGAAGATCCTTTCTCTTCAGATGAATTATTATGGAAAGGCTGGAATTCTTTTTCAGGTAGTGGTGATGTTACAGCAGAAGTAGTCTATGTAAACTACGGTACTCGTGAAGACTTTGAAAAGCTTAAAAATTTAGGTATTTCAATTGAAGGCAAAATAGCTATAGCTCGTTACGGGGGAAATTTTAGGGGTTACAAGGCAAAGTTCGCAGAGGCTAATGGAGCAGCTGGGCTAATTATCTACTCAGATCCAAAAGATAACGGATATACGCGCGGACTAGCGTATCCTGAAGGGCCCTATTTTAATTCCTCAGCAATACAAAGAGGGTCATTACTTACCGTCGATTTTACTGGGGATCCACTGACCCCATACCAGCCCGCACTCCCTCTAGATGGTAAAAAGAAAATCAAGAGACTTGACCCATCAGAGGTTGGATTGCACAGTATTCCCGTTTTACCCATTGCTTACGGAGAAGCTCAAAAAATTATGAGTAAAATGCAAGGCGACCCAGTCCCTCTTGCTTGGCAAGGAGGTTTACCATTTACCTATCGTCTAGAAGGAGGTTCGGAACTAAAGGTAAGAATCAAGGTTGACCAGCCCATTAATTTTACCCGAGTTGCTAATATCGTAGGTACCCTAAAAGGATCTGAATTTCCCGATGAATGGATCATACTTGGGTGTCATTTTGATGCATGGGGTTTTGGAGCGACTGATCCTAATAGTGGAACAGCAATGTTGTTAAGTCTCAGTGAAAGTCTGGGAAAACTAGCAGCAAAAGGTTATCAACCCAAAAGATCAATAATGATTGCACATTGGGATGCCGAAGAGCATGGTGTAATTGGATCATCAGAATGGGTAGAGCAATTAAGGGATGAACTTCAAGCTAAAGCTGTTGCTTACATGAATTTCGATGGCGGAGTGTCAGGTAAAAATTTTGGTGCCTCAGCCTCTCCTACTCTAAAACATATAATCACTGAAGCCTCAAAATCAGTTGATTACCCCTACACCGATCAATCGCTATTTGAATTCTGGAGTAAGGGTGAAAACCAGCCTACTATCGGAAATCTAGGAGGCGGATCAGATCACATCGCATTTTATATGCATGTTGGTGTTCCTTCACTTAGTGGAGGAGCAGGTGGGCCTACCGCATATCACTCAAACTACGACAGTTTTCACTATTACTCCACTTTTGTCGATCCAGAATTTCAAATGGGGCCAACCATAGAAAAGCTTGCAGGGCTAATGGCCTTGAGATTGTCTGAGCGAGCCATAGTAGACTATGATATTATGCGCTATCCTGTAGACCTTAGACTTCATTTTTCTTCAGCAACTGAAAAGGTGAAAAATTATTATTCTGAATTCGAAGGGTTTGCTTCATCGTCAAAATCAATTCAATCCTTAGAGGAGATAGCTATTGAGTTGAATAAATCACTGCTAAGAATTTCTTCTCAAGAGCTGAATAATAATATTCTGAAAGAAATAAACACTCTGCTCATTGGACTAGAAAAAAGCTTCATTGAAGAAAAGGGAATGGATTACGGAGCTTGGTACCGTTCTCTCTATGCATCGACTGACCCATTCAGTGGTTATGCCTCATGGATGTTACCAGGAATAGAGTACGAAGTGGCATTAAAACGAATAGATAATTTAAACGCCTGGGATCTGAGATACGCCGAAGCAATTGATCGATTAACTTCAAAAATGAAAACATTGAATGTTTACCTTAATGAATTATAGTATTTAGTAACATTTTAGGATCTGAACCGTCTAATTATCATGAAGAAGCCTTGGATTCTGATTCTATTTATCGTCCAAATATTATATTCTCAACAACCCTCGTCTCCGCTTATCCTAGAAACCGACACATTAGATCTAGGTCAGAAACCTATTTTACTCAACGAAGTGATCGTTGGCAACAGTAATTTATCGGCTTTAGAACTAGTAATGGAATCAAAAAAAGTTATGATGTCTTCGATCAAATTCGAAGATCAAGAACTTACCTATTTTCTAAGACACTCAGAACTGAACCAGGTCGATTTGAACCTTGACCTCAAGGAATCGACAATAGAACAAATAGACCCTAATTTCATTAATCAAATCACTCAAAGCGTGCCGAAGCAATCTTCTTTGCACACAGAAGCGCTTTATAAACTCACACAAAATGATAGCTTAGGAGAATCAGTGCGCTTACTTCGCGGGTTTGAATTAGAGGAAGAGTCAAGTAAAATTGACGCAGAAAATATAGCAGAATTCTTCATTAAAAAAATTGAAGAGAGTCTGAGTAAGGGCAATTACTTCAAGGTAAAGTCTGGCATATTTGGAGGAAAAATAGAGGAAGATGATATTGATCTCGATAACCTTAGCAAAAAAAAGGACTCATTCACTAGCGATACCATAGTAAGAAGGGAGAAGCATTTAGAAGCCTCTGCGGCAGGATATCAAAGATTAAAAGAACTCAAGAAGTATCAACCTTATGAGTCAGATCCGATCATTACTGTTTATGAAAAACCTAGACGATTCGATTTTCAAATCATTAATTACACCTTATTCAAGGAGCAATGGGTTCATGTAGTAGCCTTCAAAGAAAAGTCGAAAGCACAATTCTATGGAGAGTTATGGATCTCTGAACAAGATAACGCGCTATTACAGTTCAAATTTATCAATACCAAGCCTTTAAAATCAATAAAGCTTATGGGATTCGAATATTCTGAGCCCAGAGTACAAGGTCAATTCTTATATAAGAAATTCAATGATGGAAACTATCGTCACTACTTCGGCCGACTAGAAGAGGATACCAAGGTAAGTGTCAATCGCCCTCTTTCATTTATTGAAAAAAAGAAGGCCTTAATTGGCGGGCGTAAAGTCAATCGTGTCGATCTTGACATTTCTTTTGGGCTAAGTCAGACAGAAGAGTACACCTATATTTTAGCAGAAGGCAACACTGAAGAAATTGATAATGAAAGCTTTGATGCACTAGAAGAGCTCGATTCTTACCCCACTAATTACTGGAAAGATGGAAAGTTCAAAGTAGCTCCGAGTGAGGCTATGAAGAATTTCAGAAAGACGATCCAAGAATAATTTAATCTAGTTCCCTCTAAAGAAGTCCTTAAAATACATTAGTTGATACTTTACCGAATTTCTCCAATAGTCCCAGTTATGGGCTCCTGGCCGTTCAATATAAACGTGATCTACTCTTCTCTTGAGCAGTTCTTCATGCATCCTTTTATTATCATCAAAGAAAAAATCGTCATAACCACAATCAAGAATTAAACTAAGATCATCATTGATAAGATTGAGCATATTAATCACCGCATTTTTATCCCATAAAGCTTTATTCTCAGATATAGGCCCTAGTCGTTTGGCTATATTCCAGTTATCTGGAAATGATCGGATGTCCACCCCGCCACTCATTGAGCCTGCTGCTCCCCAAATTTCTTGATGTCTAAGCGCTAAGTATAATGCTCCATGGCCTCCCATACTTAAGCCTGTGATTGCCCTTTGCTCCTTTTCAGATGAGACCGAGTAATTCTTCTCTACTGCAGGTATTAACTCTTCTACTATATATGTCTCGTATTGCATATCCTGATCAATCGGACTATCAAAATACCAACTTGTATCTCCACCATCAGGACAAACAATTATAAAATCTAAATCGTTAGAAAGTTCTTGAATAATTGGCGCTTTGGAAATCCAGTCTGAAAAGTCACCCCCAGCTCCGTGAAGTAAAAATAAAACCGGTCTCTTTTCATCAGTTGAAGAATAATCCTCTGGAGTAACCACAATATTAGGTATCGTCTTATGCATGACCTGGCTATAGACATTTAAAGTATCTATTTGAGAATAGATCATCCAAAATGACGACAGAAATAGTAAGCAGGAGAAAGTGAATGGCTTATTAGAAATCATTTCATACTCTTCGAATCTTCAAAGAAGTTAAGTTAATTCACTTGTTGAGAGAAATAAAATTTAAATTTTAGTTCACCATTTTGTTTTACCAAATAAGCACTTTCTAACCATTCATAGTACAAATAAGTCTCTCCATCTGGTGTTGGTGATTCAAGGTTAAATTCACCGATGTGTTCTAGAGAAACGTGTGCAGAGTTTTCATCTAAATCAATTCTTAGATTCTTAAACGTCCGGTTTGATTCAAATTTCCCAAAGCCTTTTACAAATTCAAGAAATTCGTCCAGATTAAACTTTCTTCCAATTTCATAGATTAAGAAATCATCAGTTACATAGTTCTCGAAGCGATCAAGATCGTTGTCGAGTGCATAAAACATGTCATTAAAAATCTCTATAACTTCTTCTTCGGTGACTGTTTGATTCTCAATTTTATAAAAATCGCAACTGATTAGTACAAATGCGCATAGTAGGATGGTATAAATTTTTTTCATGATAAAGGTTGTTTATTGCAAAATACAACTTATATTAGAATCGAACCTGAATCCAATTAAAATGAAAAATATCTTTTATTTAATCGTAATGAGTTGCGGAATAACTTTCGCTCAAGACATTACTTGGGGAGAAACTTTTAATGCAGATTTTGTTATCGACTCGGCGATGACAACTGACGGAAAAAATTGGCAAATTGCAGCGTCAGGAGACGCTGGCCCTTACGGTAAAGCCTATTTATCTTACTCTTTTACTAACTATTTCGATGCTGAGGGGCAAGGTGAATTTACCGGATTCGCATGGACCCAAATTGGCGAGCAGGTAGTTAACGGATCGCTTCAAGGCCTCTGGAAGAAAGAAGGTAAAATTTTTAAAATGTACTCCTTAGATAATGATGCGACCAATGGAGTTTTTAATATCGTAAGTGGAGAAGTTGACTTTGTAGCTAAGACTATGAAGTTCAAGGTAGCCCCCATTAAAGACTAAACATCCGATTATGAATTTAGACAGAAGAAATTTCTTTTCAACCCTTGCCTTAGGGGTGGGAGCCACAGCTTTTCCAAACTTTCTAAGTGACTTTGAAAATCTAAAGGAGGTGCAAGGCAGTGTACCCATTAATAATGAGGAACTCACAAAATGGTTCGATAACATAAAAGGTGAACATCGAGTAGTTTATGATGGAAGTCAACCTCACAATACATTGCCTATTGTTTGGAATTGGGCTTTTTTACAATCCAATAACTCTGTAGGTGTAAGTGATAGCGATATGACCGCAATGACTGTATTACGTCATTCAGGAATTGTTTTTGCTTTCAACTCGGCAGTATGGGAAAAATTTAAGCTCGGTGAACTCGTTTCATTTAATGATAATAAGACAGGAAAACCTTCTCTTAGGAATACGGTTTATGAACCGCAAGAGGGGGATATGCCCTTACCACCGATTCAAGGAATAAAAGACCTTCAAGATAGAGGATCTCTTTTCTGCGTTTGTGATTTAGCCACTAAAGTTTATGGCTCAGCAGTCGCAGCAAAGATGAATCTAGATCCAGATGAGGTTTATCAGGAAATGGTAGATGGTATTTTGCCAGGTATTAAACTCGTACCCTCAGGAGTATGGGCGCTAGGTCGTGCCCAAAATAATGGATGTGCGTACATCTTCGCAGGTTAAATCATAAATTAAACACAATGAAAAAAATTCTATTACTTACAATTTTAGGCGTATTCATCTCATGCGTTAACCAAGAAACTGAACAAACTAAGACAGAGATAGCTACTGTAGATAAACAGTTTAAACCCACCTATACTGATAATTTCAGAATTGGTAACCCCGAGAATATCTTAATAATCGAAAAGATGCATCAGGGTATGATTGCAAAAGATTTTGAAGCAGTCGGAAGTTTTGTAGCCGATAATGCCGTTTTCTATATGGAAGATGGATCAACCATTGAAGGTAAATCAGCTCTATTAGAATTTATGGAAGCCAACTTTACCCAAATCACATTGAAGAATTATTCAGTAGGTGTGAGTATCTCTGTGGTTGGTGAAAATGGTCATGAATGGGTTTTAATGTGGGATCAAGCTGACATAGAAACCCCTGATGGAAACCTTCAAAAAGTAGATTGGATGGATGCTTTTCAGCTAGAGAATGGAAAAATTATAGCCATGAATGGGTTTGTAAAATCTCCTAAATAATTATTAATCTAAATTTATAAAAAATGGAAAAAAATGTTTTTAAAGTGAGAGCACATGATGCTATCGTTGGCGTGTTGTATTTAATTAGTGCAGGTTTAACACTATACACCTCCAACTTAAATTTTATATGGATCGCAGTAGCTGTTGGCGGACTTCAACTGATAAGCCCAATGACTAAGTTTTGTCCAGTTTATTTCATACTAAATAAACTCATGCCCAACACAGACCCTATTCAGAACGGCAAGTAAAGCCTAATTCACTAAAAGATTTAGTTATACTATAACTTTGAATAACAAGGGAAGCAAACCGAAAAGCCATCGCAAATTCGATGGCTTTTTAGTTGAATTGTATAGCCGTTACTACTCTGCTTTAAGACTCATATTATCTAACAACAATCTTTCAATTCTATTCGAATAGTGTAAGCATTCCCTAATCTCGTTTAAATTTCTGACCTCAACAACAATAGGCACCTCCTAATTACTGAGTTTAAAATATTCAAAGGTTTTATCTAAGGCGACAGAAAGGACAATTCAAATTAAAAATAAGGCTACTCTATCAATTATTTATAGGGGTGTATCCTTGATAAAAATATAAGGGTTGTGGAATATGTTGCTTACCATCATCTGCACATTCAGAGGTTACCCAGTACCCGTTTTGATCTAAAGCAATTGCTTCCCCTTGAAGTTCTCTCTTATATTCAAGTTGAACAGGCAAGTCGTTAATTAGTTGTTCCTTGATAGAAAACCTTGATTGAGGAGCGAAATAATAAACTCGATGATAATTTTTCAAGATTATATCACCTTTCAAAGAAGAGTCGCCCGCTGTTATTTCTAAAATTTGATTTTTAGGCATACAGAATGACTATTACTCGTCTACCAAAACATCATACACGAGTACCTTATTCCATAGGTAATTATAATTTGAAACGAACTGTAGATGAATCGGATCTATCTGGTAAGCATCCTGATCTTTTACACTATCGAAGTAGATAATTAATGAAAGTTGCCAGTCACTGGCAATAACCTCTCTATCTACAGTTGGAGCAGGTTCACCTATAATTAAGTTTTTTACACCCTTGATTGATTCTAAGGTTCTTAGACCCTTTATCAACTCTTTTAAATCAGGCTCAGAGTCAGCATTATTCAATGTGAAATAAACATGGTGTAGCATAGCTCTTTCTCGTTCTTTTGATGCTTCCATATCTTGGGCATTTGTTGAATAAGCCAGGGCGGATAAGATGATAAACAGTAATTTTTTCATTAGGTAGAGGGTTGATTAAACATCCTCAATCTAATCAATATTCCAGATACACAGTAAAAACCAACATTTTAAAATATTGATCTTTTATACATATCCATATTTTGTAAACCGTATTTTCAATTCTTGTATCTTGAGGGTATGCGACCTTATCTATTAATTGAAAATAACTGATGAATCTAGTCGAAAATACAGCCACATACAGTAAGCCTCAATCTATATTACTAGCCTCAACGATTATTTTTATTCTAATCGGTCTCAGTAGTTGTGAGAGCCAGCCAAAAGAAAGTTCGAATTGGTCACATTATGGGGGAGGTAAGAAGAATCAACACTACTCCTCTTTAACTGTAATTAATAAGAGCAATGTAAGTCAACTAAGCGAGGTATGGAGCTATCAATCCGGAGATGCTGATTCTTTTACACAAATTCAAACTAATCCGATTGTAATAGACACAACTCTAATTACAGTTTCTCCTAAGTTAAAACTACAGGCATTGAATGCGAAAACGGGTGAACTAATTTGGAGTTTCGACCCGTTCGAAATAAAAAAAGATGAAGTGAAAGGAGTAGGCTATTTTTCGCTCAATGTTTGTCGCGGAGTAGCCCATTATCAAGACGAGGGGAAGTCAATAATCTATTACGCAGCAGGGTCAAACCTCTATGCCATAGAAGCGAACTCTGGAGTGCCTTACCAGCCATTTGCAAATAATGGAATATTAGACTTACACAATGACTTAGGCAAAGATGTCAGTGATCTCTATATAGCCATGACTTCGCCGGGAATCATCTATAAAGACAAATTGATTATCGGCACCCGGGTTTCTGAAAGTGCGGAGGCAGCTCCTGGTCACGTAAGGGCCTATAATGTGCACAATGGTGCCCTAGAATGGGTCTTTCACACCATTCCAAAACCTGGTCAAGAGGGGTACGAATCTTGGGAAGACCCTGAGGCCTATAAATATATTGGTGGAGCAAATGCATGGTCAGGATTCAGCATGGATGAGGATCATGGTCTAGTCTTCGTCCCTGTAGGTTCAGCATCCTATGACTTTTATGGAGGAAATAGAAAAGGAAACAATCTCTTTGCCAATAGTTTAGTTAGCCTAGATGCGAATACAGGTAAAAAGATCTGGCACTATCAAACAGTTCATCACGATTTATGGGATAGAGACCTACCAACACCTCCAGTAGTTGCTGATATCAATAAAAACGGTAAAGAAATCCCGGTAGTAATTCAGCCAACCAAGTCTGGATTCCTCTATGTGTTGAATCGGTTCTCGGGAGAACCTGTCTTCGAAATTGAAGAAATCGAAGTTCCGATTGAAGGGGTGCTAGACGGTGAAAAGCTTTCAAAAACACAACCTGTCGCTTTAGTACCAAAGCCTTTTGCCCGTCAATCTTTCACTGAAGAAGACATCAACTCTTTGATTCCAAAAAAATCCCAAGACAGTATTAGACAAGTGCTTTCCAAAATTAGAAGTACTCATATTTTCGATCCTCCTAGTAAAGAAGGAACACTTATTTGGCCCGGATATGACGGAGGTGCAGAATGGGGCGGAGCATCCTTCAATCCAGAAAGTAAAATGCTTTTTATCAACTCGAATGAGATGCCTTGGATTCTGACCATGAAAGAATCTCAACAAATAGAAAGTCAGAAAGTAACTGTTGAAAAGGTCGGATCACAGCTATATACTAGAAATTGCATGGTATGTCATGGAGAAGACAAAAAAGGTTCAGGAGATTTTCCTTCCTTGGTTGATATAGAAAATCGTATCTCATCTGACAGCCTAATTTCACTGCTTCATGCAGGAAGAGGAATAATGCCCTCCTTCAACCTACTAAACGCAGATGAAAAAAGATCAATTACCAGCTATTTACTGAAACTCGATGATCTTCAAGATGAATTTAAAGGAAAATCATTGCTATCTAGCTCTTATCATGATGTTCCATACGTTTCAACTGGATATAAGAAGTTCCTGTCTCCAGAAGGATATCCGGCAATCAATCTTCCTTGGGGCACATTAACAGCAATCAATATGAATACAGGTGAGCACGAATGGCAAATTCCTTTAGGCGAAACACCTGAATTTGAAGAGTTAGGCATTCGAACAGGAACTGAAAATTACGGTGGAGCAGTGGTTACAAAATCAGGTATTCTCTTTATCGCGGCGACTAAAGACTCAAAGATAAGAGCTTTCGATCAAGATAATGGCGACTTGCTTTGGGAGGCACAATTACCCTATCCAGGTTATGCAACACCATCTGTTTACCAAATTGACGGAAAAGAATATGTAGTAATTGCGTGTGGCGGCGGAAAACTAGGATCTCCTTCAGGTGATAGGTATGTCGCATTTTCACTCTAATTCAAGACAACACATATGATAAAAACTATAAATTCTTGGGCTTTAAAATTTGCTGTAGCCTTTACCTTATTATTATCAAGTGGTTGTCAACAAGACGAACAGAAAATACCGATTCGAACCGTTGAAAACCTTCACAATCAACAAGATTTTTCATTTGCAATAATTTCAGATTTAAATGGTGGAGAGCGTCCTGGGATTTTTGAAAAGGCGATCCAAATTATTAATCGACTCAACCCAGAGATCACACTCAGTGTTGGGGACCTTATTGATGGGGGAATTAAGGACTCTACCGAAATACAAAATCAGTGGAAAACCTTCAATAATAGACTGAATGAATTACAATCTCCTTTTTATTATGTTGGGGGGAATCATGACTTATCTAACATTGAGATGGTAAAATCTTGGAATGATTTATACGGCCCGACTTATTATCATTTCGCGTACAAAGAGGTACTATTCCTAATGCTGAATTCAGAGGATTTCAGTGAAGAAAGATTTGAAGAAATTTTTCAGGCAAGGGATTATGCAATTAAAGTTCTCTCTGGCGAGGAAGAGGGAAAGTTTGAAGAAACCGAATACTATAAAATGCCTGAAAGATCGTTTGGATCAATTAGTGAAGATCAACAAATCTATTTTGAAAACGTTTTAGAGCAATACCAAGATGTTAGGTGGACTTTTCTTTTCATGCACAAGCCTCTTTGGAAAAACACTAATAACGATCGTTTTCATTCCATCATTCAAAAAATGAATGATAGAAATTATTCTGTTTTTAGTGGCCATGAACATTCATTCTCATATCAACAGATTAATGATCAATCCTTCACAATTCTGGCTACCACGGGAGGAAGTCAAAATGCCCAGGATCCAAATGCATTCGATCATATCACATGGATAAGCATGAAAGAAAAACCTGAGGTTTCTCATATTTTATTAAGTGGAGTTATGAACGAACAGGGTGATCCCGATTAATTAATCTAATGTACAACAGAACCAAAGCCACAAGCGTTGAAGAATACATAGAGTCAGCTTCAGCACCTCAGAAAACCCGGATCCAAATTATTAGAGACTTAGTGCGCGATTCTGCTACGGATATTGAAGAAAAGATTAGCTATGACATGCCCGCCTTCATTTATAAGGGCAAGATTCTTCTTTACGTAGCCATTCAGTCAAAACATATCGGGCTCTACGCTTTACCCGAAACTAACATTGAATTCGCCGAAGAATTAACCGCATTTAAAACGGGAAAAGGAAGCATTCAATTACCTAACAATAAAGACCTGCCAATCGATCTGATTCGTCGGATCATAGAATTTAGAATGAGAAAAATTGATAAACTAAGCTAAAGGAATCACCCACTTCATCAGCTGCAGTGTAATCAAACCCCAAAAGGTGCCTGTAACCATACTCACAATAGCTAATACAATGGCATGTGGCATTAGCCGTTTATCGTAAGCAGAAGCTACCGCGGGTGCGGTAGAAACCCCTCCGACGTTAGCCATAGAAGCTAGGGGTACCCAAACTAGAGAAATATTCATTCGAAGGGCAAGCCAAAATGAAAGTCCGAATTGAAGAACCATCCATGCGCTGAGAAAAGTGATTAACCGCGGATTAAATTCGAGATAATTCAGATTAAGTTTCAGTCCCAAGACACTCATCACAGCGATAATTAGCAACTTGCTCAGTTTCTGTAGCATCTTATGATCCCAAAAACGCAAGAGGTTCGCCAAGAGCATTCCCAAAAGACTGAACAATATAATCTTGAAAAGAAAAGAAAGATCAAAAAGAGAAGACAATGCAACAACCAGTACAATTACGCTTATACTCCAGAATCGATTAGGCTTTTGCTTTTTATCAGAAACTTCAGTGTTAAAAATCACTGACTCTCGACCAAATCTTTGATTCAACTGCGGTGTTTTCTTAATCCACTGAAAAAGAAAAAGCGTCCAAACATTTACGATCACATTATCAAGAACTAAGACGCTGAGGAAAAGAGACTCTGGTGTTTCAGCAAGCTCTTTAAGTACAAGCATTGAACTACTCCCCCCTATCCAACTACCCACTACAGGAAGCGTTGAAGTATAACCCTTCTCTACTATAAAAAACTCATGAAAATCAGGTGTCAAACTAAATACTAATAGGAGGACTACCGGGCATACGGCTATAATCGCAGAACTCAATAAGAAATAGATTAGGGGCTTACCTGCCACAATTTTTATATCGTTAAGTGATATCGAAGCCATCGCACAAAGTACGGTTAATGGAAGTAGGTATTCTTTGCTAAGGCTATGAATGAGGTGATCTTGAGAAATCCTTAAAAAAATGGGATTTACGATTGCGGGGGCCACATAAGCTAGCAATATCGCTGGCACCCAATGGGTAAATTTTTCTAAACGCGAAGAAGCTTCAACCTTTAAAATAAAATAAACGCAAAGTGGTATGAAACCAAAAACTAAAAAGTCATTAAAACCCATCAGACTGCGTAAGTATTCCTATTAGTGATCGTATACCCTCAAACAGATTCTTCAGACGAATATTCTCATTCGCTGCGTGAATTTGTGCGTCGGGGTTAGGAATTCGCAAAGCGATACCTTCTATTTGTAGCGCATCAATGAATTTACCTATGGGCTGAGAACCACCAGTAGTATTGAGCTTTAAAACTTTAATATTACCTAAACCCTTTTGAATTCCACTCACTAGCCAATCGCCAAACTTCGAGTCAATTGAAGTTCGAAAAGCCACCGACCCAGTAGTGGTTTCCATTGTTAACAATTTCAAATATTGTTGGCGCTGCTTATTAGTTGGTGATTCATCAAGTATTAAAAAACCTTGCCCTTCAATGTGCTTCTGGATCAAATCAAACTGTCTTATTGCCGGTGTTTCAGGAGTCAATCTCAATTCAAATTCAGCCGTAACCTCGGTAGGAATTCTCGTCTTCACGCTAGCTGAATTCGAAGACATACCGCGAAGAATTAAACTCGGATGCTGATATACCTGTTGGGGATGTACGCGATCATTATAGAGTTTTGATTCGAGCCTTGATTCAATTTGTTCAAAGGTTCCAAGATCTAATGATTCAAAATAGCGTAGGTCAGTAGCAGACTCTTTATAAGGATCAAACTCGTCAATAAGAATTTCCTCATTATCTCCAACCATCGAAGCCACGAGCTGGTTCATGAGATACCATGGATTCGGACTAATACCTGAATACTGCCCACTATGAAGTTCAGAAGGTGCTCCGTAGACCGTGAGCTTTATAGTCGCAATTCCTCTAGCACCGAAAGTAAGGGTAGGTACGTTAGCTAGAGATCTCGTTCCGTCTAAAATCAGTAAGGCGTCAGCCGCAAGCTGTTCAGATTTAAGTGCCAACAATGAGCTTAGATTTTTTGAACCCTTTTCCTCTTCAGTATCTCCAATTACTTTAATGTTTAATTTAGGAGTAATCCCTTTTCGATCAAGATACTTTAAGGCGTAAAGCAATGAGAAAGCAGGACCCTTCGAGTCTGAGGCCCCACGAGCAAATAGAGCTAAAGAATCAATCGGCTCGCTACCCTTTTCAACTTCTACCCAGGTACCACCGACCTGTTTCTTTACCACTGGTGAAAAAGGATCTTTCTGTTCCCAAATAGAGCCATCTGCTGGTAGAGCATCTAATTGTAAGTATATAAGCAAGGTTGTCTCAGCCCCTACATTCAAATCTGCATATAGATAAGGGGTTTCTTCTACTTTCCAATTAGTTACCTCAAAGCCAAGAGGAGTTAAATAATCAGTCAGAAAATCAAGATTATTTTGAATACTTACAGCGTCAGTAGAGACATTAGGAATCGATAGATAATCACTAAACTCTGAGAGGATTTCATTCTTTTCTTTTACAGAAAACTCAAACTCTTGTGCGCTTAACGAACCCCTCGATAAAACAACGAGTAGTAAAATGAAAGATGCTTTACCAATCAGATACCTCATCATAAGTGAGTTAATAATCTATCTAACATACGTAAAATTCGCATCGGTTTTAAGAATGCTTGACCCTACTTTTAACTTTATACATTAACTTGGAGGCTTATGAAAATTACCTTTTTAGGACACGCATCCCTGCACATCGAAGTAGGCGGCAAACACCTTGTCGTAGACCCTTTTATCACGGGTAATCCTATCAATTCAGTAATAAATATTGAAACGCTTCAAGCAGATTATATTTTAATCACTCACGCTCATCAAGATCACATACTCGACGTTCAAGCGATTGGAGATCGAACGGGAGCGACGATCATTTCTAACTTCGAAATCGTGAGCCATTTTGAAAAAATGGGGTTAAAAGGACATCCCATGAATCATGGCGGAAATTGGAATTTTGATTTCGGAGACTTACAATACGTCAACGCGATTCACAGTTCAAGTTTTCCTGATGGTTCATATGGTGGTCAACCTGGAGGTTTTATTATCTCTACCTCTGAAGGTACAGTGTATATAGCTGGTGACACAGCACTTACCTATGATATGAAACTCTTCGGTGAGTCTCATCAAATTGATCTTGCTATTCTACCCATCGGAGACAATTTCACTATGGGGTATAAGGATGCACTAAAGGCATCAAAACTACTCGGATGCTCTAGGGTGTTAGGATATCATTTCGACACCTTCGGATTTATCAAAATCGATCACAAAGCCGCCAAAACTCATTTTAATCTCAACGGAGCTTCACTAAAATTATTAGAGATTGGGGAGTCACTTTCATTGTAATTCATGAAGATTCGAATTAATAAATACTTAAGTGAAATCGGTTATTGCTCACGTAGAGCTGCGGATAAGCTTCTAGAAGATGGTAGAATCACCATCAATGGAGTTATACCTGAACTTGGAACTAAGATTACTGAAAACGACACAGTAGCTGTAGATGGTAAAGTCGTGGGAGATCGGAAAGAACAGCATGTTTACATCGCTCTAAATAAACCTCGTGGTATTGTTTGCACTACAGATCGCAGAGTTGAAAAAGATAATATCATCGATTTT
>Ga0181603_10000851_pt1 | contig 26122 bp, 27 predicted proteins | sample 041ome_13_FD_148633 | JGI IMG/M metagenome (GOLD analysis project Ga0181603, IMG submission 148633) | Coastal salt marsh microbial communities from the Groves Creek Marsh, Skidaway Island, Georgia - 041409US metaG (spades assembly) | ecosystem: Environmental > Aquatic > Marine > Intertidal zone...
GCCGAAATGGCGCTTGTGGATCCTGCAAGGCTAAGATTTTATCCGGTAGCGTTTTATGTGATGAATTTCAACAATCAGCAATGACTGATGAAGAAAAACAAAACGGTTGGACGCTTTGCTGTCAGGCATATGCAACAGAGGATGTTAAGATTGAAGCGCGCGTGAGTAAAATTGACAGCGAAATTCCACAGCCCAAAATTACACCTGTCAGAGTTGAAGCCTTAGAAAGGCTGAATCATGACGTCATGCGTATGCTGCTTAAATTACCGGGCGACGAAAAATTAAATTTTATTGCAGGTCAATACATTGAATTTATTATGGCAGATGGATCACGACGAGCATTTTCTATTGCCAGCCCTCCGCATGCCCCATTGATTGAGTTGCATCTGCGTTTAATTGATGGGGGTAAATTTACCCATTATGTTTTTGAAGAAATGCAAGAAAAATCTATACATCGCATTGAAGGCCCTATTGGACAATTTTTTCTGCGTGACAGTGAGAAACCGATTATTTTTGTCTCAGGGGGTACGGGTTTTGCTCCTATCAAATCAGTCATCGAAGATATGTTTGAAAAAGGTAATGAGAGAGAAATTTACCTTTATCAAGGAGTAAGGCAGTTAGAAGATTTATACATGGACGAGCTTTGTCGATCTTGGAGCCAGAAATATATAAACTTCAATTACATCCCTGTTTTTTCTGAATTAGAAAAAGAACCTGAAAATTTTCGAACGGGTTTTGTGCATCAAGCGGTATTAGATGACTTTGATTCCATCGGTGATTATCAAGTCTATTGCTGTGGCGCACCTATTTTGGTAGAAACTACATTCAATGATTTTGTGAAAAACGGCTTACCTGAAGATGAATTTTTTGCAGATGCCTTTAGTTTTGCCCCACCTAAGCCAACACCTTAATTATTTGTTTAGCAGCCATATCAATCAAAAAATATTTTTAATTTTTTTTAAGATAGCAAATTGTTTCTAAGGCTTTCAGGCGAAATATCTTTTAGTATGATTACTTCTGAGAATAATGGTTGTATCTCTTCTCTGATTCTGTCGTGATTAACAAAACATTTGCAGGATAATAACCAAGTCGGTTTGTGAAGAAGGGCTTGTTTTTTAAATTGTTTTGCACTTTCGTGACTTGAAATCAAGAAATATATTTTGTGGGAACTTATTAATTTTTTAAAAATAGCATCAAAATTCAGATTTAAGTGGAGACGTTGATAACATTCAGCATAGCTAACAATTGCGCCTTTTGCCTCCAATATAGTTTTGAGCGTTTCTCTGCCATTAATGCCGCGTACGATGAGGATACGTTTTTGCGAAATATTTTTAAAGATTTCGAGCCTCACGAGAGTTTCTGAATCAAATGTGTCATTAGGACAATAAATTTGGTGACTGCAAAATTTTTGCAAGTCTTTTTTTGTTGTAGGGCCAATGGCGGCTAAAATAAGCGATTTTGGCAATGTTATTTTATTTACTTTTATTTGTTTAAAAAAATATCTGACAGCATTGGTACTTATAAAAATAAGATATTGGTATGAATTAAGATCTTTTAATTGTTCATTGAGAAAGGTGTAATTTGTCAGCCCTTCAATTTTAGTTAATGGAAAATTGAGAATTTCAATATTTGAATCGTGCAAGGCGTGATCTAGCTTTTGATTATTTTCCTCAGGCCTTGTAGAGATTAGTGAGATATCCTTTATGGTGGCCATGATCTTAGTTTTCCAAAAGTTTTAAAGCGCCCATAGCAATGAGTTCTTGACTCAGCTGCCTTCCTAATTCTTTGGGACTTATTTGAGGACCTATAATGGAGGCCCTGACCAGTTCACTACCATCGGGTTTTGCTACAAATCCACGTAGATGAAGATTATTGTCAATGATGGTAGCGTGTGCACCCAAGGGCACAGTACAACTGCCTGCTAGTGCTCGGCTAACCGCACGCTCGGCATTTACACAACAGTCTGTGTTAGGGTCATTTAAGGGTTCTAACATACTTAGCAATTCTTCATTATTTGCTAAAATTTCAATACCCAACGCACCTTGCCCAACAGCCGGGATGAAATCATTTGGGTCAAGATAGGCCCGAATACGCTCTTTAAGACCTAGGCGAATTAAACCAGCTGCGGCTAAAATAATAGCTACATATTGTTTTTCATCAAGCTTTCTTAAACGTGTTTGCAGATTACCCCGTAAAGGTTCGATTCTAAGGTGCGGAAATTTGGCTTTAATTTGGCTTTGTCTTCTCAGGCTTGAGGTCCCAACAATGGCGCCATTTGGCAACTCGTTTAGCGAGGCGAATTCATTAGATACCAATGCATCTCTGGGGTCCTCACGTTCTGTAATGGCGGCAATACAAAACCCTGCCGGCATATCCATTGGCAAATCTTTCATAGAATGAACTGCTATGTGCGCTTTATTCTCAACTAATGCCTGTTCAAGTTCTTTGATGAATAGGCCTTTGCCTCCAATAGTAGCAAGGGATTGATCAAGAATTAAATCGCCTTGCGTTTTAAAACCTTGAATATTAATTTTGAGTTTGGGATACAGAGCTTGTATTCGGGACTGAATATGTTCTGCCTGCCACATTGCAAGTGGACTTTCACGGGAGGCAATAATAAGTTGATCGACCATAATGGCTTAAGATTTTAGCATAGAGATAAAGTAGACATTCATCAAATAGCATTCTATTTCATATATAATTCATTGAATTAATTATTAAAAATTAATGTTATGGTAAAAAAATGGTCAGAAAGATTTGATGAGCCTACAAGCGCGATTGTCAAAAGATATTCGGCATCAGTAGGTTTTGATTATAGATTAGCGATGGTTGATATCCAAGGCTCGATGGCACACGCCCAAATGTTAAGTAAACAAAAAATCATCAGCAAAAAAGATTTATCCAATATTGCCAAAGGCTTAAAGCAAATTCAAAAAGAAATAGACAGAGGTCAATTCAAATGGTCAATTGACGATGAAGATGTGCATCTCAATATTGAAAAGAGGCTCATAAAACTGATTGGTGAGGCAGGCAAGAAGTTGCATACCGGTAGATCGAGAAATGATCAGGTGGCAACAGACATGCGACTTTGGCTGAGAGGTATGATTGATCAGCATTTAACCCAACTGCAAAAATTACAAAAAAATATTGTTCAATTGGCTGAGCAGCATGTGGATACCATCATGCCTGGTTTTACGCATCTTCAAGTGGCACAACCGGTAAGTTTTGCGCATCACTTGATGGCTTACTTTGAAATGTTACAAAGAGATAAATCAAGGTTGCTTGATTGTAGAAAAAGAACCAACCAACTGCCCTTGGGTGCTGCTGCGTTGGCAGGAACTTCATATCCTATTGATAGGAAATATGTCGCTAAACTGCTTAAATTTGATGGCGTCATGGAGAATTCGATGGACGCTGTCTCCGATAGAGATTTTTTAATTGAATACAATGCGAGCGCTGCAATGCTAATGACGCATTTATCAAGATTCTCTGAAGAATTAATTTTATGGTCAACAGATTTTTTTGATTTTGTAGAAATTTCCGATGGATTTTGTACTGGATCTAGCATCATGCCGCAGAAAAAAAATCCAGATATTCCGGAATTGGTAAGAGGCAAAGTAGGTAGGGTAAACGGTCATCTGGTGGCGTTATTAACCCTTATGAAGGCTCAACCCTTGTCTTATAACAAGGATAACCAAGAGGACAAAGAGCCTATCTTTGATGTGGCTGATACGTTATTAGACACGTTAGATATTTTTGCTGAGATGATTGCAAAATTGACAGTGAAATCTGAAAATATGGAGTTGGCTGCCTTGAAAGGCTATGCGACGGCAACCGATTTAGCGGACTATTTAGTAAAAAAAGGATTGCCCTTCAGAGATGCACACGGTGTGGTTGCGAAAGCGGTAAAATTTGCTATCAAAAAAAGCGTTGATTTATCCGATTTGACCTTAATCGAGTTACAAAAATTTTCAAAATTAATTGAACACGATGTATTTCAATCACTCACCCTGCAAGGCTCGTTAAATTCAAGAAAACATCTTGGGGGCACGTCACCCACTGCGGTGAAAAAAGCGATACAAAAGGCAAAACTTAAACTTTAAGTATTATTTAATTAAGTGACTTAAGTTATAACCGGCTTTGCTGGTAGCTTCGATAATCTCGTTTGATTCCATTATGCCAACGTTGGATAATGCCCAAAGCGTACAAGATCGCATACCAGAACGGCAGTAGCCAAACACAGGTTTATCAGCAGCTTCATAATGGGTTTGAAAATCTGCCACATCATTCATATTTAATTGACTGCCAACCACCGGTTGGTGCACAAAATGTAAACCGCATTCTTCAGCAATTTTTTTAATCGAATCAACACTGGGCTGATTTGGTTCTTCATCATCAGGGCGATGACAAATGATGGTCTTAAATCCTTGTTGCTTAATGGTTTCAATATCATCGATCGTAATTTGATCGGAAACGGTATAACTATCGTTGAGTTTATTTAATTGCATTTCTAATCTCGTAAAAAAATTTGTAAAAGGTCATTTAAGTAATTTTGACCCAAAGCTGTAGGTTTAATCATATCATCTGTGACGCTAATAAGTCCTCTTTCTTGCGCTTGATTTATTTCCAATGCGATCTCAGTAAAAAGAAGACCCGTTCGGGCTTCAAACAATGGAACCTTAAATCCATCGTTGAGACGCAATACGTTCATCATAAATTCAAAAATAAGTTCATTGCGTGTAACGGTTTTTCTCTCAATGTAAAAATCTTTTTCATGGGTATGCTTGATATATTGCATCGGGTTTTTGTAGCAAGAAAAACGCTTGATGCTGTTATGTTGCGTTATTTTGCTATGGGCACCCGCACCAAAACCAAGGTAGTCGCCAAATTCCCAATAATTTAAATTATGCAGACAGGCGCCCCCTACCTTTGTGTGAGCTGATGTTTCATAATGATGGTAGTGATGGGCTGATAATTTCTTAAAAATATAATCCTGGAACTCCGCACTGGTATCATCATCAGGCAGTTGCGGTGGAAATTTATGAAACAAGGTGTTTGGTTCAATAGTCAAATGATAATAGGAAAGATGCTCGGGTGAAATACTTAATGCAGTGCCAATATCATCTGCCAAATCTGTGATTGTTTGTGCAGGCAAAGCGAACATAAGGTCTAAATTAACTCGTGGAAAAATTTGCTTGGCATGCGTCGCTACCTGAAACGCATTTTCTGCGCTATGAATCCTGCCTAATTTTTTTAAATGCTTATCATTAAAACTTTGTATTCCTAATGAAAGGCGATTGATACCAATACCTTGATAGCCTTCAAAGTAGGGCAAGTCGATTGTGCCGGGATTGGCTTCCAGGGTAATTTCACAATTAGCATGCAGGCTATATTTATTTTTGATTGCTAATAAAATTTGATTAATTTCACTAGGCGCAAATAAACTTGGTGTCCCCCCACCAAAAAAAATACTGATAATTTCTCTTTCATCAGATTCGTGGAGCTGAATATGTTTTGTAATTGCAGCTAAATAATTTTCTTTATCCAGTTCAAACGAATTATTATTTTTTTCATGAGAATTGAAATCACAATAAGGGCATTTATGGACACACCATGGCAAGTGGATATAAATACTTAGGGGCGGCTTTTTTTGCACTAAGATTTTTTATTTTTTAAGTTGTTATGAAGATCATCCACCATTTTATGCAGTGTTTCACGCATTTGTTCGTCAGAAACCTCCATGAGCAAGCCATCCTCAAATGCGTCTTGCGTAATCTGTTGAATCTCGTCAAAGTTTTCTGCCATCACTTTGATTTTTTCGGTACAAGAGACAGTGGTTTTGTCGTCACGGTACCATGTGGGCCATTTTTTAGATTTATTACGCATAAATTATTCTAAATTTTTGTTTAAGTTTTTGCAAAGCCTGACCTCGGTGGCTAATTCTATTTTTTACTTCCGGTGTTAATTCTGCCGCTGACTTTTCGGTTTTAAAATCTAAAAAAATAGGATCATAGCCAAAGCCATTTCTACCTCTGGCAGCCAATAAAATTTCCCCATACCATTGGCCTTCACAAATAATAGGTTCAGGGTCGTTAACATTCCTCACAAATACGATGGCACAATGGTAATGTGCTTTTCTGTTTTTTTCATGCTGAAGACAATCAAGTAATTTTTTATTATTTTCTGCATCGGCAGCCCCCTCACCAGCAAAGCGCGCGGAAAGCACGCCAGGTTTTCCTGCAAGAGCATCCACACATATGCCTGAGTCATCAGCAATGGCAGGCAAATTAGTTCTCTCTGCGGCATACCTTGCCTTCATTAGAGCATTTTCTATAAACGTATGATGGGGCTCTTCTGAAATGCCAATGTTGAATTTCGCTTGTGGAATAAAGTTAAGCTTTAGCCCTGTCATCAACGATTGCAATTCATGCAGCTTTTTTGCATTATTGGTGGCTAGCACAATGTCATTCATTATGGAGCCAGACACTCTTGTTGTTTTTCACTGATTGCCTGGATACCTTGAGCGGCAGAGGCTATTAAAAGATCCATTTCTTCTTTTGAAAAAGGTATACCCTCAGCTGTACCTTGAATTTCAATGAATTTACCTGAACCAGTCATGACAATATTCATATCCGTGTCACATTGCGAGTCTTCCTCGTAGTCAAGGTCCAATAAAATACATTTATCTTTGACCCCGACAGAGATTGCGGCAACCGAATCTATTAATGGTGAGGCTGCAATTTTTTTTTCGTTAACAAGGTTTTGTATGGCATCCACCAGCGCAACATAGGCACCAGAAATACTGGCAGTTCGGGTCCCACCGTCTGCCTGAATAACGTCACAATCTAAATGAATGGTGCGTTCGCCTAATTTTTTAAGATCAATGATGGCACGCAAACTTCGACCGATAAGCCGCTGTATCTCTTGAGTTCGGCCGGATTGCTTACCACGCGACGCTTCTCGCGACATACGTGAAGTGGTGGATCTTGGAAGCATGCCATATTCAGCAGTTACCCAGCCTTGTTCTTTACCTTTTAAGAAAGACGGCACACCTTCCTCAACACTGGCATTACAAAGGACATGTGTATCTCCACACTTAACCAACACCGAGCCTTCAGCATGCTTGGTATAGTGGCGAATAAATTCAATTGATCGTAATTCATTATCTTTTCTTGGTGTGCGTCTCATTTTGCTCCTCTATAAATTTTTAACACCATTATAATCCATGGAATTTTTGGAAAATCACTTATTGCAAGAGTTTATCGTTATAATTTCCCTAATCAATCATTTTCGGACGCATTTATGATTTCAAGCATGACAGGTTTTTCTTTTCAAGAAAAAAAATTAACCGAAGGTAAACTCTCCATTGAAATTCGCACACTGAATAGCCGTTTTTTTGAATTGCAACTCAGGTTGGGTGATGAATTGCGAGAATTTGAACAAAGAATTAGAGAGGTGATTGCCACTAAAATTGTGCGAGGCAAAGTTGATTGCCGCATCTTTTTTAAGTCGGCAGAAGAAAATCATCAATTTGACAAACCAATCAATAAAAATCAATTACAGCAACTGATAAAAAAAATTGAAACCGTTTCAAATACTTTAACTTCACCGAGCGCCATTGACCCTATTAGAATATTTGAAGTTCTTTCTAATCAAAAGACCCCAATCAATACAACAAGAATTAAAACAGATCTTTTTAAGTTCCTTGATATTGGCTTGACTGATTTATGTAGGGATCGGGAACGTGAAGGTAAAAAAATTCGAGCAGTAATTTTAAAAAATGTGCACGCGATAAAAAAAATCGTTATGCAAGCAAGAAAAAGCATGCCGCAATTAATTAATAAAAATATGAAGTCGATTGCCGATCGGTTAAAAGAAAATTTAATTGAGGCAAATGACGAGAGAATTAAACAAGAATTATTATTTTTTATTCAAAAAAGTGATATAAACGAAGAGATAGATCGATTAGAGTCTCATATAATTGAGCTAACACGATTATTAAACATGAAAACGCCCATCGGAAAAAAAATGGATTTTTTAATGCAAGAATTTAATCGGGAAGCCAATACCATTGGTTCAAAAGCAGCAGGCATTAAGATTGCTAATTTTTCGATAGATCTAAAAGTATGTATCGAGCAAATCCGAGAACAAACGCAAAATATTCAATAAGATGAAGACAGGACATTTATTTATTATTACAGCAGCTTCGGGAGCGGGTAAAACATCATTAGTGAAGGCTTTGCTTGAAGAGAATAGTAATCTTGTGGTGTCAGTGTCCTTTACTACGAGGCAACCAAGGCAGTCAGAAAAAAATGGAGAAGATTATTGGTTTGTATCAAAAGAAGAATTTCATGACATGAAAACGAATAATATTTTTTTAGAAACGGCAGAATGCCATGGTGCTTTGTATGGAACATCCAAGGAAGTCATAGCAAATAATTTAAATAACGGTGTAGATGTCATTCTCGAGATTGATTGGCAGGGTGCATTTAGTGTCAAACATATTTTTCCAGAAGCGATTAGTATTTTTGTTTTGCCCCCCTCGATGGAAGTTTTAGCGCAGCGATTGCGAAAAAGAAATGAAGATTCCGAAGAGGTTATTGAAAAAAGATTAGCTGCTGCACGAAGTGAAATGGCTCATCTTGAAAAGTTTGATTATGTTACAATCAACGATGATTTTAATACGACGTTAAAAGAGTTAGAAGCGATTATAAAAGCGGAGAACTTAAAGACAAATGTACAATTAACGCGTCATGAAATGATCATAAAAAAACTAAGAAACTAACTAAGGGAAATAATAAATGGCAAGAATTACAGTTGATGATTGTTTAGAACAAATACCAAATCGCTTTCAATTAACATTGGTTGCATCACTTAGATCCAGACAATTAGCTAATGGTGCAGAGCCATTAATCAATGTTGAAGGTTCAAACGATAAACCATCCGTTATTGCACTCAGAGAAATTGCTGAGGGTTTGATTGGTGAAGATATTTTATTGCAGAATATTAGCTAAATAAATTTAATTGGGGGGCACATGGCAAAAACCGCTCAATCTCGAAAAGCGGAACAAGAAGTTAATCAAGGGCCCCCACTCTTACCCGCAGATCTACCCAACTCCAAATTAACTCTTCTTCTTAAAAATTATTTAAAAAATGAAGAAATAGAAACCATTTGGCGCGCTTATCAATATAGCCATTTAGCCCATTCAGGGCAAAAAAGAAGAAGCGGTGAAGACTATATCATGCACCCAGTTTCTGTTGCCTGTATTGCAGCCAATTTACATCTAGATGCCCCTTCAATTCAAGCAGCTTTATTGCATGATGTGGTTGAGGACACTACTGTTTCCTTTGCTGACATTAAAAAAGAATTTGGACCACAAGTCGCTAAACTGGTTGAGGGACTCTCCAAATTAGATCGGATCCAATTTGACGATGCTACCGAGGCACAAGCGGAAAACTTCAGAAAAATGCTATTGGCGATGTCACAGGACGTGCGCGTTATTTTAGTAAAATTAGCTGATCGTTTACATAATATGGAAACGTTAGAGCACCTCAAACCTGAAAAGCAATTAAGAATAGCGCAGGAAACATTGGATATTTACTCACCCATTGCTAATCGTTTAGGACTTAATAATATCTATCAACAACTTGAAGATTTATGTTTTAAATACATCCATCCTTTGCGATATAAGACTTTGCATAAAGCCATTATGGCCTCAAGAGGAAATCGAAAAGAGGTTGTTGGAAAAATCTTAATGGAGATTGAAGAAAAATTAAAAAGTGAAAAAATTAATGCTGAAGTTTTCGGGCGTGAGAAAAATCCTGCCAGTATCCACAGAAAAATGCTCGATAAACATACTGGCTTTTCTCAAATTTATGACATTTATGCCTTCCGGATTATTGTAAAAGATGCGAAAGATTGTTATTTGACATTAGGTGCGCTGCACGCTCTTTTTAAACCCATCCCGGGAAAAATTAAGGATTATATTGCGATCCCAAAAGCAAATGGTTACCAATCTTTGCATACAACACTTTTTGGTCCGTTTGGTATGCCAATCGAAATTCAAATAAGAACTGACAATATGCATAAGTTGGCTGAAGCAGGTGTTGCGGCACATTGGCTTTATAAAACTAAGGATGCGCATGTGACGGAATTACAACAGCAAACCAATCAATGGTTGAAACGATTACTTGAAATTCAGACGGATGGGGCTGACTCACTTGAATTTTTAGAGCATTTAAAAGTGGATCTTTTTCCAGATGAAGTTTATGTTTTTTCACCCAAAGGGAAAATCTTTGTTTTACCAAAAGGCTCATCGACTATTGACTTTGCCTACGCAGTTCACTCGGACCTGGGGAACAGTGCCGTGGCGGCAAAAATTAACCAAGAGCTAGTCCCCTTAAGAACAGAAGTAAAAACAGGCGATCATGTTGAAATCATAGCTGCTCCGCTAGCAAAACCTAATCCTGCTTGGCTAAATTTTGTCATTACAGGGAAAGCACGCGCACAAATACGCTCTTATCTTCGAACAGCAGCGTCGGACGATCTTATTATACTCGGTTACAGTATGTTGAATAACGCCCTCAAAGCATTTCATATTGACCCTGATTCAATTAAGAAAAAGCATTGGGACAAATTGGCTCAAGATTATCATTTAAAGAATAAAAACCAAATCTTAACTGATATTGCTTTAGGTAAAAGAGTCAACATTATGGTTGCGCATCAATTGACAACAATTATGGATGGCATTAAAAAAACACAGAATCAAACTAAATTATTGGATGTAATTACCATTAAGGGTTCTGAGGGAATGGCTATTCAACTAGCCAGTTGTTGCCATCCTATTCCGGGAGATCCTATTTTAGGATTTATTAATAAAGACCGTGGTTTAATTATTCATACCCATGATTGTCCAGCCATTAGAAAGTTTAATTTAGATCCAGACCGTTGGTTAGATGTTGAATGGGAGGCAAACGCAGATAGTTTATTTAAGGTGAATTTAGATGTACTGGTATGGAATGAGAAAGGTATGTTAGCAAAAATTGCCGCAGTTATTGCAGAATCAAATTCAAATATTGATAATGTGTCATTGCAGGAATCAGATGGCAGCAAATTTGCAAATATCAACTTTATTGTTCAAGTAAAAGATCGAATACACCTTGCTGATTTGATAAGAAATCTAAGAAAAATTGATAAAATCAGTCGGGTTAATCGAGTTAAAGCTTTAAAACCCATAGGATAAATTTATGAGCAAACTAGTAATAAGTACAAGCGATGCACCACAAGCAATTGGTACCTATTCGCAAGCAATTAGGAAAGGCAATATCATTTTTTTGTCAGGCCAAATCGGACTTGATCCAAAGACCATGAACCTTGTTGAGGGTATTGAGGCACAAATTCATCAAGTATTTAAAAATATGCATGCCGTTATAAAAGCTGCGGACTGCTCTCCTGCAGACATTACAAAGCTAAATATTTTTTTGACAGACCTAGCTAATTTTGCTCTTGTGAACGAGATAATGCGAGAATACTTTACAGAGCCATTTCCCGCACGCGCTGCAGTTGGGGTAGCTTCATTACCAAAAGGAGCTTTAGTCGAAGCCGATGGATTTATCGTAATTGATTGATAAACCTTTTGAAACTTTCAGTGATTTATTTACTAAGGTACAAATTCAAAAACTCAATAAATTAGCAATCCATAATTTATTTGATTTGATTTTATACTTGCCAAATAGGTATGAAGATCGCACACGTATTTTTTTGATTAAAGATGTCAGCGTGGGCCAATCTTATCAAGTTCAAGGTCAAATAAAACATGTTGATGTCAAATATTTTCCAAGAAAAAATTTAATTGTGACTATTGAGGATCAATCCAGCGCCCTGCAGATGCGATTCATTAATTTTTACCCCAATCAAGTAAAGCAGTTTCGGGAGGGAGAATGGGTACGTGTCTTTGGTGAATTAAAACAAGGCTCTCTTTTTAAAGAGTTTATTCATCCGGATTATGAAATTGTTAACCCAGACGAGGCACTGGAGCAAAATTTTAAACCTATTTATTCTTTAGTATCCGGTATTAGGCAAAAAACATTAGCAACACTAATTCAAAAAGGCATTCGGTATATAAAAGAGAACAATTTATTCGAAGAATTTTTTCCCGAACTAATTAAGCAAAAAAAATTTCCTCCGTTTATTGATGTAGTGGATAAATTACATTGCCCACCTAAACCTAAGGAGGGAGAAGTGATTGAGGAGACGATTACCTCTTACCGGCAACGATTCATTTATGATGAATTATTATCAAACCAGTTGTTTTTTCGTGGACTTTATCAGGCCAGAAAATTAAAACAGGCACCAGAAATTCAATTCTCATTAGATCTTCATAATATGGTATTGAAAAATATTGGATTTTCCTTAACAAAAAAACAAATCAATGCGTGGCATGAAATTATGGACGATCTTGGTAAATCCATTCCAATGAATCGTTTATTGCAAGGTGATGTAGGCAGTGGAAAAACGGTTGTGGCAAGCTTAGCCGCTTTTCAGGCTGCCCGATCTGGATATCAGGTTGCATTTATGGCCCCTACGGAAATACTTGCTGAACAACATATGAGTAAATTATCAAGCTGGCTGGTGGGCTCTTCACTCAGAATAGAACTCTTAACAGGAAGTCTCTCGATTAAAGACAAAGAACTGCTGTATAAAAAAATAGCAGCTGGTGAAATAGATATTGTGGTTGGAACGCATGCCTTATTCCAAGAAAAGGTAAGGTTTAAATCTTTAGCTTTTTATATTATTGATGAACAACACCGTTTTGGTGTTGAACAAAGATTATCATTACGAAGACAAAACCAAGTTATGGGCAACCTTCAAGCCCATCAATTAATGATGAGTGCAACACCCATACCAAGAACATTATCAATGAGCTATTTTGCTGATATGGATATATCGATTATTAATGAATTACCTCCTGGCAGGCAAAAAATAAGCACGCGTTTATTTTCAGCAAAAAAAAGAAATGATTTATTAAAATCTATTGACCATGAATGCTCATTGGGCAATCAAGTTTATTGGGTTTGCCCCTTGATTGATGAAAGTGAAAAAATGCAGCTTGAGACGGTCATAAATACCCATCAAAAACTGCAAAAGTATTATCAATCACATGTCGTTGAGATCATCCATGGAAAAATGAAAGCAAAAGAAAAAGATAAAATTATGTGTGATTTTAAAGACGGAAAAATAAACATATTGGTGGCAACCTCAGTTATCGAAGTGGGTGTCGATGTTCCTAATGCAACACTAATGGTAATAGAAAATTCTGAACGCTTAGGCTTGTCGCAATTGCATCAATTGCGAGGCAGAATTGGGCGTGGCGTAAAAAAAAGTACCTGCATGTTACTTTTTGGTGACAAGTTATCAGATACTGCAAAAAAAAGATTACGTATCATTTATGATCATGATGATGGTTTTCTTATTGCTGAGGAAGATCTTAAAATACGTGGACCTGGAGAATTTTTAGGATTAAAACAGAGTGGATTACCCTCACTTCGAATTGCATCATTAGAAAATGATGAAGCAGTTTTAAATGAGGCTAAATCTGATGCAGATAAATTATTAAAAATAAAACACCCATCAATCAATTCTTTTCTACATTGCTGGCTTCCTAATCATGAAGACATTGTTAATACATAAAATGAATTTTCGTCGAAATTACATTACTGGGTCAGACAATATGAACGCATGGTTGCATTGTCGTGATTCTATTAGTGACCGTCTAAATAAAAAAGGAAAATATAAAGTTGAAGTACTTTCTGCAAAAAGAACGAATTTTTTATTTTCAGAAAGAAATCAATATTCAAGTTATCGAAAGCAAGCACTTTATTTAAGAGAAGTTTTGATATCCATCAATGAAAAACCTGTGATTTATGCAAGAACCCTAATGCCTAAAAAATACTTGCGCGGTTTCTGGGGCAACATTAGAAAATTACAAGAAAAGCCTTTAGCAAATATTGTTTTTGAGGATAAATCGATTAAACGTTCCAATTTTTATTTTTTTATTCCTTCAAAAGTGAATGCGTTATTCAAAACAATTAATGCATTAAGTGCAAAGAATTTAGCTATCGTTGCTGTAAGACAATCTTCTTTTAGCAAAAGGAAACAAAAGGTCTTACTCACAGAAGTATTTTTTGATAATTTTTATAATGTGGGGTTTTGATTTGAGAACATTAAAAAATTTGCTTATATTGGCGAGATTTGACAAGCCTATTGGAATTTTCTTGTTGTTATGGCCAACACTTACTGCATTATTTGTTGCTTCAGAACAAATGCCATCCATGAAACTGTTACTTATATTTACCTTTGGTGCGATTTTGATGCGCTCAGCGGGCTGTGTCATGAATGATATTTTTGATGTGAATATTGATAAGCATGTTCAGCGCACAAAACAAAGGTTATTAGTCACCGCTGAAGTTTCCCGAAGCGATGCAATTAAATTTCTCATATGCTTACTTTTTTTATGTGCATTATTGGTCGTCCAATTAAATTTATTTGCCATTGCATTATCAATCGCTGCATTAATATTTTCCATGCTCTACCCATTAACCAAGCGTTTCTTTAAACTACCACAATTAATTCTTGGCATTACCTTTGGTTTTGGTATTTTAATGAGTTTTGCAGCAATCAAGAATGAAATAACGCTTGATGCATGGTTACTTTTTATGGCGAATATATTTTGGGCACTCAGTTATGATTCACATTATGCTATTGCTGACCTTAAGGACGATCAAGCCTTGCCTATTTATTCCTCAGCAAAAACATTTCAAAGTTATGCAGCCCATTTTATTCTTTTGTCCTACTTTGCAATGTATCTAGCACTTTATAGTTTGGCAAAAATTAATGATGTATCCTTGGCCTGTTATTTTCTTTTAACTTGTTCCTTAATAGTAGCAATGCATGGCGTTCGAAATTCATGGAATTTAGATCCCAAAGACAATTTTGTGGCATTTCGTAATAATAATTATGTTGGTTTATTATTTTTCTTGGCATTTTTGGCAGAAAACTTTGTATAACTCTGCTTATCAGTAAAAAAAATTGACAAGCATCTGCAAAATAGACTAAAATTCGCGTCTTATTTTAAATTGTACTTTGAACCAAAAATGAAAACATTTTCTGCAAAATCACATGAAGTGAAACGAGATTGGTTGTTAGTTGATGCAACCGACGCAACATTAGGTCGCTTAGCTAGTGCAATAGCTCATCGGTTGAGGGGCAAGCATAAGACAATATACACACCACATGTAGACACAGGTGATTACATTGTCGTTATTAATGCGGAAAAAATTAAAGTCACAGGAAATAAAGAAGAAGGTAAAATTTATCATCGCCACTCTGGATTTCCGGGTGGGTTATACTCCACTAACTTTAAAAAAATGCAAGATAAGCATCCAGGGCGTGTGCTTGAGAAAGCAGTAAAAGGTATGTTACCGAAAGGTCCACTTGGTTATGCAATGGTAAAAAAAATGAAAGTTTATGCGGGTGATCAACATAATCATGCTGCGCAACAACCACAGTTGGTTAAGATTTAGTCTAGGAAAATTATGATAGGTAAATACTATTACGGTACAGGAAGAAGAAAAAGTTCAGTGGCTCGCGTCTTTATGCAGCCAGGCAAGGGAAATATAGTCGTTAACAATAAGCCGCTTGATGAATATTTTTCAAGGTACACATCGAGAATGATTCTGAAGCAAGCCTTAGAGCTGACTTCGAACACCTCGACATTTGATATTAAAGTGAATGTTATTGGTGGCGGAGAATCTGGTCAAGCAGGGGCTGTTAGACATGGTATTACACGCGCTTTAATGGATTATGATATTGCCCTCAAGCCAGATCTTTCCAAAGCGGGTTTTGTGACTCGTGATGATAGGGAAGTTGAACGTAAAAAAGTGGGTTTACGAAAAGCAAGACGCCGCAAACAGTTTTCGAAACGATAAGTTTCAATTATGGAAAAGCCGCGTTAGCGGCTTTTTTTTTAATTAAATTTTTTATAAGAGTAAAATACCGTTATGGCAAAAAAGATAAATGTCAGTGTGGTGGGCGGGACAGGATATACAGGCATAGAGCTGTTAAGAATTTTGTCGCAACACCCCTTAGTTAAAATCAATCATATCACCTCAAGATCTGATCACGGCAAATCTGTGGCGGACGTTTATCCATCATTACGAGCGGTTATTCAGCATAAGTTTATTGATCCCGATAAAGCAAATTTAGCTGATAATGATTTGGTTTTTTTTGCAACACCAAATGGTATTGCGATGAAATATACAGAGCAACTATTATCCAACAATGTCAAAGTGATTGACTTAGCAGCAGATTTTAGAATTCCCGATGTTAGCCTTTGGGAGCAATGGTATGGCATGCAGCATGAATGTAAGCATCGAATAAATGAGGCAGTTTATGGATTACCCGAAGTTAATAGGAAAAAAATTAAAACAGCTAATTTGGTGGCCAATCCAGGTTGTTATCCTACGGCAATACAGCTTGGCTTGTTACCTCTGATTGAAAAGAATTTGATTGAAACAAACAATATTATCGCTGATGCAAAATCTGGTATCAGTGGCGCCGGAAGAAAAAATGAGCCAGCTTTTTTGATGTCTGAGGCAAGTGAGAGTTTTAGAGCGTATGCGGTCCATGGCCACAGACATACACCTGAAATAGAATCGCAATTAAGTGTTTTTTCTGGTGGTAAAGATATTAAATTGACTTTTGTGCCGCATTTAGTCCCAATGGTCAGAGGAATCCATGCCACCTTGTATGTTGACTGTCTGGAATCATTTGATCCTTACCCCATTTTTAATAATTTTTATAAAAATGAACCATTTGTGGATGTCCTGGAAGACAAACAATACCCGGATACAAAGGCTGTCAGGGCATCAAACTTATGTAGAATATCTTTACATAAAATACCTAACTCGAAACGATTAATTATCCTCTCAGTCATCGATAATTTAGTCAAAGGGGCGGCTGGTCAAGCAGTACAAAATATGAATATTATGATGGGGTGTGAGGAGACAGCGGGATTGGATTATTTAGTACCTCTGGTACCGTAATTATGGTTAAAAAAAGAAAAAAATATATTACCCAAAAAAAAGCTCGCATTAAGATTGGCAGTTCAATCCCAAGGTATATTGGCATTGCTTTTTTATCGTTATTATTGGGAGCTGGCTTAACCTATCATTACTTTGATGCGGGGAATGTGACGCAGGTTCTTTTTAAAATTGCAGAACTTGAAATTCAAGTTAATAGTTATGAAAATCAAATTTCTGAGCTAGAATTGCAACTGCAAATGAATGCGGTTGGTTCAGACAAACTGAAAAGTGATTTGAAACAAGTCAAAGAAGAAAATAATGCTTTGAAAGAAGAGATTTTATTTTATGAAAAAATTGTTGGAAAAAGATCACGCTAATGTTCTTTAAAAAAAAGAAATTTCATATAGACACGTTGATTGATAAAGATATGACCATTCGAGGCAGCACGAGTGTAACAGGCGGTATACGTTTGGATGGAAAGATTTATGGTAACCTCACCATTGATGGCCAACACGGTTCATTAGTCATGGGCCAAGACAGTGTAGTGAAGGGCAATATTGCAGTTGCATCTGCCATGATTGGAGGCAAAGTCACAGGCAATATCACTTCGTACGAATATATTGAAGTGCATGGTGACGCAGTAATTGAGGGCGATATAGATTATAATATTCTTGAAATTCATGCCGGTGCTAGAATTAGGGGAAAATTGAACCAATTAAGTAAAATTGAGATCAAAAAAATAGCTGGTGTTAACCCAGAAAAAAACAAAGGTAAATAAGGAAATAACAATGGAAAATGTGCAAATAGAAATGCCAACACCAATAAACTTTTCAGATAATGCTGTTAAAAAAGTAAAAGAATTGATTGATGAAGAAGGAACGCCAGATCTAAAATTACGAGTATTTGTTAGTGGCGGCGGCTGTTCTGGATTTCAATATGGATTTACTTTTGAGGAAAGTGAAAATGACGATGATACTAAAGTTACCAAAGACTCTGTTACATTGCTAATTGATCCTATGAGTTTACAATATTTAGCTGGGGCTGAGATAGACTACCAAGATAATGTTCAGGGCTCTCAATTTGTTATTAAAAATCCAAATGCGACCACGACCTGTGGGTGTGGCTCATCTTTTTCTGTTTAACTGCCTATAAATTTCTTCTGGTTTTACCCGTGTAAACTTGACGCGGGCGGCCAATTTTGTTTTCTGTACTGGTCATCATTTCGTTCCAATGAGCTATCCACCCCGCTGTTCTTGCGAGCGCAAAAACCGCCGTAAACATTGAATTAGGAATTCCCAAAGCGCGCATCACGATTCCTGAATAGAAATCCACATTGGGATATAGCTTCTTATCAATAAAATATTCATCCTCTAAAGCAATTCTCTCTAGCGTCCGCGCTAATTTGAATAGTGGCTCATTATTTAAACCTAATTCATCCAGGACTTCATGGCAGGTCTTTTTCATAATTTCTGCCCTAGGATCTCGATTTCGATAAACTCGATGACCGAAACCCATGAGCCTAAAATCATCGTTTTTATCTTTTGCGCGTTTGATGTATTCACCAATTCTTGATTCATTTTTGATTTCAGTTAACATTTTTAACGTTGCTTCATTCGCGCCACCATGTGCAGGGCCCCAAAGTGAGGCAATACCCGAGGCAATACATGCAAAAGGGTTTGCACCTGTTGAACCTACCAGTCGCACCGTTGATGTTGATGCATTTTGCTCATGATCAGCATGTAAGATAAGTATTTTTTCGAAGGCTTTACTAAGGACGGAATTAATTTGGTAGGGCCTGTTCGGTACGGAGAACATCATGTTAAGAAAATTATCGCCATAACCAATATCGTATTTTGGATAAATAAAAGGTAAACCTAAGCTATAGGTATAACTCCATGCGGCAATGGTTGGCATCTTTGCTAATAATCGATACGCAGACAATCGTCGATGTCTTAAATTATTAATATTCATGTCATTGAAATAGAATGCTGACATTGAACCAACGACACCGATCATGACCGCCATAGGGTGAGCATCTCGTCGATAGCCCCTAAAAATATTATTTATTTGGTCATGCAACAGATTATGGCTATTAATAATTTCTTGATATTTATCTTTGGCTCGTAGTTTTGGTAATTCGCCATTAAATAGTAAGTATGCAACATCCAGAAAATCACAATTTTCTGCTATTTGCTCAATAGGATAGCCACGGTACAACAAGGTACTATTTTCACCATCCACAAACGTGATTGCAGATGAACAAGATGCGGTCGAAGTGTAGCCGGGGTCGTAAGAAAGAAAACCCTGTTTGTCTAATTTTCTTGCATCAATAGCTGGCTTGCCCATTGTTCCTTCAATAATGGGGACCTCAATATTTCTACCTTCAAAATTGATATTAGCTTTTTTTGTTGTCATAGCGAGTGGTTTAATTTTGATGTCGTATTATAGCTTAAAACTAAATTGAATTAGCGATGATGAATGACACCAAGAATTCTTGTACCTTGACTGCCAGTAATTTGGGGTGAATTATTGCATTTTTTTGCAAGGGTAGATTTTGCTAGCCAAGCAAAAGCTGCTGCTTCAACTTGTTGTTCAGGAAGCCCAAGTTTGCCCGTAAATAAAATTGGCTGATTAAATTTTTCTTGGAGATTCTGTATGAGAAATTTATTTTTACTACCACCACCGCAAACTAAAATTTCATCAAAATCAGGGCAATACTTAGAAATCGCATCGAAGATACTTTGGCTAGTCAATTCAAGTAATGTCCTTTGGATATTTTGTTTTGTTTGCTGAGAGGCGAAAAATTTTTCTGCCCAATTCAAATTAAATAATTCCCTTCCTGTACTTTTGGGAGGTTTCTTTTTAAAGAAAGGAATTTTTAACATGGTTTTTAAAGCGGAGCGATCAAGACTGCCATGTCTCGCCCAAGCTCCCTTGTTGTCAAAAGATTTGCCAGAATTTTTTTGGCACCACGCATCCATTAAAATATTTCCTGGCCCACAATCAAAACCTGATACAGCAGAATTTTTTTTCAAATAGGTAATATTACTGATCCCACCAATATTAAGAATCACCCTATTTTTTTGCTTAGATGCAAAAAAAGCTTCATGAAACACTGGCACCAGTGGAGCCCCTTGACCACCAGCAATGATATCTCTATTTCTAAAATCACTCACCACAGTGATATGAGTATGCTCCGTTAAAAAATGTGCATTACCAATTTGAATTGAATAATTTTTTTCAGGACGATGCCTAATAGTTTGCCCATGGTAGCCAATAGCAGCAACTTCTTGATGTGATATTTTATTTTTTTTTAATATTTTTTGTACAAGTTTCGCTGTCATCTTTGCATGGAGCAGACCTAACTTAATACTTTCTTCAAGATCATTCTTGTTTGGTATTGAAATATTTATCAAACTTTTTTTTAGCTCGGCTGAGTATTTGCTGTGCAGAAAATCTATTACGTTAAGTTTTTTATTCTTAAAATCAATAAGAATTGCATCAATCCCATCCAGGCTAGTGCCAGACATTACGCCAATAAACAAATTTTTCATGAATTAATTAAAATAAGCATAATTTTAATAGAATAGCCGCTTGAATCCTTTCTAGCAATTTTTTAATCTATGCAAATAGGCTAGAATTAGATAAATCTTTGATTGAGAATATTATGAGCATTAAAGAAACATTAGCAATAATTAAACGTGGGGCCGATGAAATTCTCATTGAAGAAGAATTAATCAAAAAATTAAAAAAGGGTAAACCGCTCAAGGTAAAAGCAGGTTTCGATCCAACAGCACCGGATCTGCACCTTGGCCATACCGTACTCATTAACAAATTGCGACAATTGCAAGATTTGGGTCACGAAATTTTATTTTTGATCGGTGACTTTACCGGCATGATTGGTGATCCTACGGGAAAAAATACAACAAGGCCGCCATTGACGGAAGATGATGTAAAGAAAAATGCAAAAACTTATGCTGAACAAGTTTTTAAAATTTTAGATAAGAAAAAAACAAAAATCGTTTTTAATTCCGTTTGGCTAAATAAATTGGGTGCTAGCGGTATTTTGAAGTTAGCTGCCACACATACTGTAGCAAGGATGTTGGAGCGCGATGATTTTTCTAAACGATTTACTAATCAACAGCCAATCGCAATTCATGAATTTATTTATCCTTTGATGCAAGGATATGATTCGGTAGCACTTGAGGCAGATATAGAATTGGGCGGCACAGATCAAAAATTTAATCTTTTAATGGGGCGGGAATTACAAAAACATTATCAACAAGAACCTCAATGCATTATCACTATGCCGCTGCTTGAGGGTTTAGATGGTGTACAAAAAATGTCAAAGTCATTAAATAACTACATTGGCATTCATGAGGCTCCGGAGATAATTTTTTCAAAACTGTTATCCATTTCTGATGATTTAATGTGGCGTTATATTGAGCTGTTATCACTAAAGTCGTTTGCTGAAATTGATGTTTGGAAACAAAGGAGTGCAAGCGGTGAGAATCCTAAAAATATTAAAGTTGAATTCGCAAAAGAGATTGTTGCTAGATTTTATGATGAAAAAGCCGCCAATGAGGCAGAAAATAATTTTTCTACACGGGCAAAGGGATTGATTCCAGATGATATTCCAGAAAAAACAATTCAGTTAGCACAAGATGAAATTACTATTCCACAATTATTAAAACAAATAGATTATGTCGCAAGTACCTCCGAAGCGATTCGATTGATAAGTGGTGGGGGCATTAAAATTGATGGCGAAAAAGTGGATGACCCAAAAAAAAATATCAGGAATTTAAATAAATTTGTCATACAAGTTGGCAAAAGAAAATTTGCGCGGATTATTTTTACTTAAAAGATTGATATTTAAAGAAAATTCTTTTAATAAATAAAATAAATTGATATAATCACATCCTTTGAAGATGGGCCGATTGGCCCATTTTTTATTTGAGGTTTAGATTGAGGATGCGCTGTGTCAATTAATCTTGAAAGTCTTGTTGAAAAGACCGTAACAATGATGGGCTATGAGTTGGTAGATTTTGAATTTCATAATCAAGGTCGATTGATTCGAATCTACATTGACAAGCCAGCATCTGTAACCATTGATGATTGCGTAAATGTTAGCAATCATTTAAATCATGTATTAAGTGTTGAGGATGAAGTAGATTACGATCGTTTGGAAGTTTCGTCCCCAGGCATGGATCGTGTAATAAAAAAGCTAGAGGATTTCGTGCGTTTTGTGGGTGAAAATATTAAGTTAAAAACTCGCATGCCGATTGATGAACGTCGAAATTTTAAAGGAAAAATATTAGGGGTTGAAGGTAGCACCATATTTTTGCACACTGAAGATGAGGGTGAAATTAAGATAGCCTTCAGCGAAATAGATAAAGCAAGAATTGACCCTATTTTATAAATTTGTATGACCGGAGAAAAAAATGAGTCGTGAGATTTTGCTACTTGTTGATGCATTAGCACATGAAAAGAACGTATCTAAGGACGTGATTATTACCGCCCTTGAGTTAGCGTTAGCTTCTGCAACCAAGAAAAAATATGAGTCTGGAGCAGATATTCGAGTAGAGATTGATAAGGATACCGGTGAGTATGAAACCTTCCGCTGCTGGACAATCGTTAATGCAGAAGAGCTTGAAAATCCAGATGCTGAGATTGCTTTATCGGATGAGCGCGCTGTAGGCAATGAAATAAATGATGTCATTAAAGAAAAAACTGATTCAGTTGAATTTGGCAGAATTGGTGCGCAAGCAGCAAAGCAGGTTATTTTACAAAAGGTCAGAGAAGCAGAGCGTGAGCAAATTTTAAATGACTTTTTGGCGAGAGATGAAAAGCTTGTCTCAGGGCAAATAAGACGTATGGAGCGTGGAAATGCCATTATTGAAATTGGACGCCTTGATGCTGTGTTACCAAGAGATCAAATGATTCCGAAAGAGAATCTTCGCATTGGTGATCGTATTCGCGCGGTATTAATGAAAGTTGATCACACGGCAAGAGGACCACAATTGGTCTTGTCAAGAACTGCACCTGAATTCTTAATTCGATTATTTGAGTTAGAGGTTCCTGAGATTGAGGAAGGTTTACTAGAAATCATGTCAGCTGCTAGGGATCCAGGGTTACGTTCAAAAATTGCTGTAAAAGCAAATGATCAACGCTTAGATCCAGTGGGAACTTGCGTAGGTATGCGAGGTTCGCGTGTGCAGGCTGTAACCAGTGAGTTGGCCGGTGAGCGCGTTGATATTGTCCTTTGGTCAATGGAGCCAGCTCAATTTGTAATCAGTGCCATGGCACCTGCCGAAGTGGTAAGTATTGTAGTTGATGAAGACAAACATAGTATGGATTTAGTTGTTGCAGAAGATCAACTCGCACAAGCAATTGGTAGAAATGGTCAAAATATTCGCTTGGCATCTGACTTAACTGGTTGGGAGCTTAACATTTTAACGGAAGAAGAGTCTGATAAAAAAACCCAAGAAGAGTATTCGTCGGTTAGTCAATTATTCATGGAAAAACTTGATGTCGATGAGGACGTTGCTGACATTCTTGTTAAAGAAGGGTTTTCTTCACTTGAGGAAGTGGCTTATGTTCCTGAGGATGAGATGAATCAAATTGATGAATTTGATGAAGGAACTGTTACGGAGTTACGCTCTAGAGCGCGTGCAGCTATTTTAACTGACGCTATTGCGAAAGAAGAAAAAGTAGCAGAACCAGCCGAGGATTTACAAGCTATGGATGGTATGGATGCAGATACAGCAAAATTATTAGCATCTAAAGGCATTATAACGATGGAGGATTTAGCAGAGCTATCTGTTGATGAGCTTTTAGAGGTTGTAAAATTAGATGAGGAGCGTGCCAAAGCCCTTATCATGACAGCGCGAGCACCTTGGTTCGCATAGGAAAAATTATATGAGTTTTACGGTTGAAAAATTTGCGACAGAATTAGGTTTACCAGTCGATCTTTTATTGGAGCAGTTAAAAAGTGCAGGGGTGAATATAGCGAAAGCAGAGGATGCATTATCGGAAGAGGATAAATCATCATTGTTACGTTATTTGCAAAATTCGCATGGCGGTGAGCAGAAACCTAAATCAAAAATTACGTTAACACGTAAACAAAATACAGAAATTAAGAAAACGGATTTAGATGGGCGGCGCAGAACCATTCAGGTGGAAGTAAGAAAAAAAAGAACGATCGTAAAACCTGAATCCGAAAGCCCACAACCCGTTGAGGCAAAATCATCAAAACCAACGCCTGTAGTTGATGAAAATCAGAGAATTCTAAGGGAAGATGAAGCCAAAAGACAAGCAGCGCTAGCAGAAGCGCAAGCATCAGATGTTAAGGTTAATCAAGATAAAAAAGAAAAAGATAAAAATGTTGGACGCGAAGGCACACTGCATCGCCCTGCATCCAAAGTAGGGGTTAAATCTGACAAGGAAAAAACGAGTAAAAAAGATGATTGGGTTGATCGAACCATCAAAAAAAGACCTATTAAGAATCGTCAAGATATGCAAATGGATGGATGGCGCGCTCCTAAGTCCAAACATAAATCGAAAGAAGATAAAGAGCAAAATTTCGTTGCCCCTAATGAGCCCATCTCCAAAGAAATTCTTGTCCCCGAAACCATTACAGTTGCTGATTTAGCCCATAAAATGTCTGTTAAGGCCACTGAAGTTATTAAGACACTTATGGGTATGGGCATGATGGTTACCATTAATCAAGTGCTCGATCAAGAAACGGCCATGATTGCAGTGGAAGAAATGGGACACAAACCTGAAGCTGCAAAAGAAAATGATCCTGAGTCGTTACTCAATATTGAATCGAATATTGAAGAAAAAATCGAAACCAGGCCACCAGTAGTAACAGTCATGGGACATGTTGATCACGGTAAAACCTCGCTTTTAGATTACATCAGGGAGTCAAGAGTTGCCTCCGGAGAAGCGGGTGGAATTACACAACATATTGGCGCCTATCATGTAAATACAGCAAAAGGCGTCATAACTTTTTTAGATACCCCTGGCCATGAGGCATTTTCAGCCATGCGAGCGCGTGGTGCTAAGGCGACAGACATTGTTGTTCTTGCTGTTGCTGCGGATGATGGTGTGATGCCACAAACGATTGAGGCAATAAATCATTCTAAAGCAGCGAATGTGCCGCTAATTGTTGCAATTAATAAGATTGACAAGCCCGAAGCTAATCCCGAGAAAGTTAAAAGTGAGCTGCTTAGTCATGAGGTTATTCCTGAAGCTTTGGGTGGAGATGCTATGTTTGTTGAGGTCTCTGCGAAAACAGGTCAAGGCATTGATGATTTATTGGATGCTATTTTATTGCAAGCAGAAATTCTTGAGTTGAAAGCACCTTCAAATACACCCGCAAAAGGTATTGTGGTGGAAGGTAGATTAGATAAAGGTCGCGGACCGGTAACCACCTTGTTGGTCCAATCTGGGATGTTAAATCCAGGTGATACCATACTCGCCGGTACAGCTTTTGGTCGAGTGCGTGCCATGATTGATGAGCTTGGAAAAAATGTTAAACAAGCAGGGTCTTCCATTCCAGTTGAGGTTATCGGACTATCCGATGTCCCAAATGCTGGTGATGAGTTTATTGTTATTAATGATGAGAAAAAAGCCCGTGAAGTTGCGTTATTTAGACAAGGTAAATACCGAGATGTGAAATTTGCAAAACAACAAGCTTCAAAACTTGAGAATATGTTTGACCAAATGACAGAGGGCGAAGTAAAAATTCTCCCTTTAATTATCAAAGCAGATGTGCAGGGCTCATATGAAGCATTGGCTACATCATTAGAAAAATTATCCACGACTGAAGTGAAGGTGAATGTTATTCATGCCGCTGTGGGAGCCGTGAATGAGTCAGATATTAACTTAGCGACGGCATCCAATGCAGTGGTTCTTGCTTTTAATGTCAGAGCAGATACAGGCGCAAGAAAATTAGCAGATAGTTTAGAAGTAGATGTTCGTTATTACAGTATTATTTACGAAGCTGTTGATGAAGTAAAAGCAGCATTAGGTGGTT
>Ga0181603_10000861_pt1 | contig 26021 bp, 20 predicted proteins | sample 041ome_13_FD_148633 | JGI IMG/M metagenome (GOLD analysis project Ga0181603, IMG submission 148633) | Coastal salt marsh microbial communities from the Groves Creek Marsh, Skidaway Island, Georgia - 041409US metaG (spades assembly) | ecosystem: Environmental > Aquatic > Marine > Intertidal zone...
CGGAGGCGTCCCGGCTCCCATCCCGGTCGCGATCTCGATCTCGATCTCGCGACGTCGACGCGCGATGACGTCACGCCCTCGGCGCGACGCGCGCACACGACGACGCGCGGCGCCGACCGACGCGCGCCCGCACGCGCGCCTCGACGCGCGCAAAGACGCGAACGCGCGCTCGCCTCGACGCGCGCTCGACGGACGCGCGACGGCGGACGCGACGACGACGCGACGACGCGCGCGGGACGCGCACGTAAATGCCACTGGTGGGCGCGCGAAGCACGGAGCGGAGCGCGTTCACGTCGACGTTTCAGGCGTTTCAGGCGGTGAATCAGACGTCGAGCGCGAGCGCGAGCACGTCGACCGGAATGACGGCGGGGAGCGGCGGGAGCGGACGGGCGAAGCGCGCGGGGGCGGGGGCGCGAGGGAGCGGGACGCCGCCGAGCGGGGCGGTGAGCAAGCCGACGGCGCGAGGGGGACGGGCGGCGGCGAATCAGGGTGGGTTCGGGATGGGGTACGTCGGACGAAACTCGATGCACATTCCGCACGGGAACACGGCGCTGAGCGTGAAGGCGGACGAGGAACGATTGAACACGATCACGGATGAGAAGGAGAGAAAACGGCTCAAGCGTTTGTTGCGAAACCGCGTGTCGGCGCAGCAAGCGCGAGAACGGAAAAAGGCGTATCTCGCGTCTTTGGAACAAACGGAGGCGCAAAAGGCGAACCGATTGCACGAGTTGGAAAACCGCGTGACGACTCTGGAAAGAGAGAACCAAATGCTTCGTCAAGTTATCCAAACCGTCACTCGTCGCGCCGTGCCGCCGAACGCGTCAGACTTCCAAGTTCCGGCGATGTGATCATAGATTCTTTTATTAGAGCGCTCCACTAGACGCCATTCATTCATGTTGCATCCGATGCTCCGATGTGGTACCTTACGTGTTACGAGGACCTGGATGCTTGATTATCAATCTTTGTTTCAATGTTTATCGAATGCTATTCACGCTATCATTCCGCGCCGACCCTCTACGCTCGTGTTCTACAACGAACGGACACCTGTCGCGCGCTCTGTGCTCGCGAGCGAATTTCTGAGTCATCATTCGTCGGTGAGTTCAATCACTTCGTCTTTGCCCGTTTCATTTTTCCATCGCTGTGATAAATGTTTCATGACGTCTTTGTGCGGAGTCGAAGCGCCGAGAGCGTTCTTGGTGGATTTGAAGTGCTCCTTCACGAACAACGAAAAAGCCGTCGGTGCTCGAGCGGCTACTTCGTCCCCATTCTTCTTGAACTTGCCAAGGTACTCCAACTTCCCCCCGCACGCACCACACGCTTTTTTCGTGATATCGATTGACTTGCTGTGACGGCCGTACTCTTGTTGACACCAGTCTCTGGTGCAACGCCATTTGTACGGCTGATGGATCGTGTACGCGTGGCACGTACTGACGTTCGTCTCGGGATAAACTTTCATCGCTTGACTAGCCCACTTCTTAAACACCGGCCCATGAGGCGGTTTCGCGGTCTTGTCGACGAGCCAAGCGGAGGCGTGACACATCTCGTGGAGCAACGTGGATTCGAGTTTTTCAACCGTGTCCAGCACCTTGTTGGATAGTTCGATGCGCGCGCTGTACGTTGTCTCACCAGATTTCGTTGAACGTTTGTAATGTGTCAGGCCCGCCGTGGTCAGCAGCTTCTTGTTCCACGTCACTTCAAAGTCCGACGGAAGCTCGGCATCGAACACCTTTTCGTTGAACTCTGCGAATAGCGCAGCGGTGATGGCGTCCTTGTCTCGATTAAAGTTTAACTTTTGAACACCATTCTTGGTCACGCTCTTGATCGCAGACTGAAGAGCCTTACTGTGCGAAGGTGGTGGTCTGAACGCTTTCACTGCAGACGTCGGCGAGAGCTCCTTTGGTGGCGTCGGCGTGTGCAGATTCGACGGGCTGTACTCGTCGATGACGAGCTTATCGTTCATTTCCTTGGCCAAGTCAATCTTACTTGATGGCTTTCGCGGCACTGGTGTCACGTTTTCTTCGTCACTGTCGTATTCCACCGCATCATCATCCGCGTACGAGTCGTCGTCGTCGTCGATGAAATCATCGTCGCTAGAGTGAAGTTCGTCATCGATGTCATCAAAATCTTCACTTCCGGATAAATCATCGTCCACGAAAGCGTTGCGAGGCACGAGTGGCTTCCGCGCTGCGATGCGGCGTGGTCGCGTATTCACCACGGGTGCGTCCTGATCTTCTTCCGATGCTTCATCGTCATCATTGTCGTCGTCGTTGAGCGTGACTTCGTCCGACTCGCTCTCGTCCTCGGCGTCGCTGTCAAGAATAACCTTGCGCCGTCTCTCGCGCGCTCGTGGACGACGAACGCTAGCGACGGCAGGTGAATCTGAAGCAGTTGAATCTTCGAATCGAACGTGATTTTCGATCTTCGCGGTAGGCAACTCCGGCTCACCTTTCAAAGCTTCAACTTCGTCGCGACCACCGGCAACTTGAGGTGAATCGACGACGATCGAATCGTCGAATCGTATATGCGTCCCGAACTTCACGATGGGTTCGATCGTTTCATCTTCAACGACTTCTGACTCAGTCAAAGCCGTCTGATCTTCGTCGAGGTCATCCTTTCGAGTGTTCAAATCGAGCGCGTCCATGGCGTCGTCTAAATCGTCCAAGTCGTCGACCTCCGTTCCAGCCACCGATTCGTCGTCGGCGTCGTTTTCGTCATCCGTCTCCGCGATGGATTCGGACTCGATCGACGAAACCGTTCGAGTGTGATCTAAGAGCGCGAAAGGCCCGCCGCACGCGTGCATTTTCACCAAAGTACAGTCCGCCGCGCCGCAATCGCACGTCGGAAAAGTCCCTTCCTCTTCGACAACTTCCTCTTCTTCCGCCGTCGCCTCGAAACTTTCGCCCGCCGAATCAAAACTGGCATCTTCGCTCACATCACAGGCCGCGTCTCGCATCACTGTCACCGGCGTCTGCGTCTCCGCCGTAGAAAAGCTCAAGCGCTTCCCCTTCGTCGGCTTTGTCGGCGACAGCGCGTCGATGGCGCGCGCCAACGCCTCGAACGAACCACCACCTCCCGGCGTCTGTTTCGCCAACGACGCGAACACGCGCGCTGGATCGAGACCATTCGCACGAATAGAAACCATCGTCTCCCTCAGGCACCGTTTCGTCGCCTCCGCGAGCTTCAACTGTTCGTCGAACCGCGCCGTCGTCACCGGCGTTCGCGTCGTCCGCCTCGCGTTCGTCTTCCTCGGCAGCGGTTCCGTCGCTCGATCCTCCTCCTCGCGCGTCGATCCCGCGGACATCGACGACGTTCGGCTTCTCTCCGCGTCGAACATCAAATCACCGCTCGTCTCCCCGTCGCTCTCGCTCTCGCTCCTCGCGTCGCCGCGTTTGTTCCCCTCGCGCGTCGTCCCCGCGCTCGTCCGTCCGTTCACGCCCACCGCTCGCAGCGGCGGTCGCCCCGTCGACGCCGTTCGCGGCACCGGCACCGCTTTCGACACCACCTCGTCCGACGGCGCGTCGCCGACGATGGACACCGACGGTCCGAGCGCGCGCTTTCGCGTCGACGCCGACGGCGTCGCTTCGACATCAACCGTCGCGTCGCCGCCGTCGCGCGCCGCGCCGCGCGTCGATCGCGAGAGCGCGCCGGACGCGCGACGCGCGCGCTCGCGCGGTTTCTGCGCGCTGAGCCTGGCGAACAGGTCCGACATGGCGCGCGCGCGGCGGCGCGACGCGACGCGTCACAATGCGGCCTCGCGATGGCGTCGAGCCGGGCGTCGCCGCGAACGTCGCCGTCAGCGGCGTCGCGGTGATGTGCGCGACGACGGTGACGAACCCGCTGGACGTGATCAAGGTGCGCGTGCAGACGAGCGCGCGAAGGCGCGCGGGCGCGCTCGTGGGGACGGCGCTCGACGTCGGGCGAAGGGAGGGACTGGGGACGTTTTGGCGAGGGATTTCGCCGGCGCTGACGCGCGCGGCGCTGTACGGGGGGTGCCGATTGGGGCTGTACGATCCGATGCTGCGAGTGGTGGCGCCCGCGGTGGAGCGCGAGCGCGAGGGCGCGCCGAGGGTGGCGACGAGACTGCTCGCGGGGGCGGCGAGCGGAGCGTTCGCGGCGGCGGCGCTGAATCCAACGGAATTGCTCAAGACGCGCATGCAGACCGAGGCGGGGGCGTCGACGACGTTGGTGGGACACTTGCGAGCGGTCGTGCGCGAGGGCGGCGTGGGTGGGCTTTGGCGCGGGAGCGGGTTGGCGATGACGAGGTCCGCGGTGCTCACGGCGACGCAGGTGGCGACGTACGGGGAGGTGAAACGTCGCGTCGTCGACCTCGGGCTCGTCGACGCCGACGGCGCGAAGTGGCGATTGCACTTCGCGGTGGCGATGTTGACGGGGGTGGTGACGACGGCGACGACGAATCCAGTGGATATGCTGAAGACGCGGCTGTACGTCGCGAACGCTGCGGCAAGCGGCGGCGCGAACGCGCCGACGGTCAGAGGCACGCTCGTCGACGTTCTCGCTCGGTACGGCCCGTTTGGATTATTTAGGGGCTTCAGCGCGAATTACATGCGACTCGGACCGCAAACAGTGGTGACGTTCGTCGTCGCCGAATATTTGCGCGAGCGTTTCGGTATGAGCGCTCTGTAGAGAGTTTGTTTAAGGCGACATCGCGCGCGACTCAGCGCGCGCGACTAGGATTAGGATTAGACACTTTGGATTATACTCGTTAGCAACTCGTCCTCTTCAACGTCGTCAGGATCGACGCGAATGATTCGGAAGATGCCCGATGTCGCTCCCGCGCGTCACTGCCCGGAGCGCTATGCCGAAGGCGGACGACCCCCACGTCGTCCTCGGCGTCGCCAAAGGCGCAGCCGTGGATGAAATAAAAAAGGCGTTTCGCGCGCGCGCGCGCGTGCTTCATCCCGACACGAGCGACGGCACCACGACGGAGGAAGAGTTTCACGCCCTCAAGGCTGCCTATGAAGCACTTTTGAAACGTCGCGGCGCCGAGGCGGATCCTCAAGACGAAGTCTACGGCCCCGGGATGCGCGCGAGGTTAGATGCCGCGCGAGCGTGGCGTGAGCGAAGCGCGATGAAGTCGTCCGGGGTAGCACCGGCGAGGGAGTGGAATGAAATCAACGCGGCGGCGAGCGGGACGCAGCGGCGTGCGTCGGGACGGGCGTTCGACGCTGAGGCGCATCAGACGCTGGAAGAGTTACTCGCGGCGAGGAGAGCGGCAAAGTCGAACACGGTGTCGTCCGTGAAGAGCGCTTTGGGGGCTGGAATTGTCGAAGGCAAGGTTAGCAGAGGGAGCCGAGGGTTGCTCGTCGTCGGGTGTGGGTTGATTATCGGGTTGATTGCTACGCGCAAAGTGATGCATAAGATGGAGGAGAGGGAGAAGCGTGCGGTCAAGTCGTCATAATGTCGTTGCTGTATTTTACCATTTCTATAGTCGCTGCGCATAGCTACAACCGCAGCATTGATTGTTACTACGTGTTTAGGCGTACTAAAACCGTACTAAAACTTTCTCCTCAGAACTTCGACGGTCGGCGATACGGCGAGGTGTACGCCATATCTCCGTCGAATAAGTTTTGAAACTGTTCCACAATATTTGCGTCGTGCATCACGATCTCGAAGTCACGGTTGATGGATGCACCGCCCTTGTGCAACGGGAGAAACGGACGGACTGGGAGCGGCAAATCGCTTGGCGACAAATTTCCCGTCGCCAAGACGACGCGTTCACCCTCGCGTCCACGATCCACGATCATAATCTTCAAATGTGCGTAACGATAATATCGCGGCGATGAGCGAAATACGATTTTTTCATTCTCGCGCATCTTGTCGACGAGACTTGCGGATAGCTTTCTATCGACGTCGGAAAAGATGGCGCGCGACAACACGATTCGCACGATTACGCCGGCATCAGCCAGTTTCAATAGCCTTGACGCGAAGAAATCGTCCGTAATTTGGTATGTGTAAATGTCCAGCGTCGCACTTGCGTTCATCGCCTCGAGCATGGTCGCCGCGCCTGCGTCTGGGCTCACACTCACCTTGACCGCGGCGCCCTTACACCACGTCTCACGCAGTTTCTTCGGCGAGTAATGCGGCGCGGAGATGTTTCTCGATGGTATCGGAAAAGGCTCGAGCCACTCGCTCGATTTCATTCGTTGAATCTCATCCTCGCTGATTCCATCGTTTGCCGGCATTCGCCAAACTTCGGCTACGCTCCAGTCGTATTCAAACACCTCGCCCGCGAATTCCGCGACGCTCTTACTTCTCGCGACGACGCCGGCTTCTCTGTTTTTCAAGTAACTCGACTTCGACCAGTTTACCGAGCTTATCGCGGTGACGTTATTATCGACGATCATCGCCTTCGCGTGCATGAACGTCGTACTGGTGTACGTGCGCACGTCGAAATTCTCCGCGAAGTAGCTCAGCACGGAAACCGCGCCCGCACACTCTCGAACGCTATCGAACCGATTCGTCAACAACCGCACCCGCACGCCTCGATGCGCCGCGTTCAGCAGCTCTCGAAACAACACGAACGCTTCGTTCGCGCGAACGCGGTCCGGCGCGCATCCCGCGCACCCCGATTTCGTCGCGCCGCACCCGCTCCACGATTCCACCGCGGGCGCGAAGACGTCCACGCTTTCCCTCGCCTCGCGCACGAGCGACGCGCTCGCGTCCGCGCTCGTGTCCGGCGAAAAGAACGGCGTCAATCCGACGCGCGCGTCCGCCGCCGCGACGAACTCGCGGAACCGCGGCGCGTACGTGTCGTTCTGCGCGCGCGTCGTCGTCAGTTCCGAGAGACACCGAGAGGTGCTCACTTTTGAATCCGCGACGCGCGCGCGCGCGCGCGCGTCGCTCGAGCGCGTCGTGCGCGTCGCTCGCGCACCTGGTGATCGTACTCCCTTCGCGGCGCGCCGAGCGCGCTCGCGCCGAGCGCGACGAGCCACAACGACGGTCGCATCTCGCGCGCGCGAGTGACGGTGACGGCAGTTCGAGTCGCGGATGAGCGACGCCTCCGCGCGCATCGCCGCGCGACTGCTGCGCGGATGGACGCTCACGGCGGAGCGCTGCCCGGTGGCCCGGTGCGGGACGCCGCTGATGCGCGAGCGCGCGACGGACGCGACGTTTTACTGCGCCGGTGGCGACGCGTCGGTGCGACTCGACGACGTCGAGCACGGCGCGCGGAGCGGCGCGGTGGACGCGTGGGAGGCGGAGAGCGACGAGGACGAGGACGCGCGTGATCGCGACGGCGCGCGCGCGCGCGAGGTCGGGACGTCGGAGGAGGAGGACGGCGACGCGGACGACGCGAGGTCGCCGTCGGCGCGCGAGGACGCGACGGGCGTCGACGGCGGGATCGACGGCTTGGTCCTGCGCGACGGCGTCGTGGACGTGTCGGGACGCGTCGCGGAGAAAATGCTCATGGGTTGGACGCTGACGAACGATGTGTGCCCGGTGTCGTCGTGCTCGGCGCCGCTCGTGCGGAACCGGGCGGGCGAATCGTTTTGCGTTCGCCACGAAATGTTCGTTCGAAAGGGCGAGAGCGCGACGCGCGCGATGGGGGCGACGGTTTCGGCGCCAAAACCACCTCCGGGTACGGCGGCCGCGCGCGACGGAAAGAGTCGCGTCGGTAGGCAATCGCGCGTGGACGACGAAATCGAGGAGTCGTCGCTCAGGACGCTTCGCGCCCTGGAAGAAAAACTCGCGCAGGCTCGCGGCGCTCTGCGCGATGAAACCGACGTCGACAAGTGTCGATCGTGGCTGGCGTTCATCGATGAGCTCCACGGCTCCATGCGCGCGCTTAGCGGCGGGATTTGACTATAGCGTATTTGAGTTTAGCGCCGCAGACAGTTACAGTCGCGCTCGACGCCACGGGCCTCGCCACACCCGCGCGCGCCCGACGCACGCGCGCGCCGCGACCGCGAACAGATCGCGCGTACGAAATAACATGTCGTCCGCAGCGCTCGTCGAGCTCGCGACGCCGCTCGACGCGGACGCGCGCGCGATGGATTTAAAATCTCGTGGATTCAAAATTCAAAAGCGACGACGCCCGATGGAAGAGGGCGAGCTGTGCTGCGGCGATGACGTCGGCAACGACGACGACGACGAGCGAGAGAATCAATCCACGCCGCCGGGAGCGCACGGCGCGAGCACGCCGAGCGCGAGCTCGTACGGGTCGTGGGGACGAGGGCGAGTGGCGAAGAAGACGACGCCGGAGACGTCGGAACGGGACGACGCGGTGACGCGAGATGGCGCACCGACGCCGAGCGCGACGAAAAGTAGCGACCAGAACGAAAATATGGTCGCGTGCGAACGCGTTGGGGGTGGGATCGAAAGTGGGATGGGTGGCAATGGAAATCCGCACGCAGATGCGAAGGCGTTGAAAAAGTTTGCGGACGGTTTGTGGGCGGCGAGAAAGGAGAAGAATGATCCCGCGACAAAGCTGCGCATGATGAAGACGTACGCCGAGAGCGTGATAAGTTTCGTTGAGGCGGCGGCGCGAACAAGCGATCAGGAAAAGAAGAAGATGAACTATCGCGGCGACGTCGATTTCGCCTTGTTTGTCGAAAAGGTTTGCTCGACGTGCTACGCGACTGAAATGGGACGGAATGCCGACTTTAGCTTCCGTTGCATGGCCTTGAGAGCGCTTATATTGCGCCTTTCGGTCGCATGCTCCGTGCGTGTGATGAAGTTGAACACGTACGCCGCCGCAGACGCGATCAAAGATGCAGATGACGAGGCTGTCATCGCCGAGCTGAAGAATTATCAAAAAGATACCCGCGCGATGACCGAGTCAATGTCTCGCGTGTCGAGTCACCTTCGCACGCTCAAGACCATGGTTCCAGAGAATCGAGCCGATGTCGCACGCGTGTGCGAATATCTCTTAGATTTTGCGAGCGACGGCGGTCTCGGCACGGAGACTACGTTGCGCGTCGTCGACGACGCTCACGAGGTGCTCACGAAGATCTTTTCGATGAAAACGCTCGAGGACAAATGAAATTAGTTGATAGGGGATAGCAATGATACTTGATACACAACTCGCAATTCGTAACTCACGATCGGCGCCGCCTGCCTGCGCCCATAACCGTCGCCGTCAGCGCGCCCGCGAGCGCGGCGACGACGTGCGACGCGAACGGCCGTGCCTTTTCCGACAGGCTTTTTCTCTCCTCGAGCGGTGCATCCTCCTTGATGGGCAGCGACATGCACTGCTCCAACGCACCCTTCGCGTCGAGTTCGCCGCGTAGACACTGCGCGCACGTGGACATCATGGGCGCCGAAACACCGAGCTTTTCAGCCAGGCGCTCCGCCGCGGGCGCCGTGGCGACGCCCTCGGCGACGCCTTGAAGCGACTGCGCGCGTTCGTTGAGAATATCTTGAATCTTCTTCCCTCGCCCGAACGCGATTCCCACGGCTTTATTGCGCGACGCATCGCCCAAGCACGTCAGCATCAAGTCACCGATCCCCGAAAGCCCCGCCATCGTGTGTTCCTTCGCCCCCATCGCGACGCCCAGGCGCGTCATCTCTCGGCATCCGCGCGTCACCAACAACGTCTGCGCGTTCACCCCCAACCCCATCCCCTCCAGCCCTCCCGCTAAGATCGCGATCACATTCTTCAACGCACCGCCTATCTCCACGCCCACGACGTCCGTGCTCGGATACACCCGCATCTTCGGTCCCGAAAACAACGCCGCCGCGCGTTTCGCGAGCGCCAAATCCTTCGCCGCCATGACGCCGCCGCTCGGCGTCCCGTCCATCAACTGCGTCGCGAACGTCGGTCCTCCGAAGAACGCGCACGGATGTTCCCTCCCTAGCACTCGCTCCAGCACCTCGTGCATGAGTTCAAGCGTGTCCGAGCGCAGTCCCTTGCTCGTGTTCACGAAGAGCGCGCCGCTCGCCCGCACCGCGTCCCGCACGCCAATCAAGAATTCCTCCGTCCCCTGCATCGGTATCGCGTGCACGATCGCGTCCGCCCCTCGCAGCGCCTCGTCCGCGTCCGTCGTCGCCGTGACGTTCGCCGCGAGCTCGAACGCGCTCAGATGGCTCGGATTCGCGCGCGCGTCGTTTATCCCGCGCGCGACGTCCTCGCGTCGCGTCACGATGACCACCTCGCGCGCGTTCCTCGCCACGACGCTCGCCATCGCGGTGCCGAACGACCCCGAGCCGAACACCACGACCCGCATCGCGCGCGCGCTCGGCGTCGCCGCGTCGCGTCGCGCTGTCGCGTCGCGTCGTCAGTGCGCGACGCGCGAATGTCCGCGACGCCCGCGCTCGCGCGCGCGACGACGCGCGTCGAGCACGTCCTCGCGCGCCGCGCGCGCGACGACGGCGACGCGGTCGACGCGCGCGACGACGTCGCGGGCGTCCTGCGCGTGGAGCTCGCGCGCGAGGATTCCGCGCGCGACGATTCGCCGCGCGCGTTCGAGTGCGAGTGCGCGCTCGACGCCGCGCGCGCGCTCGACGACGCGCTCCGCGACGCGGCCGCGCGCGTCGACGCGCTCGCGTCGCGCGCGGCGTGATCGCGCCGACCGACGCGTCGACGCGTCGACGCGTCGCGCGCGCGCGACGGCGCGGCGTCGCTCGTTTTGTGATTGAATCGATCGATCGATCACATCGACGCGTCGCGTCGGTCAACGCGACGGCACAGCGCGACGCCCGCATGGCGTCGATCCCGCGCGTGGGCGCGCGCGTGGAACTCGGCGAGGACGGCGCGCGCGGCGTCGTGCGGTACGTCGGCGCGGTGGGCGAACGCGCGGGGACGTGGATCGGCGTCGAGTTTGACGACGACGACCGCGGGCGGCACGACGGCGTCGTCGACGGCGTGCGGTACTTTTCGTGCGAGGCGCGCGACGAGGACGCGGGCGCGGGCGGTGCGGACGACGGAAGGGGCGCGCGGCGCGCGTCGATGGTGCGCGCGCACAAGATCGCGCGAGGAAGGACGTTCGCGGAGGCGCTTCGAGGACGGTACGCGCGAGACGACGCGAGCGCGGATGACGGCGAACGCGGCGGCGATGGGAACGGTGGAGGGGACGATATGTGCATACGGACGGCGAGGGGGCGAGTGATGCGCGTGGAGCTGTGCGAGACGGAGGAAGAGGCGACGATGGACGCGGCGGCGACGGCGAGACGGTTGAAATCGATGACGCGCGCGTACGTCGATCACGCGAGAGTGGAGACGATGGGGGCGAGAGGCGAGGCGAGCGCGTGCGCGGGGGCGCTGCGAGTGTTAGGTTTAGCGGGGAGTCTGTTGACGTCCGTGGAGGACGTCGCGAGGATAGGGGAAGAGTTCCCGACGTTGGAGGCGTTGGATTTGAGCGGGATTCGGCTCGGCGACTGGACGAAGGCGTCGTCGATGTGCGCGCGTTTCGAGAAGTTGAAAGTGCTCGTGTTGAATGATTCGATGGTAAAGTGGCGGGATGTGCGAGCGTTGAGCTCGTTGATGCCCGAAATCGAGGAACTGCACTTGAACGGAAATAATATTTCTTCGTTCGCGATGGACATCGACGACGGCGCGAACGTCTTTCCAAAGTTGCGAACGCTGAGCGTCGATGGGAACGCCCTGAGCGACTGGAGTGAGATCGAAGAGCTTGGACGACAGTTACCTTGGCTTGAGAAACTGCACGCGTCGCAGAATGCGCTGGCGGAAATCCGACCGTCGCGCGCGTTTTCGGCGCTCAAGACGTTGCTCCTCGGCGACAACGCGCTGAGCGCGTGGTCATCCGTCGACGCGCTGAATGCGTTCCCCAAGCTCGAGGACGTGCGACTGAGCGGCAACCCGTTCGCGAGCGCTTCGTCATCGCGGCACGAAATAATCGCCCGCGTGGACAAGCTCGTCGCGCTGAACGGGTCCACGGTTTCCACCGCCGAGCGCAAAGACTCCGAGATTCGATATTTGCGTCGCGTGCTTCAACAGCTCAAGGAAGTATCAATCGAGGGCGACAGCGCCCGGGTACGCGTGACTGAGGAGAATCCTCGAGTCGACGCGCTTGTGGCGAAGCATGGTGATTTGGTCACACACGCCGCGCGCGCGCCCGGCTCGGGCACGCTCGCGAGCGCCTCCGTCGACCTCGTCCTTTGCCTCGAATCCACCGGCCAAACGATGACCAAAAAGCTCCCCAAGACCACGGCGATCGCAAAGCTCAAGCTATTCTGCGCCAAGCTGTTCAAGTTCGACGTCTCCCAAGCCGAGATCTTCCTCGTCGCTCCGGACGCCTCGCGCGTCTCCCTCGAGCCCGACTTCGAACCTCTCGCCGCGTTCGCCCCGATCGACGGGCAGCGTCTCGCCATCGTCCTGACGTGATTCATCATTCATTATCACCGCATTGTATTCATCCCAGCGGCATCCCTCGATTCGCGCGCGCGCGTCCGAAGCGTCGCGCTTCGCGAACGCGCCACGTGTCGCGTTCAGTTCTTACCCCTAGTTCGACACCTGTCCCAATCCTTCGCGACATCGCGACGCTCGTCGACCGCGATCGACCCCAGTCGTCGCGAACGCGAGTCACGCACGAACGAACGCATTATGTCGCTCAACGCGCGCGCGTCGATGCGCTCGAGCGGCGCGCGCGAGCACACGCTCGGCGCCGGTCTCGTCCCGCTCGTCAACCGTTTACAAGACATCTTCGCGAGCGCGGGCGTTCGCGGCTCGAAACTGGTCGATTTGCCCTGCATCGCCGTCGTCGGCTCGCAGTCGAGTGGGAAATCGAGCGTGTTGGAGGCGCTGGTGCGTGCGACGCGCGACGCGGGGCGAGGGTGACGGAAGATGCGAACGCGCGCGCGGGGGGAAGATACGAACGGACGCGCCGCGGAAAAGGATGACTGACGATGGTGATGACGATGATGCGCGCGCAGGTTGGACGAGATTTCTTGCCGCGTGGACCGGATATTTGCACGCGACGACCGCTTTTGCTGCAGCTCGTGCACACGCCGGCGGTTCGCGGCGAACCAGAGGAATGGGGCGAGTTTTTGCACCAGCCCGGGCGAACGTACACGGATTTTGAGGAAATTCGAGAGGAGATTCAGGCTGAGACTGACAGAACGACGGGAAACAACAAAGGCGTGAGTAACAAGCAAATCCGGCTGAAGATTTGCTCGCCGAACGTGCTGACGATGACGTTGGTCGATCTTCCTGGAATTACGCGCGTCGCCGTGGGCGACCAGCCGGAGGACATTGAGACGCAGATTCGCAACATGATTTTGAGCTACATCAAGAAGGAAACGTGCTTGATTTTGGCGGTGACGCCCGCGAACTCGGATCTCGCGAACAGTGATGCGTTGACGCTGTCGAAGCAAGTGGATCCGGAGGGTAAGCGAACGCTCGGCGTCATCACCAAGCTCGACATCATGGACCGAGGCACGAACGCCGTCAAGTATTTGAAAGGCGAAGTCGTACCTTTGCGTTTGGGATACGTCGGTGTCGTGAACCGATGTCAGGCAGACATCGCGGAGCGTCGCACGATTCACCACGCTCGAAAGCTGGAGGCCGAGTTCTTCGCGTCAAAGCCCGAATACAAGGAGGTCATCAAAAACTGTGGCGTTCATTCGTTGAGTAAAAACGTAAGCAGCTTGCTGGCCGACCACATCGCCGCTTTGTTGCCGGATTTACAAGTTCGCATCATGCGCGAAAGATCGGAGGCTGAAAAGGAGTTAGAACTGCTTGGACCAGACGCGCCCGAAAGTGAATCGGAACGCGCAGCTCTCGTGCTTGCGAAACTCGAAAAGTACGCCGCCGGCTTACAAGCCGCCGTCGAGGGGCGTAGCGCAAAGCTGAGCATCGACGTGTTAGAGGGTGGTGCGCGCATTCACTACGTTTTGCAAGAGATTTTCGTAAAGGGTTTACTTGAACTCAACCCTACGGCATCCATGACGGATGAGCACATTCGTACCAAGATTCAGAACACTGCCGGCACGAAGGCCGTACTCCTCGTCCCGGAGGAACCGTTTGAACAACTCGCGAGACAGTGCATCGAGAAGATGTTGGAACCATGCAAGCAGTGTGCGTCATTGGTTCACGACGAACTGTGCAGCATGGCATTGGCAAACTTGACGAAGGATGTGACCAGCGTGTACCCGCGTCTCGGACAAGCGTTGGAGCAATCGTGCAAGGAGTATTTGAGACAAGGCTTGCGACCTGCGCTGGACATGATCGTAAATCTCGTGGAGTGCCAGTTGGCGCACATCAACACATCTCACCCAGATTTTATCGGTGGACCAGATGCGTTGATTCTCGCGCAAAAGGCTTTGAAGAGACGCGCCGGCGAAGAAGAGGAAGACGAAGAGGCGCCAGACGTTCCCGGAAAGGACAAGAACAAGAAGAAGGGCGCCGACAAGGAAAACGTCGGCGCGAAACCTACGACGATGGAAAAGACCGGACAGTGGATTAGTGGCATGTTGAGCCCATCAAAGCGACATTATAGCATCGAAAACGGTACGGTCAAGCTTCAATCTCCGCCGAAAAAGCTCAACGCGCACCAATGCGAGACTCCGGAAGAGTTTTTACAAGTTATGGTGACGCGGACGTTGCTCGAGAGCTACTTTAGCATCTCTCGTGGCATCCTCGCGGACATGGTGCCCAAGGCTGTGATGCACTTCTTGGTGAACTCTATCAGTCGAGGATTGAGACAGCACTTGATCGGCAAGTTGTATCAGCCTGGTATCATGCGGAACCTACTCGCTGAGGATCCTGAAATAGCTGCGATGCGCCAGCAGACGCGCAAGCGCGTCGAGGCGCTCAACGCGGCCGCGCTCACGATGTCGGAGTTCAAGTCGCATCTCACAGTGGCTTAGAACTGTTGTAACTTCAATGAATTTCTCGCCGTATCTTTACAGTTCGTTCTATTCCCATTCTATTTCTAATATAATACCATCATTACGTGCGTTGTCCGTAAGAATCATAGCCATCGTCGTATGATGTGTAATCGGCGAATCGACTGGATTCGCGTTTCGCTCTCTTCTTGATGTTCTCGAGAAATTCAAAAAGTGGTCTAGAATACGATTCCAGCATTGCGGCGCCGTAAGCAATGCGTGCATACGTGTCAGATGTGGACATGGCCTCTTGCCAGATGGCGCGCTCTTGATTTGTGCGCCACAGCCGTTTTCCCGCCTTCTTCTCATCCGACGGAATGATAAGCTCCCACCACTCGTGGCTCGCCATGAGACGCTCGTTCGATGCGTTGATCGCCGAACCGTTCGCATCCTTCGCGGTAACGTCTCTAGGGAGATCGCACATTTCGACCATTGCCTCCTCGATTTGCATCAAGTATCGTATCATCTCAGTAAGCTCTGTGGTTTTCTCCAACTCTCTGCCCCAGATTCTCCATCCAGACATGGTGCCGTCGGGCGCGGATACCTCGCAATTTACCACATCAGCCATTAACAGTTGGATGATCCTCTTCGCACCTTCCATCGAAAGTGTCTCTCGCGCAGCGATTTCGTTCCATCTCTCAACTTTCGTTCGCTGACTCGACTTTGGGAAGGCGTTCATGGCTTCCAATTCAGCCTGCCTAAACGCGGCGACGAGTTCGGCGCGAATCTCAGCTACGTTCTTGTGTAGTCGATGCTCACGAATACCTTTTGTGTTCAAGGATTTGCTCCATTCACGTAGCTGCTGCTCTGTAGTAAGTTTTGACCAGGTACCATCGACATGGATAGCAAGCAATGCGCCCGAGCTATACGATAGATTCCAGTAATACTTGGTGCCGTTGCGGTCTTGACCCAAACAATTCGATCGAATGCGTTCTTCTTGAAACTGTCGACGACGTTTAGCAGCCTGGGCCGCTATTTCATTCTTTTTCGCCTCCGTCTCTTTGAGAAGCGATCGCGCCTCAAGGAATGCGCGAACATCAGATTGCAACTCGGTTGGCACTTCGACGTCAGACTGCGGTAGAGTTATCAAAGCTTCGTGAGCCTGAACTTTTTGGATGAGCTCGTCGGATGCATTTTTGACGAGCGCGTTCGCATCGCGTAATTGTGGCGCAAGTTTCTTGTACTCTTTCTCGAATGCATTTTCGATCGCCTTATCACTCTCTTTTTCCTTCGACAAATCTTCAAGCGCCTTTACGCGTCGATTGACTTCTTTGTTGACTTCCGGCGCCTCAAAACATTCACCACACAACCAATCGAGCACGCGCGTGTGCTCCTCAGGCGTGAACATGCCTATTCGCTTCTCTGTGAGCGCGTTAATCGTACTCAGCGTAACGGCATCGATCTGTCCAACCCGGCTCTTTTCCTTGGCAAATTGCTTCATGATTTCAGGGAAAGTACCACTAAACTCCAAAGCGTCCGACCACGTCTTCACGAGGGCCTCGATTCCGTACGTCGTCGTCGTCACGGCCACTCGAAGCAAGGATACGTACAACTTCGAAAGTTTTGTCAAGTCGGAATCATCCAGAATAGTGTTCAGGTACTCTACCCCGAATTCGTCCACGCTCGGTGTTAGAATACGTCCAAATGTGCTAAAGAATTCGCAAATTTGCATCTGCGAGACATCTACCGCGGATGGCTTCCACGCCGTCCCGTTCGCGACGGCGGGCCAAGGGTCGCGATTTTGTTCTTTCGCTTGCGCCGCGTCGTATGCGACGAGCTCGTTATCATCCATAGGGTAGCGAGCCGCCTCTGCTCTCACTTTGGCTCGCTGCTCCGCCTCTTTGAGTTTGCGTTCGGCGTCTTGTAACTTCTGAGCTTCGCGTTCGAGCTGAATCTTTGACTTTTTCGCCGCTCGTTCCTGCTGCTGCTGCGCACGGTAGGCTTCAGCTTCTCTCTTTCTGCTCGCCAGCTCGGCTTCATGCTGCTGTGCTGCAGTTGCTCTCGAACGAAGGCGCTCTAACTTTTTCGCGTGAGAAGTCGCCACGGAAAATGTTTGCTGCACTGCCTTTTTCGCCTGCGCGATTTCTCCTCTGAGAGCACTCAGCTTCACGTTCCTCGTCGCATTCGCTTGTACTTTCGCCGCCTGCTTCGCCTCCTTCCTTCTACCCGCGATCCATTTTTCTTTGGCGACCGCCAAACGGTCGCTTTCCTTCTCAATTCGCTTCCTATGCGCTAAAATTTCTCGTCTGTCGTCGGGATCTCCCTTGTATTCCCTCGCCTCAGCGTCCAGTTCGAAGCTCGGCATGTCAGAAAAGTCGAGCTTTACCTGTGGAACCTTTGTCGCGGCCAACTCGCTCTGTAACTTCTGTTCTTTCGCCAACAGTGCTTCTAGTTTTGACTGCGCTTCTTCTGCGAGCAAAGCGCTATCCATCGTCTCCTGAAGCGCCAACTCGAGCTTTTCCATGTGCGGCGAAATCGTGGCGCCGCTCGTCGCCGTGGCGCGCGGCGCCGTCACCGCCCCAGACGGCGCCGGCGCCGCACTCCGATCCCCACCGTCCGTCGACGCCCCACTCGCGGATGCCGAAGGCCCTCGATCAACTTTCACGCGACCATTATCTCCCTCAAACTTGCTCGCCGGCGGCTTCTTCGTCGTCGGCGCCGCGCGCTTCAACGGCGTCAAATCGTACATCATCACAAACCCCGGACGCGCGCAAAACACATCCTCCTCGCTCTGCCTCGGAAACATCACCATATTCAAGTAAGCCACGACCTCTTTCACGCTCATCACGTCCTCATCGCGCGCGAGCCCCTTCGCCGCGCGCGCCGCCGCGTCTCGCCCCGCCGCCGCCGCCGCCGCCATCCCTCCCTTGAACCCGTGCACCGCGCGCACGACCGCCTCGTGCATCGCCCCTCGCGCGTTCGCGTGCACCATGGTCTCGCGCGCGCGCCCTCGCGTTCGTTCGCGCGCGCGTCGCTCGCGCGACCGCGTTCGATCGAGTCCAATCAGTCAATCCGCGCCCCGCACCGAACGCGCGCCCCGCGTCCGACGTCCTCGAGCGCGCGCGCGCCGCGCGAGGCCGGCGCGCGCGAACCGACGATCGCGCGTCGCGCGTCGCGCGTCGCGCGCGCGCGAGGCCGCGTCGCGCGCGAACCGGATCGCGCGTCGCGCGTCGCGCGTCGCGCGCGCGCGAGGCCGCGTCGCGCGCGAACCGGACGCGCGCGCGTCGTGATGTGTCGCGCCCCGTATTCGGCGCACCTCGAGCCCCGTGTACCGCGCGACGAACCGCGCGCGACGTAAACCCAGCGCGTCGCGATCGTTCGCGCGCGCGCGCGACGCCGCACAGTCGCGCGCACGACCGCACGCCGCGCGCGAACGATCGCGCGCACGATGTCCACGAATGCGATGCGTCGAAACGCCGCGCTCGCGGTGCGATGCGCCATGCGCGAGGGCGCGCGAGGGACGATGATGACGCCGAAATCGACGACGGCGCCGCGCGCGGGGACGATGGTCAACGCGAGCGAAGGGTGCGCGCGAGCGACGCGATGCGCGCGAGCGAACGCGAGATGGCGGGGGATATATGTGCGCGCGCGATGATGGGCGCGGACGCGCGAAAACGCGATCGGGACGCGACGAGGGACGGACCTTTGAAGTTGGCGCGATCGGGGTCTGGGACCTGGAGGTCGGCGCGAAGGACGACGACTGACGGTGGTGCGCGGATGCGCGAAACGAACGTAGGGTGCCGGCGAACGTGAGGACCATCTCTTTGCAAGCGGTGGCGATTCGAATGCGATCGGTCGGGAATATTCAAAAGATTACGAAGGCGATGAAGATGGTCGCCGCGTCTCGCCTCAAGGGGGCGCAAACGAAGTGCGAGAAGTCGCGCGCGCTCGTGAATCCGTTCGTGCGTTTGCTCGGGGATACCCCGGGGACTGAAACGGAGAGCACGCTCGTCGTGCCGATCTCGTCCGATAAGGGTTTGTGTGGTGGTATTAACACCGCCGTGGTTAAGTACTCGACCGTTTTGAACGCGATGAGTCCGGGGGCGAGAATCAACGTCGTCGGCGACAAGGCGCGAGCGCAGCTCAACAGGCTTTACCCGGATCGAATCAACAACGTCGTTGTGGACACGACGAAGCAGCCGTTAACTTTTGGAACCGCTTCCGCGATCGCTGACGAGATTATGGCGCAAAACGCGCCGAAGACACAGCTGGTGTTCAACCGCTTCGCCTCTGCGATTTCCTTCAAGCCTACGGTTGCGACTGTCTTGTCCAGCGAAGAGCTCGAGAAGGCGGCGGAAGAGGGTGTGAATGAGTTTGATTCTTATGAAATCGAAGGACCCGACCGATCGGAGTTCCTCCTCGATCTCTCCGAGTTCAAGATGGGCGCGTTGTTGTACAACGCCATGTTGGAGAACAACACGTCTGAGTTGGGCTCGCGCATGCAATCGATGGAGAACTCGAGTAAGAATGCGAGTGAGATGCTTCAAAAGCTCACTTTGCTTTACAACCGTACGCGTCAAGCCGCGATTACGACCGAGTTGATCGAGATTATCTCGGGTGCGAGTTCTCTTGAATCCAAGGAGTAAGCGGTTCGGAAAGAAGATTTCCGACGCGGACGCGCGAGCGTTGTCTCGCGAGCGCCGATGCGGTGTAGACCTAGCTTTTGAAAATGTAAACATAATTGGAGTGGGAGTGGGAGTCGTCGTCATCTTCTTGCGTTCATTAAAAATTGAATGTATCACTAAAGTTCGGAGTGTTTGTGTTCGTCGCAAAAATTGAGCTACCCTTAGTCGTACAAATCGTCGTCCGCAGCCGCGGCCGCGGGCGTACCGGCGCTCGCGCCACCACCCTGGGCATCTGGAAATTGGAAGTCGCTCGCACCGAATCCACGCGCTTGGTGAAGCGTTTGGCTAAAGGTTTGGTACTTGCGAATGTCCGCATCGGTGACAGATTTTCTCGCGTGCTTCATCGCTTCTTCGAAGTGCGCCTTGGTAATTTCAGGCACCGGGTCCTCGGCGTTCTCGTCTTGCATCGCATCCGGGTTCACAGCAGCGGCACGTTCGGCCTCGATATCACGTTGAATGCTCTCACGAATGGCGTACTTGCACGCGCGCTGGCATATCTCGGTAATGTCCGCGCCGGAGAAACCATTCGTGAACTTGGCCAAGACTTCGAGATCAACGTCGGCAGCGATCGGAGACTTTCGCAAGTTTGCCTTGAAGATGCTCAAGCGAGAAGGTTCGTCTGGAAGCGGAATGTACACGAGTTGATCGAGGCGACCCGGACGCATGAGAGCAGAGTCGATGATGTCCGGTCTGTTCGTGGCGCCGATGATAAACACAGTCTTCTTCGAGCCCATGCCGTCCATCTCCGTGAGAAGCTGATTCAACACGCGATCACCGGCTCCACCAGCGTCACCAGCACTGTTACCGCGCTGGTTGGCGATGGAGTCGAGCTCGTCGAAGAAGAGCACGCACGGAGCACTTTGACGTGCCTTGTCGAAAATCTCGCGCACGTTGGCTTCAGATTCACCAAACCACATGGTCAAAAGCTCCGGACCCTTGATACTGATAAAGTTCGCTTGGCACTCGTTCGCGATCGCCTTGGCGAGGAGCGTCTTACCACAACCCGGCGGACCGTAGAAGAGCACACCCTTGGAAGGCGCCATGCCAAACTTTTCAAACTTTTCCGGGTGCTCGACGGGGTATTGCACAGTCTCTTGAAGCTCTTGCTTGACGCCTTCAAGACCACCAATGTCGTCCCAAGAAACATTTGGCACTTCGACGACAGTCTCGCGCAGTGCAGACGGGTTCGACGTGGTCAACGCCGTGGCGAAGTGCTCATTGGTGATGGCCATAGAATCTAAGACAGCGGCGTCAATGTTCTCATCCTCAAGATCGATGAGATCCATCTTTTCACGGATGCACTGAAGCGCGGCTTCGGTAGAAAGCGCGGCCAAATCGGCGCCGACGTAGCCATGCGTCTCCTTGGAAATCTTTTCCAAGTCAACGGCTTCGTCGAGCTTCATATTCTTGGTGTGAATGCGCAACACTTCGAGACGACCGACTTCATCCGGAACACCAATATCGATCTCGCGATCGAAGCGGCCGAATCGACGAAGAGCTGGGTCGATAGAATTCGGTCGGTTCGTCGCGCCCATGACGATGATGTGCGATCGTGACTTCATGCCATCCATCAAAGTCAAAAGCTGCGAAACGATGCGACGTTCGACTTCGCCGTTGGTCTTTTCGCGCTTCGGGGCAATGGAGTCAATCTCATCGATGAAAATGATCGCCGGAGCGTTCTTTTCGGCTTCTTCGAACGCCTTACGCAAGTTCGATTCGGATTCACCGGCGAGCTTGGACATGATTTCGGGGCCGTTGATCAAGAAGAAAAAGGCGCCGGTTTCGTTGGCCACAGCGCGAGCAATCAAAGTCTTTCCGCTACCGGGAGGGCCGTAAAGTAAGATACCTTTCGGCGGCTTGACCCCAATCGTCTTAAATAACGCCGGGTGTCGAAGCGGTAACTCAACAAGTTCGCGGATTTGCGCCATTTGCTTGCGAACCCCGCCGACGTCGTCGTAGCCGACGTCGTCGAGGCGCTCCTCGTCCTCACGGTTGATGGGCTCTCCTTCGCAAAAGATCTCCGTATCCGGGGCGACAATGCAATACTCCGCGGGATCGGTTTCGACGACTTTGAACTCCACCGCCCGCATACCACCGCGAGCCAAGAACGTATCGCCCTTTCTCACCGGTCGGTACGCCTCCAAAAAGTACGGCTTCAAGTACACGTCGAACAAGTTCCCAGTCACGCCTTCGATCGAATCACCGAACGGCAACACGTGCACGCGCTTACCATACTTCACATCCGTACACTAGTTTTCACGCGAAAATCGCACCCAACGTTCGTTCGTCAGTCACTTTGTCCCAACTCTTTCCGAGATCGCCAATCGACCTCGTTTCTTCAACCTTCTCTTCTCTCCGCGTCGCGTCGCGTCGCTCGAACGTCTCCCTCCCAGTCGATTCACGAAACGCACCTGATGCACGCTCACGACGTCCCCAAGTCGCACCCGCAAGTTTTTCCGCACCACCTTATTCATGCGAATCTTCCCCTCCTCGCAACTCTCGTCCGCGAGCACGATGCACACCGTGTCCTTTCGCTTTTTGCCCTTGAGCAGCACGGTGTCCCCTCGGAACAACTGCAGCTCGTCCATCTTTTGCAGGTTCAGCGCCACGACGGAGTTATCGTCGTTGATCGCCTCATCTGCGCGCGTCGCGCGTCGGCGCAGGGCGTCAGTCGCTCGCTCGTCGCGTCGAACGACGCGGATTTCTCGCGTCGCGTCGACAAATCGTGATCGCGACGCGCGCGCACGCACCGACGACGAGCCTGTTCGGCGCCTTCTTGCGCTCGAGGATGGCCAGCGATGGATCGGCGGGTTTGGTTTCTTTCTTGACCTCGTCCTTGGATTCGGTCATGGTGCGAGGGCGAACGCGCGCGCGTGAGTGACGCCGATGGAGAAATCATCAGATCTGAACGACGCGGGCGCGGGCAACTGTCGCGACGGCGAGGCGAGCGCGAGACGGGAAAAGACGAGAACGAGGACGAGGACGAGGACGCGGAGCGAATGATGTTAAAAAATGATTCAGCGCGCGCGCGCGGCGGGATCGACGATCACGCGCCGACGAGGGCGCGCCAGGAACGCTCGTCGTCGCGCTTGGCGAGCGAGACGCAGACCTCGTCGACGCCCATCGTCCACGTGCACTCGTCGGGACGAATCGGGGCGTGAAGACCGCTCAAGTCGCACACCACCTCGTCGTTAACTTTGACGATGAATTGAGAGGGTTTGAATAGGACGCGGACGGATTTAGAAACCGTGCCCGGGGCGACGTCGACGGAGACTTCGACTTCGTCTTCGGTTTGCGACCAGCGGTAGTTTACTCCCTTACCGCTCGGCATGCCGTTTCCGGTCGACGCCACGTCGGACGCGTCGCCAGTCATGTTAATCTTCTCCAATCCACCGTTTTTACCCATCGCCGCCTCTAACTCTTTCAATCCTTTGCTATATTCAACGTTTTCCATCGTCGCCATGCGCATCCACTGCGCGCTCGAGTCCAAATCGCTCAAAGGAAAATCAACGCTTCGCATGGGCTCGGGCTTCGTTTGCACGCGACCGATGAACATATCGCCGTGGAAGTTCACCCCATCGAATCCGCACTCCTGCGCCAATCGTCCCGCTCTTCGATTGATCGGCAATCCCTTCAACATTCCGACCTCGTCCAGGTACAGGTACACGCCGCGCCACCCGTTTGCCTCGCTCGGCCGCACCAACGCGAACGTCTCCGTCGACCCACCCGCGGTCTCCCGCGCGATCGCCTCGCTCGATATCCCCATCCCTCGCGCACCGAGCGCTCGCACCGCCTCCGCTTTCGCTTTCTCCGCGTCCACCTCGCCGCCGCCCGCGAACGCCGTCCGCAGCGCCGCCGGCAGCGCGTCCCCGGGTTGCCCCTCCCCGATCGTCAGCGTCCGCTCCTCGAGCGCCTCGTCGTCGTCGCACGGGATCTTCACGTACGTAAAACTCCGCGTCGGCCCGTCGCGATCGATCGCCGCGCCGTCGCCGCGCCGCGCCGCCGCGCGCGCGGCTTCGCGGTCCTCGCGCGTTTCGATGACGACGCCCTTCGAGCGAAGCCACGCCGTGCGCGCGTCCGCGTCGAGCGGTTCGTCGTCCGACATCGCGCGCGCGAGGCGTTCGCGCGGTTCGAGCGAGGCGTCGCGGCGCGCGGTCGAGCGCGCGTCGAGCGATGCCGTCGAGACGCGCGCGAGAGAGATTCGTCATCATTCATCGACGCTCGAACGCGCGATGTCGACGGCGCTCGCGACGCGCGCGACGGCGTCGTCGCGCGCGACGGCGCGCGTGGATCGACGCGCGCGCGCGCGCGTCGTCGCGCGCGCGCGCGCGGCGGTCGAACGCGCGTCGGTGACGCGATCGAGACGTCGCGAAGGTGATGCGTCGCGAAGGATTCGCGCGACGGTGAACGACGAGAGCGGCGCGCCGCGCATGCGCGCGGCGGAGATGAAACGCGCGCTCGTGGACGCGGGCGTGGACGTGTCCGATTGCTTCGAGCGGGCGGATTTAGAGGTGAAGTACGCGGCGATGAAGGCGAACGGCGCGGGGTCGACGCGGGCGACGGCGGACGACGCGAAGGATTCCGGATCGACGCGTGAGACGAAATCTGCGAAAGAGAAGACGGCGGATTCGATGGCGTTCACGAACGCGCGACGGTTCTTTAAGGAATCGATCGATGCGATCAAGGAACGGATGAGCTTGAACTCGATTTGGTCGAGCGTTCGAGAGAAGGCGAATCGAGTGAACGCAAAGTACGGTACCGGGAACAAGGCGAAGTCCATGCTCGAGGACGCGCGCCGAAAGGTGAAGAGTGCAGATGATAAGATGGGCGTCACGAAGTGGTTTAAGACGAACGTGCCGAAGGCGATGGATCAATACGCCAAGGTGCGAAACACCCCGGTCGGTCAGTTCGCGAATTTCATGTTTTGGATCTGGCTCTTCACGAGCGGGATCTTTTGGAACTTGTTGTACTTTGGTCTCACGGCGACATTTTTGGTGAACATGTTCATGCCGTCGTTGATTACGGATCAAGTCGAAAACATGCAGCGACGTGCGCAGGAACAGATGAACGCTCGAGGCGGCATGGGCGGCATGGGCGGTATGGGCGGCATGGGCGGCATGGGCGACATGGGCGGCATGGGCGGCGCTCAGCAGGGTGGTCAGCAGGGTGGTGGTCGTAAAAGCTACGGGGGTGGCTCAGCGGGAGATACTATCGACGTCGACGCGCAAGTTTCTGATCGAGATTGAATTTAATATACATAGAGCGCGCGTTACATCGACACCGATTTCTTACGTTTACGGTAAATTCCTATCGTGCTCGTGTGTGACAGCACGTTACTCGCACGACCTTTTGCAAGGGGCGCGATTTCGCTGCGCAAGAACGCGCCGCCGAGGGGCGTCCCCGGAACGCGTTCGCGAAAATTGCTGGCGTGCATTCGGTTGCCGTTGCCACACGCGAATATCATGGCACCTGTCGAGTTCTCTGACCCCAACTCCTCACTACTCACTTTTTTCGCACTATCGGCACACTTTTCAATCACGCGATTCGCGTGCTCTTTCGCCCAGTTCCCGTCGCGCACGTGTAATTGTACGACGTCGCCCTCTTGCAAAGCCATCGACGCGACTTCCACGCCCCCGGTCTCGCCCACGGATAAAATATCGCGGCACACGAACGGACCTTTAGAGCCACTCACCCCGAGTCCGAGCATGACGGGCAGCGATTTAGAGTTCTCTGGCAACTGCTCGAGGGTTTCCAACAGCAGCGGATGTGCGGGCGAATCGTCGAGCTCCAACACCGCGTTGTCGTGCGCGTGAGTCAACGACATCACGGGTCCCACCGGTCGCGCGCCGTGCGCGACGTGCGTGTCCAATTCGAACTCACCACGAATGAGCAAAGCGACAGCTCCTCGTCGCACGACGTCATCGTTCAAAAACATGAGACTCCCCTCGTCCACGACCCCTCCTAGCGCGACGCTGTTCGGCATCGCCACGTGCAAGCGCGTCAGCAGCTCGCCCACGTGCTCGAACGACGCATCCGCGAACACCGTCACCCCCACGGTCTCGCCCTCGTTCTCGCAACTCTTCGCCAAATCAACCCACGAGCACGCGCTCCCGTCGTCGATCGCCGGAAGCGCCGATTTCGTCGCTCGAAACGTCGCCGTCGTCGTCCCCGGCATCGCCGCCGCCGTCAACGCCACGCCCGACTCCGTCATCCCCTCCGCGCCCACCCCTCCTCGCACCACCGCTCCCACGAGCGACACCGACGTTCCACCGAGCAATTCACGCGTCAGCTTGCCCGCGCGCGCGACCGCGTCCTCGTCGTAGTCACCGCAGACGAACAACTGCGCCCACGTCGCGTCCCGACCTCGACCGAGCCCTCGCGCGACGTCTCGCGCGCACGCTCGCACCGCGTCCTCGAGCGACGTCGCGCGCGACATCGCCGACGCGAACGCGTACGACGGCGTTCCCGTCGTCCGCGCCGTCGTCGCCCGCGCCCGGTCGTCGTCGTCGCCGTCGTCTCGCGCCGCCGTCGCGAAGCGTCGACCGGTCGTCGTCGCGCGCGGCGACGCGCGCGCGCGGCGACGGCGCGGCGTCC
>Ga0181603_10000867_pt1 | contig 25891 bp, 31 predicted proteins | sample 041ome_13_FD_148633 | JGI IMG/M metagenome (GOLD analysis project Ga0181603, IMG submission 148633) | Coastal salt marsh microbial communities from the Groves Creek Marsh, Skidaway Island, Georgia - 041409US metaG (spades assembly) | ecosystem: Environmental > Aquatic > Marine > Intertidal zone...
TTTTGACAATCAACCCGTATCTAATCGCATATCTTTGGCCGCCTTGATAACAAGCGACTTTGTTTAGTTTACTACGAAAAGAAATAGCAGATTTTTTATCCTCCCTCATCGGCTATTTGGTGATGGCGGTATTTCTTGTTGCAGTAAGTCTGTTCATGTGGGTTTTCCCTATCGAAATGAATGTATTGAACAGCGGATATGCTAACCTTGACGCTCTGTTTGTATTAGGTCCATGGGTGTTTCTATTCTTGTGCCCAGCTGTAACCATGCGTTTGTTTGCTGAGGAAAATCGAACAGGAACCATGGAGTTGCTTTTAACCAAACCCTTGAGTGATTGGCAGATCATCTTGTCTAAATTCTTTGCCGGTTGGTTTTTAACCATTATCACCCTGATTCCAACTTTGTTATTCTATTATTCTGTGTATCACCTAGGGGCTACTGAAGGTAATATTGACAGCGGCGGAACGTGGGGTTCATATATAGGTTTACTTTTTTTAGCCGGAGCATACGTGAGTGTTGGCTTATTTGCAAGCTCACTTTCAAACAACCAAATAGTGTCGTTCATTTTTGCAGTATTCATGTGTTTCATCCTATTCATTGGGTTGGAATCAGCGAGTGGCATTTTTGGTATTGAAAGCATTGAAACAGTCCTAGTTAAACTGGGGATTAATTCTCACTATATGTCCATGAGCCGTGGGGTTATTGACACAAGAGATGTTATCTATTTCGTAAGCTTAATTGGCGCCTTCATTTTATTGACAAAAACTAGAATCGAAAGCCGGAAATGGTAGAGAAATCAAAGAATAGCGGTTCTAAGAAAAAGTGGATTGACCTCTCTTCACTTGTTGTTTGGTTGGTTGCAATTGTTTTAATCAACCTAACTAGCACCTACTTCTTTCACCGATTCGATTTAACCGAAGAGAATAGATACACCTTAAGCGAGTCCACAACTGAGAAGCTAGAATCACTTGAAGATGTGGTTTTTATACGAGTTTATTTAGAAGGAAACCTTCCTGCAGAATTCCGGGAATTGCGCAATGCGACCAAAGAACTTTTAGATGAATTTCGAGCTTACGCTGGAGATAATATTCAGTACGAATTCATCAATCCCTCGATCAGCAACAATGAGGAAGAACGCGTTGAGGTATATAAGGAACTGACACGCATTGGACTGCAGTACACCAACATCAGAGTGCAAGCTGGAGACAAAATGTCTGAGCAAATCATCTTCCCTGGCGCGGTCGTTAGTTTTAGAGACAAAGAAGTTCCGATTCAACTATTAAAAAGTGTCGCTGGCGCCACAGAACAGCAAATGATTGCTTCTTCAATTCAACAATTGGAATATGAATTTGTCAGTGCGATACAAAAGCTTAGCAGTCCATTAAAGAAATCAATTGCATTCATTGAAGGACATGGAGAATTAACAGAACTTCAAACGGCTGACGCACAGAAGGCACTGGAAGAGTTTTATGAAGTAGAGCGTATCTCCATTGAACAAAAACTCAACGCGCTCGCTGGTTTTGACGCCATCATTATTGCTCGACCAGATAGCGCTTATTCTGAGCAGGATAAATTCATAATTGACCAATACATCATGGATGGTGGAAAGGTGCTTTGGCTCATCGACCCAGTATTCGCTCGAATGGATAGCCTTAGATCTTCTAATCTGACGATGGGATTAGTGCTCAATCATAATTTGGAGGACCAGATGTTTAAGTACGGTGTTCGTTTAAATAATGATCTAATCATGGACATTCAATGTAACACTAAGCCCATTGTCACTGGTTATATTGGCAACCAGCCAAGGCAGGAAATGTTTCCATGGTATTACGAACCACTATTGATCGGAAATGAACAACATCCAATTTCGAGCAATCTGGATAGGATCATGACCGAGTTTGCAAGCACCCTCGAAGTTCTTGAGATTGATAGTATCGAAGCCACTACTCTTTTGACATCCAGTGATCAGAGCCGATTAGTAAACGCTCCTACCCGCATCAGTTTCAACATACTTCGCGATCCACCCAAATATGAGTTGTTCAATTCAGGTCCACACGCCACAGCTGTGTTACTAGAAGGTAAATTCACTTCGGTTTTCAAGAATCGTTTGCCGCAAAAATTAACTGATGATGAAGGGCTCAAATTCAAAGAAATATCTGTCCAAACCAAAATGATAGTTGTAAGTGATGGTGATATCATTCGAAATCCTGTAAGCGCTTTGGGTGATAAGTATTTCGCACTGGGCTATGACAGATACACACAAAAGATGTACGCCAATCGAGAGTTTATACTAAACTCCATCAACTATTTGTGTGACGATAGCGGGCTGCTAAACGTTCGCACCAAAGAGTTTAAAATTAGACTATTAGACCAAACGAAGATTGACACGGAACGTTATTATTGGCAAACAATTAATACTGCCGTACCCATTGGTTTTGTGGTCATTATGGGATTGGTGTTTTTTTATTGGAGAAAAAGAAGATTTGAAAAATAGCGCAAAATGAAGAGACTGATTATTGGTGTTGTAATGGTGGCTACGCTTGGAATAATTGCCTTTGTAATGCAGCAAAATCAAGATGGTAGCACAATTCGAAGTGAATTGAGTGACTTTGCTTTTAAGGATACGGCTAGTATCACGCGAGTATTACTCAAAGATGAATCTGGTGAAATAATCGATCTCCGAAGAATTCAAGGGAGAGAATGGAGTGTGAACTCTGAGTTTACTGCTAGACCAGATGCTGTTGAAATCCTGCTCACAACAATGAAAAGACTGAGCGTAAAAACGCCTGTAAGCCAGAGTGCTATGGAATCTACGCTAAAGAATATCATTGCTTCCCATGTGATAGTCGAGATTTACACCGATAGTGATGAACCTGTAAAGTCCTATTATGTGGGTGGCGCAAATCAGAGTCACACAGGAACAAACGTGATGATGACCGGATCATCCAGACCTTTTGTAGTTCACATCGAAGGGTTTCACGGGTTTTTAACCCCACGATTCTTCACCAATGAATTGGAATGGAGATCTCGAGAAATCTTCGGATATCAAGTTGAAGAAATTGCATCAGTACAAATCAAATATCAAGAAACACCTAAATCCAATTTCAAAGTTACAAACCGAGGTGGTGGGGACATTGAAGTAATGACGGGCGAAGAATTGTCGAATCCAATGGGTTTTGACACCCTATTATTAAATGGATATTTGAGTAACTACAAGATGATACACTATGAGAGTTATGAAGAAACCAAAACGGATGACTTTATTGACTCCGTAAAACAAAGTACCCCACTATTTACCATTGAACTAGAGACCGATAATGATTCAAGAATCGTTCATGGCTATCGAAAGCCATTGCGCGAGGGCTATGATCTAGAGGGGAATCCGGTGAAATACGATCAAGATCGACTTTACGTGTGGGTTGATTCAAATGAATTGTTTGTAGGTCAATACGCGATTTTTGACAAACTGACGAAAGGTGTTTATTTCTTTCGCAATACCGTTGAAAACTAATCAAACCTTGAAGCTCTAATACTATAAGTCCTCATGTCTATTGGGCTATATTTGCCCACTTTAGAAGCAGGACAAACCGATATCTAACCTATTCTTCAGCAAATGAAATTTATTGTATCCAGTTCTTCGTTATTGAAGCAATTAACCTCAATCAGCGGGGTGTTAAACACAAGCAGTAACCTACCTATTCTAAGCTACTATCTTTTTGATGTTAGCGATAAGAAGTTGACTGTTTCAGGCAGCGACCTTGAAAGCACCATGATCACTCAGATTGAACTTGACAAGGCGGATGATGACATGAAAGTCTGTGTACCGGCTAAATTACTCCTTGACATGCTCAAGACATTTGCCGACCAACCATTGACGTTCACTATCGATGCAAAAGCTTTTGGTATTGAGATAGGTTCGGATAATGGTAAGTACAAGCTAGCTGGTGTGAATGGTGACGAATTTCCGAGACTACCTGAGTTGGAATCTTCAACCAAACTTAAAATCGAAAGCGGCACCTTGTTTAACGCAATTAATAAAACTGTTTTTGCCACTGGCAATGATGAACTTCGTCCAGTGATGAGTGGCGTTTATTTCGGCCTCGAAAAAGATGGAATTACCTTTGTTGCTACGGATGCTCACAAATTGGTTAAGTATCACAGAAGTGATTGTAAGTCTAGCAAATCAGCCAATTTCATCATGCCTAAAAAGCCACTGAATCTATTGAAATCTTTGTTGGTCAACTTGAATACTACAGTTGACGTAGAATACAATGAGACCAATGCTTCATTCGTTTTTGAGCAATACACATTGGTGAGCCGATTAATTGATGGGAAATATCCAAATTATGAAGCTGTTATCCCAAAAGAGAATCCAAATGAGATGACCATCGCTCGCGACCCCTTTTTAAATAGCGTGAGGCGGGTCTCCATCTTTTCTAACAAAACCACTCACCAAGTTCGTTTAAGTATCAAGGGAAGCGAGTTACAAGTTTCTGCTGAAGACCTAGACTTTAGCAATGAAGCAACTGAAAGACTTGGTTGTCAATACAAAGGCGAAGACATCACCATTGGCTTTAACAGCCGATTTCTAGTTGAAATGCTGAACAACATGGAGTCTGAAGAAGTGAGATTAGAATTAAGCGCACCAAACAGAGCGGGAATCCTTTCACCAATGGAGAAAGAAGACCAAGAGACGATTACTATGCTGGTTATGCCAGTAATGCTTAGTCAGTAGATCGCTTTTTGTATTTGTATTCGTATTGAATTTTCACTGGGCCATCAGAGTTTTCTGATGGCTTTTTTATATGTGTTATTTCCTCGAATTCTACGTACTCATCCAAATCATCCTCTATTTCAGGTTCCAATTCCCAGGAGTACTTAGGCCTTTGTGGTCCTTTTTCTTTAAAATAAAATGCTAGTATCATGCCGGCTATTGCACCAAACAAATGACCTTCCCAGCTTATCTGGGGATTGATTGGGAATACTCCCCACACCATGGAACCATATAAAAAGACCACTACTCCAGAAAGCGCCATAAGCCTGTAGTACCTTCTCAAAACTCCCGCAAAAAAAATAAATGTTGCAAGCGCATAAATTACCCCACTAAAGCCAATATGGTTACCGTCTCTTGCGGCAATCCACATCCAAACACCACTCATGATCCAACTCCAGGCTAAAACCTGCCAACCTAACCGACCATAAAATGAAAACATGCCAAAAAGTAAGACAAAGGCTGTCACAGAATTATTGATAATGTGTTCCCAACCCGAATGAAGCAGAGGATATGTAAAGATTCCAACAAGGCCTTCAAGTGTTCTTGGCTTCAATCCAAAATCTCTCAAATCGACCAGTGTAGCCTCGTTAATAAGGAACACTGCCCACTGTGCCAAAAGAATTAACACGGTGACAAAAAGGGCTGATTTTACTTGCTTATTGATTTTTTGTGGATTTTAGTGGTTTCATTATTCAAAAACTCCGCCATGAAGAGAATTCTGCCATTCATATTACTTACATCATTCGCGCTATTAACTATCAACTCATTCGCGCAAAGTGAAGAAAATGCAGAATCTGAGCGATATGACGTTTTAGACATTGGCGGCACGATTTCTCACGGGGAAGATATGATTGAAGGTGTTTCTGTGAAGCTTTACGAATCAAACAATGTAGTGGATGACATAACAACCAAGAAAAACGGCAAATTCAAGTTCACTCTGTTGAGCAATTATATCTACACCATCGAATTATCCAAAAAGGGCTATTATTCGAAAAAGGTTTCGGTAAACACTCGTATTCCTGCAGAAGTAGATGACACCTATAAGTTTTTATTCGACCTAAGTATGGACAGCAAGGAAGAAAAAACCTTAGATAAATATTTGGCCGATTATCCAGCAGTATTGATTGAATACAGCGCCAAAAAGGATGAGTTCACCTTCGATAAAAAATACACTGAGACTTATTTCGAAGAAATAGAGGTTACAAAAAACTAGACATTGTCCTGAATCCAAGAAGCCACATTGGACTCAACGCGTGATTGGATCCTTTCAGTATCGGAAGGAATAAACTTATCCCCCGTAATTAGTTCGAATAGCTCTATATAGCGTTCGCTCACACTCTTCACAAAGTCATCTGGCATTTCTGGCATCACCTGCCCTTCTAATCCTTGAAATCCATTGGAGATAAGCCATTGACGGACAAACTCCTTACTTAATTGTTTTTGAGCTTCTCCCCTTTCCTGCCGCTCTTTGTAACCGTTTTTATAAAAATACCTTGAGGAATCTGGTGTATGTATCTCATCGATGAGTCGAATATTTCCCTCATCATCAATTCCAAACTCATATTTAGTGTCAACCAAGATTAGGTCTTGTTTAGCTGCGATTTCAGTTCCACGCTGAAACAACCGTCTCGTGTATGACTCCAACTTTTCGTAAAGCTCCTTTTCGACTATACCATTTGCAATGATGTCTTCCCTGCTAATATCTTCATCATGACCTTCTTCCGCTTTAGTAGCAGGTGTAATAATCGGATCTGGAAACGGATCGCTTTCGTTCATGCCCTCCGGCATCGGAACACCACAAATCATTCGCTTTCCACTTCGATACTCTCTCCAAGCGTGTCCGCTTAAATAGCCACGAATAACCATCTCCACCATGATCGGTTTACATTTCAACCCAATGGAAACGCTTGGATCTGGCACATTTACCAACCAGTTTGGAACAATATCGCTGGTAGCATCCAGAAATCGGGCAGCCAATTGGTTCAACACCTGACCCTTATACGGAATCCCTTTTGGTAATACATGGTCGAAAGCCGAAATGCGATCACTGGCAATCATTGCCAAGTATTTATCTCCGATGAAATAAACATCCCTCACCTTTCCACGATACATTTTCACCTGGTGTTGAAAATGAAAATTAGTTTCTTTTAATGCATTCATCTTGCTTCGAAATTCATTAATTCTTGCGCCCTTTTCCGTTCTTCTTCTTTTCGCTTTGCTTCTGCCTTTTGAGCTTCAATCATTGCATCATAATCCTTTCTATACTTCAAGTGCCCAAACAATTCAATCTTATTTTAATTGGTGATTACATGAAGAGTTTCCGTGACTTTATCATGTGTAACCATAAATATCTTTTTATCCCGCACCATGAACATCGTTTCAGTTGGCTTCAATGAAACAGAACCGCTGCCCGCACCTTGATGAGACATGGAGTACTTTAAATCATATTGTAAGGAATCTGAACCCAACTCGGATATTTTAATCGTCTTCTTCTTTGCATTTATCCTAATCGACATTGGGGTCATTTTCAAAGTATCCTCGACATGAGCTGGATGCGTTGCGCTTATCACTCCTTTCTCTCCTGACATATGATGCAATGGGCTAATTAATTCAAAGCTATCCAAGCTTAAATCGAGCGTTTGCCCGGATAAAACTGATGTTAAACCAACACATAATAATACCAATACTAACCTCATTCTCTTTTTGCTTTTAATTCATCATAAGCATCATAACGTTCTATAACACTTTCCACTAGCTTATGCCGTATGACATCGCGTTTATCTAATTTAATGATGCTAATACCCTTCGCTCCATCCAACAACTTAACAGCTTGTTTTAATCCACTCGGAATCTTTGCAGGCAAATCAATCTGACTCATATCACCGGTGATGATAAACTTTGATCCACGTCCCATACGTGTTAAAAACATCTTCATTTGATTCTCACTTGCGTTTTGAGCCTCATCAAGTATTACAAATGCATTTCCAAGGGTGCGTCCGCGCATGAATGCCAAAGGAGCAATTTCAATGACCGATCTTTCTAAAAACTTAGCCAGCTTGTCGTAAGGCAGCATATCTAACAAGGCATCATACAAGGGACGTAAATACGGGTCTAACTTTTCTTTTAAATCACCCGGCAAAAACCCAAGACTCTCACCTGCTTCAACAGCTGGCCTTGTCAATACAATACGTTGCACTTCTTTATCTCTTAAAGCTCTTACAGCCAATGCTACTGCTGTGTAGGTCTTCCCCGTTCCGGCTGGACCAATAGCAAACACCATATCATCCTCAGAGGATGCTTGCACGAGTCTTTGCTGGTTAACTGTGCGTGCCTTGATCACCTTGCCTGAATTACCATAAACGATCACACTTGCATCTTCTCCAATGGATGTTTCCTCAGACTTTAGAATATTCTTGACATCTACCTCGCTTAATCGATGAAATTCGTTTAAGTGTGCTATCAATTCCTTCCACTTGTTTTCGAACTGAATAAGCTCTTCCTCTGGTCCTAGGACCTTCAACTGATCTCCTCGGGCTATTAACTTCAAGGATGTAAAGTGCTTACGTATGGCTTGTAAGTTTGAATTATTAACTCCTAGAACATCCACTGGATGTAGGTCTTCAAACTGAATAATTATTTCATGCAAACGATGGTATATTTAGATTTTCAGGCGCATCAAATTTCTAACTTCGCCCACGCAAAGGAATAAATTTTAATCGCTACCTAAAGCTATTTTGAAGCCAATAATCACACTTACTACTGACCTGGGATATGGTGATTACTATTTGTCCTTAATAAAGGCTAAAATTTACTCACAAGATGTTGATTGTCAGGTCATAGATATTAGTCACGAAATTGATAAATTCAATTTAGCCGAAGCCGCATTTGTTCTTAAAAGTGTCATGTCAAATTTTCCAAAAGGCACTATCCACATCGTTGGTGTTGCTGCAGGTGCGGTGGATGAAGGACGACATTTGGTGTTTAGCTACCTCAATCAATTCATCATCACAGCAGATAATGGCTTCTTTAGTTTGATTGCTGATCATCACCCTGATATAGTGGTCGAATTAAAAATCAATTTGGATACCAATGACGTAAACTTCCCTACTCGTGATTTGTACGCTCCGGCCGCTGCTCTGCTTGCACGCGGAGTAACGCCAGAAGTCATTGGCAAACAGATTCAAGACTATCAAAAACGGGCGATGCTCCAACCGGTGATTGGTGACGGATTTATAAAAGGGTCAATTACCTATGTGGACAACTATGGAAATGCAATTAGTAATATAAACAGAGAGCTTTTCAAAAAAGTAGGTAAGGGTCGCAGGTTTTTAATCGGTTTCATTCAAAAAGGTTACGACATCGATGTTATTTCAAGTCGCTATTCCGATGCTTCAGAAGGTGACAGATTAGCCATGTTTAATTCGGCAGGAATGTTAGAAGTGGCTATAAATCATGGTAATGCAAGTCATCTACTCGGTTTAGAAAAGAGCGAAACCATAATAATAACATTCGATGATTAGATTAGTCAAAATGACTTTTAAACCTGAGTGCATTGAAGAGTTCAAGGCAACTTTTGAGCGAAGCAAGCCACAAATATTGACGTTTGCGGGGTGTTCGGACGTATGGTTATTACAAGATGAACATGATCCTAAAGTCATGATGACCTATAGCATTTGGGATACGGAGGAATCACTGAATACTTATCGAGAATCGGAGTTCTTCAGAAATACTTGGAAACACACAAAACCGTTGTTTGCGGATAAACCAGAAGCGAGAAGCTTCAATAGAATCGATTGAATGAGCGAAGAAAACAGTGCACCCAAAAAAGTGCAGAAAATCATCGAGGAACTGACCTCTAGAGACGAACGTAAGGTAATAGGGGCACTAAAACGCGTGCCGCACGATGGAAACCATGAAGTGATCATACCTATGTTGCAATTGTTAGCAACACAGCCAAGTTCAGATATTCAGCTATTGCTCGAAAAGTCATTGTACAATTTGAAAGACCCAAATTGTGTGGCTCCACTGATTGATAGCTTAAGAAACGACAAATTAAAATCCATCCGAGCGGAGATACTTACTTGTGTCTGGCAAAGTGGTTTGGACGCCTCTAATGAGCTTGAATTTTTAATTGAATTATCGATCAAGGAAGACTTTATGACTGCCGTTGAAGTCATGACGATTTTAGACAACATGGAAGGCTTTCAAGATGACCTGCTCACCAATGGTATTAAGCAACTAGATGTTGCACTTGATAATCACCATGAAAACGCGAAATTATTAGGTAATATTCGGCAAATACTACTTGAGAAGCTTCTAGATTAAGTAATTGAAACGGATAGAACAATTAGCGCCATTGAGTCGAGAGCACCACCAAATGCTCATTTTGGCCCAATTGCTTAAGTCAGATTCACCAGGTTACAAAGGTTTGCCCACAGACAACCTGGATAAGCAGCGATACGCAGATCGACTATTTCATGATTTGATCAAACCACACTTCGAGTTTGAAGAAAATGAATTATTCCCTGCTATTGCTGGTATTCACACAGAAATCGACCAACTGATCTACATCCTGATTGATGATCACGCTGAAATAACGCGACTATTTGAATTGATGCAAGGTGACACAAAGATCGCGCTGGGCAGTGACTTAGCACTGGATGAACTTGGGCGAATCATTGAAAATCATGTGAGATTGGAAGAACGTGAGTTTTTTGAGTTGATACAGAAACACGTGCCAGAAACAATCATTCCCCTCTTTGGTTAATAGTTTGTGCATTTAAACCTCGCGAAGAATCACCTAGTAAGAGACAAACGCCTTGCCTTGGTGCTGGACATGGTCCCCATTGTCCCTCCACCAACCAATGAAGATGTATACTACGTTCTTCTAAAGTCCATTGTAGAGCAGCAATTAAGTGTTCAATCAGCTGCCGCCATTTGGAAACGATTTCTTGCATTATTTCCTTACTATCCTCATTCCAATGAAATCCTAAATACCGAACCAGAAGTGTTGAGGTCGGTCGGGTTGTCCTATCAAAAGGCAGGGTATTTAAAGAACATTGCGCAGTTCAGCTTCGAGAACGACCTTTCGAAAAGGTATTTTGAAACGCTGGATGATCATGACGCGATAAAGCATATGTCTCAAATCAAAGGAGTGGGTAAATGGACGTCAGAGATGATTCTAATGTTTTCATTAGGACGTCCTAATATCTTTCCAGTGGACGATCTGGTGATAAGAAATGCGATGATCAAGCTCTATGGGCTGAAATCTCAGAAGAAGGTTCTGATCAACGAGCTCAATGAAATCGCAGATCAGTGGTCGCCATATCGAAGTTATGCTTGTTATGCACTGTGGGATTGGTATGAAAAGAAGCTCCCTCCACACATTGATTAGCACAGCTCCCTCCGCTGCAAGATGAGGTTTTGGCAAATCTTAACACCCAGAAATCACAACAAAAACAACCGGATCGTGTTTCATTGTGGTAAATCGAAAAATCCATGGCAAAGCAGAAAAAGAGCAAAATTGATCCTAGGGTCCAACTAGTACAACTCTATAAGAGTTACGTCACTACTCATAGCGAGCTACCCAAATCCATTAAAGATCTAATCAAGTTTGGAGAGATGGATTTCAAGGATTTCAAATCTAATTTTAAAAGCCTCGAGGAGTTGGAAATCGCTCTCGTTCTTTGGTATTTCAAACAATCGGACGATCTATTATCTGCAGATAAAGAGGCAAATGAATGGGATCAAAAGGACAAGCATACGGCCTTCTTATACCTACTGATTGAACAAGCATCCCAAGATGATGTGTTCTTAAGTGAGTTCGTTCACGCGAAGAAAAACTCACCATCATTTATGCGACAATTTGCAATGACTCTGAATGCACAGCAATTTGAGGCCCTAAGCCATGAAGGTAAAACAACAGAGGTGTTTGAGCGTATTGGATTGAATCCGAAAAAGTCTGCTTTGACCAATCACGCTATGAGCGTTCTTTGGTTCTACACGAATGATCGTAGTGAAGACAAACAAGATACCGATGCCTTTATCGAAAAAACCAGTGATCTATTGTTTAGACTAACGGATACGAGTACCTTGACCAGCATTTTCGACTTAGGCAAGTTCATGATCACAAGAAAAAACACTGCGTTTAGCTGGAATTAAGATGAAGAAAGATCAAGAGAACATTGCCGTTTCAAAACTGGGAAGAGCGGGAAAACTGGCGAATGTCGGTGCCAAAGTGGGTTCCAATTACATAAAGCATTATGCCAAAAAGCTGGTGAACAAGGGTTCTCAAGAAGAACTGGATGAGGCAAACGCAAAGGATGTTTATCAAGCGTTTAGTGAATTGAAAGGCGGCCCACTAAAGATGGCTCAAATGCTCAGTTTGGGAGATCAGCTCTTGCCAAAAGCGTACACCGAAGAATTTGTCAAGTCACAAAGCAGAGTGACCCCACTTTCCTATCCTCTCATCCGAAAAACGTTCAAAAAGGAAGTGGGTAAAAACCCAGAAGAGATATTTGAGAATTTCAGCCAATCAGCCGTGAACGCAGCGTCCATTGGTCAAGTGCATAGAGGAACCCTTGAAGGGGTTGACTACGCCATTAAAATCCAATATCCTGGGGTCGCGGATAGCTTGAAGAGTGATCTCAACCTCGTAGCGCCCATTGCCATTAAGATCCTAGGATTAAATAAAAAAGAGGTCAAGCCCTATTTAGACGAGGTTGAGAATAAATTGATGGAAGAAACCAATTATGAGCAAGAGCTTGAAAATGCAAAACGCATCATATCCGGATGTTCTGATTTAGAGGATCTAAGGTTTCCGAAATTCAAAAAAAGGCTTTCTGGTAAGCGAGTCATTACCATGACTTGGCTCGATGGTATGAGCTTATCTGATTGGGTGAAAACGAATCCGAGTCAAAGGGAAAGAAACCGTATAGGTCAGGCGATGTGGAACTTTTACCAATTTCAAATACATACTCTGAAGTTTGTACATGCTGACCCCCATCCAGGTAACTTTATTGTTTGCCCTGATGGAAAACTCGGAGTCATTGACTTTGGATGTATTAAGGAGCTTCCTCTTGATTTTTACCAATCATACATCAAATTATTGGAGTATAGTCGGGAGATGGAGTCCATAGAATTTAAGGAAATGCTCATCGAATTAGGTTTATACGATCCAAAAGCCCCATTGAAAGAGCGGGAATTGATCATGTCCACTTTCCCAGAGATGTTTGAATTAGTTGGACGTCCGTTGATGTCCGATACCTTCGATTTTGGCAACGATGAATACTTCAAAGAGATTTATACTAAGGGAGAGGAACTGAGCAGAAATTCAGATATGCGTGGACTTTCTGCCCAAGGATCAAAGCACTTCATCTACTTCAATAGGACCTATTTTGGGCTATACCAGCTACTCAATCAATTGAAGGCGAACATTGAAACCACCAAAGTCATTTCTGGTAGTAAATTGAAAAAGAGCGCTTAAGGCTTCAGCCATTTCGCCTCGGAATATCTAGTATGCTTTGACGCAGCTTCTCTGTTCCTCAGGATAAATTGATGTTGATCTACGGACCGACTGCGATATCCCAACAAATGAAATATCTGCTTCGCGAAAAAACGCGCAACGGCCTTATTAACAATCAGTGCATGCCTGTCGTTCGAGTGCCATTTTACGCCTGGCAAGATCGGCAACAAAGTATCAACCTTCCATTTTCGAAGTATAGCAGATAGTCCTAGAAAGAATTCATTTACCGGACGGATCGCAAAAAAGCCCTCAGAACCTTGCGATTGATAAAGCGGCATGAAGACTCTAGCCTTTCGATCCGCTAGAATAGGTTTTTCATTACTCGTAGCCAATTGTTCTCCTTTCTGAACCAATTGAAAGTTCTGGTAACCTGGATTCATTTTAAAGGACTCTTCTTCCTTGATCTTATACCGAAAGAATATTTCATAAAATCGATCCATCCCCTGCCCTGTTTCCACTAGGAGTTGAAAGGGCTCAGCGAACGAAGCTCCAACCTCAGTCATTAATCCAGTAAAGTGCAACGAGCACATGATAAATGCCAAATGGACATCTATGGAAACGGGGTCATCATGACTGCCCGCTTCGAATCCAAAGGCTACATAACCCAATTCATTGATATAGCTTAATAACGGGCCATCTAAATACTCTTCAATCCCCAGTATAATTGGTAAAGGATATTGTTTTGCGAAAGATCGATTCAACAAGCTATCGTTTAGAACGACAAAGGGTTTTGTCTCACTGGATGTCGTGTGTAAATCAATGAAATAGATGGGGCCAGTATGAAAGGCTATGATTTTCTGAACTTCGGCCCAAATTTCTATCTGCTCCTGTTCGTCATGATTGTTGGGTTTCCAATTCGGATCATTTAACTGCGCTACCCGATCATGACTCCACATTCGGTTTAAGTCTTCCGCATCATACCTACACTTCCTGTCCAATGCCCATTTGTTGCCGATCACCCCATAGACAGAGCCTTTTAAAGATTCCCTTGCCAACTTTTCAAACGCTCGTTCCAATGCAATAACTCCTGAAGGTTCATTCCCGTGAATTCCTCCAAAAAACACTACCGCTGGCAAGGAAGGTCCCGCTACAATTTTCCCGATGTATCTACTGCGAGCGACCCTCGGATTTTCAGTCATGGTCGTAGGGAATTACATCCTCAATGGTGACAATACCGATCAATTGACGATCGTGAACCACAAGCAAACAGCCAATTTCATTGCGCTTCATCAGCTGAATCGCTTTTTTAATTTCCGTTTCTGGTCTTACAAATATGACATCGCGTGTCATAATATCAGAAACTAAAACGCTATGCGTATCACCGCCTTGTTCGCGATGTCGTTTCATGTGTGTCCAAGTCAATAACCCACATAAATCACCCGCTTTATTTTCGATGGGTAGATGATGAATATTCTTCCATTTCATTACGCTGGTAGCCAAATCAGCAAGATCATTTTCATCGACAACGAATATGTTGGTATTCATGATATGGCCAATCAAATCGGATGATTCATGTACCTTTATATCTTTACTTACGGGTGGCCATTCGTGCACTGGCTTACCCGATTTCTGATTCTCGTGCATGGCTTTGCACATCATGATCAACGCATCGTCTCTGCGATATAATAGTTTGAGCTTTCGGTAATTCTCGATGGTCCATTGTGACCCAGTGTGGGTCTTTGCTCGCTGTTCTATCACTCCCAGGTACTTGTCGATGTCTGCTGCATCGATTTCCACCTTTTGTAATCCAGCTTTGGCAATAGGAAGCAATGTTTCGATCACCAGATCCCTTACTGAAACTCGCTTTCCTGCCCAACGCAAAACAGATTCCTTGCCCGTTCGAGCTGCTTTTATGAAATTTGACTTTGCATCATTGTAGTGCATCACGGAGGGCATGTCGTCAAACTCTTCAGGTCGGCCGACCATCAATCCGATCCAGAAAGCAAAATTGCTGATCTCGTCAAGAATTGTTGGACCAGATGGAATATATCTATTCTCAATTCGAACATGAGCTTTACCTCCGCCCACTCCATAGCATGCGCGATTCCAACGATACACGGTGCTGTTGTGTAGGTTTAAGGCTTGAAGCTTGGGTGCTATTCCTTGTTCTAAATCAGCCAAGGAATCATGATCAATCTCTTTGGAAAGCAAAATCTTGAAACGCGCAATATCATTCTTAAATATCTCAGCTATGCTCCCCTCAGACCAGCCATCACCAAAGGTGACTCGTGCTTGTTGATCTCTGAGTGCATATGAAGTGCTGCGCGTATCAATGCTTTGTTGAAACAGAGCTATGCGTGTCTCACTCCAAAGTTCACGCCCCATAAGCATAGGCGAATTGCTGCAAATTCCCAAAACAGGACCTGAGATAGCCTGCGCCAAATTGTAGCTCGACACAAAATCATTTGGCTTAATCTGCAAATGCATTTGAAAACTGGTGTTACAAGCCTCAAACAACACAGAGTCATGCTGAATCTTTAACTCATCCACTCCACGGATGGATAGCTCAAAGTTGCCACCTCGAAGTTCCTTCATCATGTTATTAAGCGCGTAGTATCGTGCACTTGGTGTCATGTAGTCAAGCTGGAGTTCATTTTTACTGATTGAGGGAAGTATGCCAGCCAAGATAACCCTGGTGTCAATCTTCGCTCCGGCCTCAGCGGCTTTATTCAGGTAATTGTGAAGTGTATTTTCATATTGACTAAAGCAATTAGCCTGCAGTTTTATTGAATCTAAGTTTATCTCCAAATTATATCGAGCCAGTTCTGTGGTAAAATGATCGTCATTGATCATTTCTAACATTTCATCATAGCGCTTGGAGGGACGCCAATTATCATTGACCAAACAGAACTCCTGTTCCGCTCCAATTAGAATGATGTCATCTTCAATAAGTCCTCGTTCTAACATCATTTCCAACGCCTCGATGTCATTGAGCAAGTGTCTGATCAACGCGGATCTAGCCTCATTGCTTGAAATATTATTTACGCTATGATCTCCCATGAATTAGTTGATTCCAAAACAATAATTCATAGGCCTGAACAACCATGACAGAATCACCCTATGGTACGTGAGAATAGTCAGTTGATTTGGTTTCAGAACTGATACACGAAATCGAGATAAGGCACCACAAGCCCCTGATTAGCATAGATATATACAGGTGCGAAATCGAGTGAGGCGTGCTTACCCGCTAATACTCTCAAGCCGAGTGAGGCTGCAACCACAGCGGTAGGTTCATGTTTTATACTGCTTATGTAGCCAGTGTTCGTGTATTGTTCTATTTTCTCGTTAAAAGGAACTACCCACGTCTCCGATACAAGTTGAATCCGATTGGATAACCTGCGCATTCCGCTCACCGTGATGATCGGATAATCGGTATCCAAGTAATCGCCACCATCCCACACGATTCCATAACCCACACCAAGGGTGACATTCGTTTCAGAATTCCCCACGGTGGCAATAGCATAAGGAATTCCACCCGATATAATCGCGTTTGGTATAACGGTTGTGCCTGCAATGAACCCTGCCCCCAAATAAAAGTTCTTTCGCACTTCGAAACTCACTTTAGGAGTGATAAAGAACAAAAGCGGTATGACTACTCCACCGCCAATAGACACATGGTTGCTAATGCCATAGTTCACAGAGTTCATCAGCAAATAGACATTTTGATAATAGCCATTACCCTTTCCAAGCGGTATGGCCGAAGGACCAAAGAAATAGCGCGTTCCATTTGGATTAGGAGCATCTAACTTCTCCTCGAATAGTAATTCCAATTCTTGTATTTCGGATCGCTTGAATCGAATCATTCCCGCTAATTCTAATTCCATGATAAATTCATGGTCACTTACTTCAAGAAGTCGGCCTCGATAAACGGAGTTGTCTGCCAAATAGATTTTAACCAACCTACCCTTATTTACAGGCTCAACCTTTTCTACAGACTTGGTGCGCACTTGAATTTCGCCCAGGTTTTGATCCAACACAGTAATGGAAGTATCATTAGCTCCCGAAGTATTTCCAATTAGCACTTCCCCGTTTTTAAGGTGATAGAAATTGAAAAGCAACGTATCACTCTGTCCGTAGGAAAAGGAAAAAGCAAATAGCAATGCGCTAACCAAGGTGATTAATTTATTCATCCAACCAAGGTAAACTCAATAACACACTGAAACTAAGAGAACCGTCAGTCCTGAGGATGATTGAAAAGCATTTTAATCAAGGACTTTTATGGAAATAGACAGACAATGCCATCTACCCTTCGAATCAGCCCGAAATCTAAAGCCGAACATGCTCCATCATCCATTTGCCCTAAATTGAAAAAACAAAGACCTTGAACATCGAAAAGCACAAAAAGTCCATTAACGTCCATATTCCCAATCCTTGTCATGAAGACTGGAATCAAATGACTCCCGAATCACAAGGTCGTCATTGCGCCAGTTGCGCCAAGATCGTAACTGACTTTACAAAAATGACGGACCAGGAGCTTATTTTATTTTTGCAAGCCGGCACAGATGGCGTGTGCGGCAGATTCAGAAACGATCAGCTTCAAAGACCCATTTCACTCCCAAAACCTCAAGTGCAGTGGTCCTTTCCACGATTTATTGTTACCACTGCTACCGCCATTTTCACGGCCATTGGCAGTGCAATAGCCACGGTAAAAGCACCAAACATGGTTACGACAGAAGAGACCGAAATTCAACATGGAGGCATTCGAATCGATCATCCTGAATCCAAGTTCATATTTGGAGTGGTAACCGATGCGGGTATACCTCTAGAAAACGTAAAAATCACTATTCCAGGATTAGCCATGGACACGGTATATACCGATTCGGCTGGGTATTACTCGTTCAAGATGCTTTGGGTAGAAGCTACACAAGGTTTGAAGGTGCGATTCGAACATCCAGATTATTATCCTCAAGAACATCCATTGGAAGAAGTTGTAGGTGCACTAAACATAGAAATGGAGGCACCTATTGAAATTCTCAAAACACCTATGATTGCTGGTAAAATCATGCTTGGAGAAGTCATTGAAGTCAAGATCGTTGAAGAAGAAAGAATTAAACCTGGGGAAGAAAAGGTTTATAACAAGAACAGCCCTCAGAATAACAATCATTGATCAATAACAGCGATCCAATTAGCCACAAGTTCAATTAGAAATTTACCGATGTATTCTCTCGTCCGCTTGACGACTTAGTCTTGGACCTACCTCAACATGAACGACTCAAGAAGTATTGAGTTTGAGTATTGAATATTACTCAGCTTCCGCAACCCACACACTCAAAATGCGAATCGCTCGGTTTCACTCCATTCAACTTCATCTCGAGGTTGTGAATTTGATCACGGATTTCCATATCGGTCATGAAGTTTCCAGTGAGAGTAGCCTTTAGGTCGTCAATTTGGGTTTGTAGTTGAGTGTTCATAATCATCATTTTCTAGTGACCTAAAATTAAGGGCGATCGACCCTATGCTAAGATGGTCATTTTTCAGTTATTATGAACAGGCTGTGAATAGCTTCTGAAATCCCCGTCAATTCTAGCATACAAAAGCTCCTCCAACATTTTCATTCATTGTGTCTTTGGTCACATAATTACGAAGTCTGGTTGTCGAAATTTGTTTCATGAAATTTACACTCAAATCTACCTTGGCCCTTTCCCTACTCGTTGCTGGGAATCTATCTGTTCAATCACAGACCCTCGAAGAGTTTGACATCAGTATTGAAGAGATCACCATTGAATGTATTCCTGGTTTACAATCTTATGTGGTTGGCACCTATGACAACAAATGGCTCTTCATCGGTGGCCGCACCGATGGCTTGCACCAGCGTCAACCATTTGCCGCATTTCAAGCGGCAGACAACAATGTCATGGCCTATGTAGTAGATCCAGTTGAGAATGAATGCTATTCAGCCTCTTTGAGCGCTTTGCCACAAAGTATGTACGAACAATTGCAGTCCACAAACATGGAGTATGAACAGCGAGATAACATGCTCTACATCACGGGTGGATATGGATATAGCGCCACCGAAAATGACCACCATACCTATCCTAATTTATGCGCGGTAACTGTGCCCGATTTGATGAACGCCATTATTGACGGTGAATCCATCACTCCATTTTTTCGTCAAATCACAGATGCCCGACTCCAAGTCACAGGTGGTTATTTAGACCGATTGGGCGATACGTATTACCTGGCCTGAGGGCAACAATTTGAAGGTCGTTACAATCCCATGGGGCCTACACATGGTCCAGGGTTCTATCAAGACTATACGGATGCAATTAAGAAGTTTGAAATTGTAGATGATGGCACCAATCTCAGTATAGCGAACTACAGCGAGTGGGTTGACTCTGTGAACCTACATCGAAGAGACTACAACATGTCTCCACAAATCTTTCCAAATGGCGAGCACGGCTTCACCCTATTCAGTGGCGTGTTTCAACACGATGCCGACCTCCCTTGGTTAAACACGGTTGATCTAGTAGACACTGGATACACCCCTAGAAACGACTTCAAACAATACCTCAACCAATACCACAGCGCACACCTTCCGATTTGGGATGGAACGAACCAAGCCATGCATACTGTATTTTTTGGCGGCATCAGCAGATACACCTTGGATGAAAATGATCAATTGGTGGATGATCCTGACGTTCCTTTTGTAAATACCATCAGCAAAATCGTGCGGCTCTCAGATAACTCCATGGAAGAATCCAAAATTGGAGAAATGCCTGGCTTATTAGGTTCAGGCGCGGAATTCATCCCAATTGAAAACACCGCATGGTATGATGAGCAGGCCATTTTACTACTTTCTGCTATTCCCGCTGAGAAAGTATTGATCGGATACGTGGTGGGTGGAATCGAAAGTTCGGCTCCGAATATTTTCCGATCCAACACTGGAACGCAAAGCGATGCCAGCACCCGTGTGTTTGAGGTTTACCTCTATCGCGGTGCTCCATCTTCCGTAGAAATCATGAATGGCGAGCATTATTTTAATGCCAACATCTATCCTAATCCAGCACACGGCAGCGCGGAGCTTAGTTTCAGCATCCCAGATGAGAATGAAGTCTGGGTTGAACTCTATGACACCCAAGGCAAATTGATTCGGTCGTTGTTTGAGGGCATAGCTCATGAAAGCACATTGAAGATAGCCACAAACGACTTGGATAGTGGCATCTATGTGGTGAAGCTCCGCACCGCACAATACGAGCGGGAGTTGAAGCTGAGTGTTATGCGCGATTAGACTATTTGAGCTCGATGCGATACACGTCCATGCTGTTGCGCTGGATGTTATTCACCTTCCAAGCGCCTGGCTCCGAAATAATCTCTTCGAAATTGAATTGCTTGCATGACTTGGGCAATCCCGCAAAAATCAAGGTGAATCGAGCTACGCCAGAGAGCGGCATGGCCTGCCATTGCGGTTGAAATACGATTCCCTCGGCATAAAGCAATGGACTTTTATGCCCTGTGGCCACATCCACCAAAAAGGTAGTTCGCCACACGCGTATGGCCGCGAAATGGGAATCATCGCGTACCGTGCAATGCACCGTGACCTGTGATTCCGTTTCTGGCAAAGTCACTCGTTCCGTTTTCGGATTCTCCTCGATCAAGACTTCCGTTTCTGGCAATTCTTCCATAACGACAATATTAGTAGAAAGCGTTTAGGTCCACTTCATTGTACTTTCCGGTGACTTCGACTCCGCTCAGTCACCTTGGTTAGCACACAAAAGAACCCAGATCATGACTCCGCTAAGTCACTTTTATTCATGCTATACGATAAGAATTCGACTCTACTCGATCAATGTGCGGAGTCGCCTATTTATATGAATGTGGGAAGAAGGAGTGCAGTACACTGAGCGGAGTCGAAGTGTTAACTGCTCTTATTCGACCAGTGCGATTGATTTGTGCACTCTGAGAGAATTGGCAATAAATCAGGCTTTCCATTAATCAGAGCCTCTTTCTTTTTTCGACTCCACCCTTTAACTTGATGCTCTCGATTAAAGGCATGATCAATTCGATTAAACTCCTCAAAATAGACCAACTCCACCGGACCGTATTTACGTGTATGGTTCGCTCCTTCTCCAGCCTGATGCTGGGCTAAACGTCTATCCAAATCTTTTGTGCTGCCGCAGTAATAACTGCCATTTGCACATTTCAATATATACATATAGCCTCTAGCCATTTGGCTAAAATAATTTATACCTTCCTTTCATCAAGCTCACCACAAGTGCTCCAGACTAACTTTTCTTGAAACGGTTCCTTCCATTGGAATCCCAATAAGTAAGAAAAACCTGAATTGAATTTTATTCTACAAATTCCATGTTGGAGGAGTACATAGGACCACCATCCCATCGAATCTTCCGAAACCAACTTTGCCATATTCGCTGGACGTGCTGTTATAAGTGCGCAATACATAAGGATATGCATATCCATCAAACAAACCAATAAGTGAGTTGTCAGTGACACTGAGATCTGTTTGATCGTTTGGAATTTTAACCCAAAGCAATATCGTAAAATCCTGATCTTCGGTGAAATTGATATCATCCGTCATTGGGATTTCGACATAGTCATCTACCCCGTCAAAATCTAAAGCGTTGTATTGGGCATGAAGCAAGCTACTGATTGCCAGAAAGGATAATAGAGTAATCTTTTTCATAGAATTATTGATAAGGTTTAAACAATAATAGTATAACCATCTCTATTTCAAAGTATAAACTGCTCGTCTCTTGGTTGTGAATGAGCATGGGACTTTAAATACATTCTTCCCACATTTGCAACTATGGCATATAGCAATCATCTAGCACAAACGAGTCCTTACTCCATGGGGATTGAAGTAGAACGAGCTGAAGGTTGCTACATCTGGGATAAAAATGGTAAAAAGTACCTTGATTTAATTTCAGGCATTGCGGTTACAAATATTGGCCATCGCCACCCTCATGTCATTACTGCCATCAAAGAGCAGTTGGACAAATTCCAACATGTCATACCCTATGGGGAGTTTAGCCAAGACCCACAAAACCAGTTGGCCGACAAACTAGCCTCGCTCCTGCCCGATTCCTTGGATTGCAGCTATTTTGTAAACTCTGGAACCGAGGCCGTTGAGGCGTCCTTGAAACTGGCGAAAAGGCTCACAGGAAGACACGAAGTGGTCGCGATGAAGAAAAGCTACCACGGAGCTACACATGGTTCGCTTAGTGTGACTGGCAACGAAGTAAAAAAACAGATGTTTCGCCCGATGGTGCCGGGAACTACTTTCATCGATTTTAATTACATCAGCCAATTAGAGCAAATCACTGAGGCCCATGCAGCTGTAATTGTGGAACCCATTCAAGGGGATGCGGGAGTGCGAATACCAACAAAAGCTTATTTAGCCGCTCTGAGGTCTCGTTGCAACGAAGTGGGCGCCCAACTCATCTTCGATGAAATTCAAACAGGTATGGGCCGCACAGGCAGTCTATTCGCCTTTGAGCAGTTCGATGTCGTTCCAGACATTCTTTGCTTGGCAAAAGCCTTTGGCGGTGGAATGCCCATTGGCGCATTTATTTCAAGCCAGAGCAATATGGAATTGCTCACACATGACCCAGTTTTGGGCCACATCACCACCTTTGGAGGACACCCTGTTTGTTGCGCTGCTGCATTGGCCAACCTCGAAGTGCTAACGACTGAACCTTGGGTTAATCAAATCGAACACAAATCTCAGATATTCAAAGAGTTATTAAACAGTAAATCAATTGTAGAACTACGCCAATTTGGATTCATGATGGCAGTTGAATTGGAGTCTGAGGAAAATGTAAATAGTGTCATCAATGATCTTTTAGACCGAGGAATCATTGGTTTCTATTTCCTGAGTTGCCGAAATGCTTTTCGCCTAGCTCCCCCACTATGCATAAGCGAGGATGAAATTCGGTGGGCATGCGCTGAAATTATAGCCGCGATTGAAAAGGCTGGATAGCGGACAGTTCTCAATATTCAATATTCAATATTCAATATTCAATATTCAAAGATCATTTATGCCTAGAATAACTGGTGATAACTATACGTAACCTTTTGGGTTTATGCTGCGTAATCATCCATGAAACAACAACTTACGCTCATGCATACCATCATAATAAGCACCGCTTTAGCTATTCTACTTTCACTCACGATTAATGCTCAGGAACCAGCGACTTACAATTATTCTCAATTGGAAACGCTCGATAAGGACGAGACTACATTGATCCAATCTGTGAAGGATAACCCTGATAGCGAGGTAGCCAACTACTTTCTAGCCATTCACTACTACAACCAAGGCGTAGCATTAATTGAAAACATGAATTTCGATGCTGACAGGGAAGAACTGATATCAATTCAAGATAACGTCATGGCCTTGTTCGAAAAGACTGTACCATACGCTGAAAAAGCTTATTCCATCAACCCCAAGGCCATAAAAACACTGACCATGCTGAGCGGAATCTATTTCGGCATGAACGAAATGGAAAAGCACGATTTCTACAAAAAGCTGCTCCTTGAGTATAACAAGGATTAATTCACCCCTCTTTTACAGACTGAAATAATACGTCAGCCCCGCAAACCCATGAGATGATGCAGCTCGGAATCAATCATTCTTCTCAGGTACGGCTTGCCACACCTTTTCAGTGATCAATTCATTAAACAAATTCTGCATCCCTGCCTGAACAGCAAAGTGCTCGCTGAATTTATACCGAGCAAAAAACTGGGCTTTCAACGAACCAATGTCATTATCGCCAACCAACAATACATTATAACTCGTTGGTCTTGCCAGAACAGAAACAGGGGCCGTTGAAGCTGGATCACGCGGCAGAAACCTTCTCTTATTTGTTGCTCCAAAACCAAGACCTACAGCATCAATATTAAACCTAGCATAAAGCTTTGGCGTGAATTGATAACCAATGTGTATCACAGCATTTAAACCGAGTGAAATAGGCTCACCGATGAAAAATGTATCCACCTGATCCTCAGCAATGAGTTTAGCAGGGGCGGTAGTATAGTTCAAATCATTGCCATACATACCGCTAAATCGAAGTCCGTAACCCAATCTAAGTTTATTCGATTTTAAAAGTCCATGTGTTCTAGTCGCACCCAATGAGGCTGAATATACACTTGCACCAACCGCTGCAGAAAATCTATACGTGAAGAAACTCTAGTAATCCCAAATGTATTTGTTTCTACCTCTGACTCTTGAGCATTTATTGTTTGTCCAATTAGAAGTGTGACCGCAATTGCGGTAAGTAATTTGTTCGCTACCATTTTAATTATGTTGATTCAGAAATTCCTGATTATTGATTGAAAATTAACATCAACAATCCCATAGAATATCTTTCAAAGAAATGCTTGTCGAATTTCCTCATACATCCTTACACATTGTCTGAAATTTATTCTGGACTTTGAAACTTAGCTCTAAGTGTTGGCTTAACAATCTATCTCAAAAGCAAAATCTTTCCAGTTTTATGGAAACTTACTCGCGATCCGTTGTTTTCAAGTTCAGCCCTGTATGACATTTCAAAAACGTAAGCGCCCATTGCTAAGGGATAACCTGCTTCACTGGTGCCATCCCACCCTTGGGTAGGATCAGTAGTTTCAAAAATTCGCTCACCCCAGCGATTATAAATCGTTAATTGATAATCGAACAATTGACAATCAAACCGAGGAATAAAGAATTCATTTATATCGTCCCCATCAGGTGTAAACGATGTAGGAACATACATAAAACACTCACAATCACGCACGGACACATTGATTGAATCACGGATTGTACCGCAGTAGTTCTGGCCAACGACCCATACATAAGCTGAGTCATTCACAATCTGACTGCGCTTTTCTTCATTACCATTCCAAATGAAACTCGAGTTGCTATCATCAGAAACCAACAAAAGTGAATCTCCAATACAAATGGTGGTGTCTCCCCCTAAGGAAAGTCGAGGATATGATTTCATTTGAAACTCTACGGTATCCTTTGCAACACAGCCACCTCTTTCTAATCTTACATAATATATACCTGGTCTCCAGACTTTGAATTCGCTTTGATCAGAATTGTCTTGCCATTGGTATATTGCAACTCCTTCTACTTCAGCGCTTATGACATGCACATCTCCTTCACACAGGATAGAATCCGGCCCAAGGTTAATCTCAGGCAGAGGATTTAGAATGTATCTAACAGAATCAGACCCTGTACAACCATCCATTCCAACCGTGACCGCATATGTACCAGCTTTATTCACTGTTATTGCCGAGTCATTGGAGCCATTGCTCCATGCATAAAAATCAAATGCTTTTCTGTAGGCATCAAATACATGTGTTGAATTTTCACACTTTTCTATATCATCCAATAATTCTGGCACTGGATTTGGCTTAAAGGTTAACGTAATTGATTCGTCAGCATAACATCCGTCTAAATAGACAGAAACCGAATAAGTTCCAGTCTTGGTAATGACCTTGGAAGGACCATCATATCCATTATTCCAATTATAAATGGCATTTGGATTTGTCGCATCTAATAACACCGAATCACCATCGCACATTTCACGATCCGGACCAAAAGGAATAACAGGCAATGGTCTTAGTGTTAATTCCATAGTATCAGTGAATGGGCA
>Ga0181603_10000881_pt1 | contig 25684 bp, 24 predicted proteins | sample 041ome_13_FD_148633 | JGI IMG/M metagenome (GOLD analysis project Ga0181603, IMG submission 148633) | Coastal salt marsh microbial communities from the Groves Creek Marsh, Skidaway Island, Georgia - 041409US metaG (spades assembly) | ecosystem: Environmental > Aquatic > Marine > Intertidal zone...
CAGCAATATGAATTGTTCCTGTAAATATCGATGTACTTTCATCTCCAAGAACACCTTTTGTCTGCATATTAGAAGTAGTATTTTGCCCAAGATGGTTTACAAACACTCTATTGTCATGTGTTTGTTTGTTCTCTCCAAAATAAACTCCATCTATATTGAAATTTGATCCATTTCCGAATAAATCCACATCAATTCTAGATCTTGAAAATGCCCCACCAGTACTGACCATATGTATTGATAAACCGGCATCTTTTTCAAGTTTGGCATAGATGGAATTAATTAAGTTTATTTCATGATTTGAAGTAACTTGTATGATCATTTCAAGATTAGAGTTAGCTTCTAAGTTAATCTCTATTAAAGGATATAGATTGCTTTCAACAAGATTTCCAAAATTAATAAAAAATTTAGCTGATTTATTTTTTTCAATATTTAGCCCCATATATGGAATGGTATTTTCTTTAGATTGAAAGTTGATTTTAAAGTAATCTTCAATATCACTAGATACATCGGCTCTAAATCCACCAGTTGCTTTTGTTATTTGCTGAAACAGAAATTTATCAACTGGTCTTTTATGAGACTCTTCAATGACCGGTTTTTCGATTTCTAAAAAATCTGTAAGGGAGAGTCCCTCTTTTTGTTTATTTACAATATAACTTGAACCATTTGCATCAAGATCAAAACCTTCAGTGGTTTCTAAATTAGTGTTTTTACCTAATTCAAGATTATTAATATCAGATTGTAGAGAAACATATTTCCAGTCTTCATCTCTAGATGTCAAGTCTGTAAAGTTACTGCTGTCTTTAGAGCGTAGTTTTTTTTCAATTATTTTTTTATTCAAAATCAACCTATTCTATTGACTTAACCGACAGCGCCGGCTTCAATCATATTTATTTCAATGAGTTTGTTGAATTCCATTGCATATTCCATCGGAAGAGTTTTGGTAAACTCTTCAACAAATCCTGCAACAATCATTGAAGTTGCTTCCTCTTCAGAAAGCCCTCTACTCATTAAGTAAAATAACTGGTCTTCACCGACTTTTGATACGGTCGCTTCATGTCCAATCTCAGCAGTTGATTCCTCAATCTCCATATACGGATAAGTATCTGAGCGTGAATTATCATCAAGAATTAATGCATCACACCTAACAAAACTCTTAGCAGTCTCAGCACCATCTTCTACTCTTACAAGACCTCGATATGCTCCTCTTCCACCACCTTTTGAGATTGATTTGGATGTAATAAGAGATGTTGTATCAGGTGCTAAATGAACCATTTTTGCACCTGTATCTTGGTGTTGTTCTGAGTTTGCGAAAGCAACAGAAAGTACTTCACCATGAGCTCCTGGCTCCATCAAATACACGGATGGGTATTTCACTGTTAATGAAGAACCTATGTTTGCATCAATCCATTCCATTGTCGCATTTCCATAAGCTTGAGCTCTTTTTGTAACTAAGTTGAAAACGTCGTTTGACCAGTTTTGAATAGTTGTGTATCTACATTTTCCAGATGCTTTAACTACAATTTCTACGACAGCAGAATGTAAGGCATCAGTTGTGTAAACAGGTGCAGAGCATCCTTCAATATAATGAACTGAAGCACCTTCATCTACAAGGATTAATGTCCTCTCAAACTGACCCATGTTTTCAGCGTTTATTCTAAAATATGCTTGCAATGGATCTTCAATGTGTACCCCCTTTGGTACATAAATAAATGATCCACCTGACCATACAGCAGAGTTTAATGCAGCAAACTTATTGTCAGCTGAAGGGATTACTGTGCCGAAATATTCTTTTACTAGTTCTGGATATTCTCTTACAGCTGTATCCATATCGCAAAATAGTACCCCTAATTCTTCAAGGTCTTCTCTATTTTTATGATAAACAACTTCACTTTCGTACTGCGCTGTTACACCAGCAAGGTAACTTCTTTCAGCTTCAGGGATACCTAGTTTTTCATAAGTCTCTTTAATTTCATCTGGAACCATATCCCAAGAGTCAGCTTGTCCCTCAGTTGGTTTTATATAGTAATAAATGTCATCAAAATCTAAGGATTCAAGCTTCTCTTTAGCAACCCATTCTGGCATAGGTTTTTTTAAGAATTTTTTGTAAGCATCAAGTCTATATTCAAGCATCCATTCTGGTTCTTCCTTGATTTCAGACATCTTACGAATTATGTCTTCATTCAAGCCTTTTTCAGGTTTAAAAACATTTTTTTCTGGATCTGACCAGCCGAGTGAATACTTTCCTAAATCTATATCAATATTTGCCATATTTCTATTCTAGTTGAGTCCTGAATAAACATTAATAGGTATCGAATGTAGATTTAATATTAATATAAGTATAATTTTCGTATGCCAGCTATTTGTATAAATCCAATTGATAATTTAGATGCAGAACTTCTTCATAAACTAAATCAACAAAACCAAGATGTAAGGCTCTTCATTTCTGATAAGGTTGGCAAAGAAATTGTAGAAACTTTTCTTGGTAAAAAAGCAATTGGTGATATTAATGATGATTCTCATATTTCGACTGCTAGCAGTGGGGCTTATTGTGGAATTTTCTTAGAGTATGATGATCCAAATCAAAGGGAAACCTTTTTAGAAGCAATCAGAAACAGTGCTCTTCAAAGGAAAATTTGGGTGTCATCTGAAAAGCCCTCTGAAGAGATAACTTCAATTCCTAACCTTATCTATATATTTCATAAAGATAAGTTATCTACTCATGAAATTATTCTCGATTATGAAGGAAGAGATGAAGTTACAAACGAAGTCATTAATTTAGTTGATTAACAAAGATTTTGTATTTTTAGGAAAAAGCTTTAATTTTTCGTAATTATCCCAAGCTTTTACAATATAGTTATAAATATCTTGTGATACTCCTAGATATTTAAGCTCGAAGTGGAGGTGAGGTACTGTGCCTTCTGCATTTCCTGAATTTCCTACAAAACCAATTACTTCTCCCTTTTTAACTACATCCCCTTTTTTAAAATCTTTGGCGAAGGCTACACTCTTATCTCCAGCATTATCGTTACCTACAATATCGTCATTGAGATGAACGTAGAGTGACATCCAGCCATTCATGTGATCTATAGCAATGTAATAACCTGAAGACTCTGTAAAGGCTACTGTATTTACTTTGCCATCGGCAACAGCAATTATTTTTGCACCTTTTGGTGCTCTTACATCTAACCCAAGGTGTAGTCTCGATCCACCACCTCTTTTTTCTTTCCAATCATCATAAAAGTGAGACTTTATATTATCGACTGGAAATTTTATATCATTTAAGAAATCAAAATGTTTAGCTTCAACTTTTTGAGGGACTAATGAAACAGCAAGGAGTATAACCAAAAACAGTACAATGTTTTTTTTTGATTTTCTCATTCGGTAATTTTAGAGGAAAATGTATCTAATATTTAACATATGAGTAAGAAATCTGTATTTGAAACGGGCATGGGTTCCAGAAAAGGTTATGTCTCCAAATTTCAAACGGATATGAGTAAAACTGATGTTGAAAAAAATAAAAAGACAAACAAAAAGAATATTATTTTCAATAAAAGTGCAGAAAAAATGGATGACCTCATTGATAACTGCGTTTCTTTAACTGTCACCTCCCCTCCGTACAATGTAGGTAAATTAAGTGATAATAACCTAAGTGATGAAGACTATTGGAAACTAATGAGGCAGTGCTTTAAGGAAGTTTATAGAGTCACTGAATCTGGGGGACGGCTAGTTCTAAATGTTGCGAATCTGGGAAGGAAGCCATATATACCCTTTTCAAATATGTTTACAGATTTAATGCTTGATTTAGGGTTTCTCATGAGAGGGGAAATCATATGGCAAAAATCTAAGGGAGCAAATGCTAACTTTGCCTGGGGAAGCTGGTTATCTGCCTCTAACCCTGTCATTAGGGATATACATGAATATTGTTTAGTTTTTTCCAAAGAAGGAATGTCCAAAGGAAGTAAAGGTAAATCTACAATAGAAAAAGACGAATTCATGGAATCAACATTGTCCATCTGGAATATTAATCCTGCTAGAGCAAAGAAAATTGGACATCCAGCCCCATTTCCTGTTGAACTAGCTGAAAGGTTTATTAATTTATATAGTTATGAAAAAGATTTGATACTAGACCCTTTTATTGGAAGTGGTACAACAGCATTAGCAGCAAGCAAACTAAAAAGAAGTTATATTGGCTATGAGGTTAATGCAGAGTATTGTAAATTAGCTGAAAAAAGACTTGCTGAAGATTAACTACTGACTGCTTAAGTTCCAGGCAGAGAATAAATCTTTATAAATTTCATTTTCCTGTAAAAGGTTATCGTGATTATCAAATCCAACTAATTCTCCATCTTTCATAACTATTATTTTTTCAGCATTGAGAATTGTCTCTAACCTGTGAGCAATAACCACTGATGTCTGATAGTCGAGCAATCTATCAGTTGCATCAAGTATTGAATTTTCTGATTCTATATCAAGATTTGCTGTAGCTTCATCAAAAACTATAATCTCTCTTTTTGCAAGTACTGCTCTAAGAAGCGCTATGAACTGCCTTTCACCTGCTGAAACATTTGATCCTCTTTCACCAACCTCTTGATCTAAGCCATTTTCATATCTGTTAAACCAATCTAAAACACCAATATCTTTTAATTCACTTTCTAACTGCATTTTTTCAGGATTTGAGTAAATTAAATTGTCTCTTATCGTTCCTCGAAATAAAAAGCTTTCTTGAGGAACATATGCAATATTTTTTCTAGCCCATCGTTGACTTACTTCTTTAGCAGACTCGCCATAAAATTTAACATCTCCCTTATCCGATAAATAAAATCTGAGGATTAACTTTGCTATTGTACTTTTTCCAGCTCCGGTTTCTCCTACAATTGCTATTTTTTCGCCCTTCATGATTGAGAAATTTACATCGTGTAGCACGGTTTCTCTTCCATAAGAGAAAGATACATTATTGAATTCAATTACATTCATTGAATCCATGTCTGGTGAGAGAGTACCTGTATTACTTAATACTGGTTCTTCATCTAGAATTGAAAAGACTTTTTTCATAGATGATCCCGCTGATCTCAACAAATCGTAATTAAAAGAAAGCTGGATAAGTGGATCAAAGAAATAATTTAAATAAAACAATAAAGCAACTAACTCTCCAACTGTAAGAGTTCCTTCTTTAATCCTTAATGAAGCAAACCAAATAACTACAGCAATTGATGTAACTCTAGTGATTTCAAGAAACGGGAAATATATAGCTATATTTTTAGCAGATTGCATATTTGCTTTTAAATGCTCATCATTAATATTTTTAAATCTATCGTATTGTGATTTCTCATCCGAGTAGGCCTGAATTATCCTCACTCCAGATATTCCTTCTTGAAGTGAAGAAAGAACTTGGCCAATCCATTCTCTTACAGCCCAGTATGCTTTGTCGGCATGGTTGCGGAAAATTTTTGTAGCAATTCCAAGCAGTGGCAAGATTAAAAAAGAAAGAAAAGCTAACTGAACATCGACTAAAAATACCGCAACAGTTGCGCCAAAAATCGTCAGCAATGCTGTAATAACACTACTTGCTCCCTCTCTTGCAAACTCATTCAAGCTTTGCATATCAGATGTCATTCTCGCCACAAGTACACCTGTTTTGTTTTTTTCAAAATAATTGATGTCTAGAGATGAAAGATGTCTGAATAATTTCTCTCTAATGCTTCTTACGTAAGACTCTCCAACAAGCCCGATAGCTAACAAGGCCTTGCTTGCAACAAAATAAAGTAAAACTAACGTGACAAAATAGTAGAAACTTTGTTGAAGAAGGTATTCATAATCAGATTTTAAGACACCATTATCTATCCCTCTTGAAATAAGTTGTGGTCCAACCATCCTTAAACCTGATCCAGCAAGAGCAATTAATGAACTCCATAAAAATGGTCTATTAATTTCAGGAACTAATTTGTAAGATCTAATAAAGGTATTCTCACTCATTTGTTGCTCCAGATGTTTGGTTCTCTAAAAAAAGAGCTTTATAACTCTCAACCGTTTCCATTAGAGTTGTGTGGCTACCTTGAGCTTTGACTTTTCCTTCTTCTATGAAGACCACGTCATCGCACAGTTCGATTGTAGGAACTCGGTTTGTAATTATTAGTGTTGTCATATCAGACATTACATTTTTTAATTCATTTCGTATTTCCTCTTCAGTAGAAGCGTCAACTGCTGATAAGGCATCGTCTAATACAAGGATTCTTGGTTTTCTGAGTATCGCACGGGCTAAAGCTATTCTTTGTCTTTGACCACCAGACAACCCATAACCTCTCTCCCCAACTTTTGTTTCATACGACTCAGGTAACTGAGAAATGAACTCATGAGCTCTAGCAATGTTTGCGGCATCTTTAATTTGATCTTCAGTCGCTGTATCTGTGCCCAGAGAAATATTTTCTCTCGCACTATTCGAGAAAAGAAAACTCTCTTCAAAAGCTAAACTGACTTCTGATCTTAATTCATCAAGTTTTACCTTATTAATATCAACTCCATCAATTTCTATAGTTCCAGATTCAATGTCATAAAGTCTTGGTAGTAAATATGCAAGGGTAGATTTTCCTGAACCTGTAGAACCAACAATTGCTACTGTTTTCTTACCTTCAATTTCAAATGACAAATCCTTAAATATACTATCTTTTCCATATTTGAAGTTAACATTACTAAATCTTATGCTTCCATTTCCATCTTCTGGAAAGCCAATATTTGTTTCATCGTCGATAATTGTTGGTTCTTCATCGAGTAATTCTAGAATTCTGATTCCTGCAGATACGCTTGATGGTATTTCAGATAAAAACCATGCTGTTATTCTCAATGGCCACAAAAGGAGGAAAACATACTGAGTAAAAGCTATGAAATCACCAAGTGTTATGAATTCATTTATTGATAAATATCCACCAAGTAATAATACAAGTAAGGTTATGAGCATTGGGATTAATTCAAATAATGGCACAAACCTTGTTCTAAGATTTAAATACTCCAGTGACGTGTCGTAAATATTTGAAATTGCAGATTCTACTTTTGAGGATGCAAGTTCTTCATTCCCGAAAGCTTTAACAACTCTAATTCCCCCTAATTGTTCTTCTACTTCTGTAGTCATTCCTGCCTCAGCTTCTTTAACTCGTAAGGAAACACCCATTGCCTTAGAAGAGAAATTCGAGGCAAGCCATAAGACAGCTGGTATGGAGAGCAAAACTAGAGATCCCAACGGTAAGCTCAAGCTGAGAAGCGTGATACTGAGGATAACTAATAAAAGGATGTTTGCTGTTGCAAGTGGTGCGATTGCAAATGCTAATCTTACCTGCGATGCGTCACTTGAAGCTCTTGCCATCAATTCGCCAGTTGGAACTTTGTCGTGAAACTTGAAAGCAAGCTTTTGCATGTGGGTAAAAATTCTATTACGTATTCCTGCTTCAACATTAAAAGAAACATGCATTGAATAATATCTTCTTATCCCAATGGTTGATGCTCTGATGTATCCAATTACCAACATAAAAGAAATAAAAATAACTAACATTTGTTGATCTTCTCCAACAATCCCATCATCTATAACTCTTTTAATGATGTATGGCTGAATTACAATTAAAAAACACCAAATTACAGCAGAAAGCATTGAAACAATAAAGCTTTTTTTGTTTTCCTTTACACCCTCTTTGTAAAACTGAAGTGCTTTTTTAAATTCTGGTGTTTTGAAGACTTTGAACATTTACTCAGTTTATATGATTTAAAATTTTATAAATAAATGCTCAAGACTTTGTGCATTATTTCACAAGCGCGCTACTCTCCTACTTATGGATAAAGTACTAGATAACAAAATTGAAAATGTTTTAGATTCTGCAGACAGAATGTTTATAGCTACCAGTGTTGGTGGTAACTCTTCTGGAGCTTCTGTATTTTTTAGTAGAGACGGAGAAGATCTTGTATTCTTCACCTTTAATCCAACAAGAAAAGCTGAACAAATAAGACTAAACCCACGTGTTCATGTTGTTATCTGGCCTAAAGGTCAAGAAGGAATTGAAGGCCTTCAAATTGATGGTGAGTGTTACAAAATAAAAGATGAAGATGAAAAAAAGAAAGCTTATGAACTCGTACTAAATACCACAGAAGCTTTTCAAGAATATATGGAAGATGATTTCCTTATCAAAAATGACGTCGTTGGGTATTACCGCGTTAAGCCAACAACTATTAAGTATGTAAATTTTTATGAAGAAGAACAATTTCAATGGAAAACTATCCCTGGGAATAAAACTTCAGCCCTCAAAATGGCATTCAAGTTAGGTTTAAAAAGAATTGGTTTGTGGTTGAGAACAGTTAGAGCCCCCTTTCTAACGGCTACATTTGCTCCAATATTTATTGGTGCAGCTGTAGCGTGGAGCGATCTCAAAGATAATGGTATTGCCGAGAACTGGTCATGGAAAATGTTCTGGTTGGTTCTCGGTGGTGCATCTTTAGCTCAAGTCGCTACAAATGCTTCCAACGACTTTTTTGATCATACCTCTAATGCAGATGAAATTAACAAGGTTGCTAGCCCATTTAACGGTGGAAGTAGGGTAATCCAAGTAGGTTTAATGACTCCTGGACAGGTATTGATAACTGCTCTTGTGAGCATAGCCGGAACTGTTGGCATTGGGTTGTATCTTAATCAACAAGTTAGTGGTAACTTCTTTGGTAACACTCCAATACTTTGGACAGGAATAATTGGTACGTTTTTGGCATTGGGATATACAGGTGACCCTGTACGACTTGGATACAAGGGATTTGGAGAAATAGCTATTGCTTTAGGCTTCGGTCCAATTATGGTTATGGGTGCTCATTATGTATTAACCGCTCCTATTCATAATAATGTCTTAGGTTTATGGAATTGGGTTGAGGCTCTTATTGCATCAGTACCTATCGCAATACTGGTAATGCTTATAGTGTGGATTAATCAATTTCAAGATGCCCCATCAGATGCGGCAGTTGGAAAAAATACTTGGGTGGTAAGAACAGCAGTCAACGATGGTTGGATGAGATTAGAAAAGCCACTTTCTTTATACAAACAATTTATGGTTGAGGCCTTCTTGGCAGTAGCAGCGATTGGATTACTAGGTATGTTTACTGATTATGGAACAGTCTATGCTTTTGCAGCATTATTACCTGTACTTCTTGTTTGGAAAGCTTTTAAAATGGCTGATGAGTGGATGATTAAGTGGAACAACCCAGATGCTGATAGACAAAAAGTACCTTATGAGCTTTTACTAGTTAATGTATCAACTATTGGGATTCACTTCCTAACAGGAATTTTGATTTCTGTAGCTTACATTCTATAGCTTGTCTCAGTCTGCAAACTTTTCAAAAATATACAAATTTTATGATGGGATAAACTCACTGCTAACACTTGGTTTTGATAAATCTTGGAGAAATAAAGCTTCTTTAAACTTAAAAGGTAAGAAAGTTTTAGACCTAGGAAGTGGTACGGGCGCTGCGGCAAAACAGCTTATTAATTATGAGGTAACTGCATTAGATCCAGATGAAAACATGCTTTCTTTAAATGAGATAAAGAACAAGGTGGTAGGAAGTGCTGAAAAGCTTCCCTTTGAAGATAATTCTTTTGATGGTGTGTACTGTGCTTTTGTCTGGAGAAATATTACAGATATGGATAAATCTTTTGCAGAAATTAAAAGGGTTTTAAAAGAAGATGGAGTTTTTGTCTTACTTGACATGACAAGACCAGTAAATATATTTACAAAGACTCTTCACCAGATCGCAACATTTTTTACTCTTCATTTGATAGGAATCATTACATTGAATTTAAAACAGTATAGGTTTCTCCATACGTCTCTTGATAAACTAGACCCTCCCGAAGTTTTTCTAAAGCAAAGTGACTTTAATGAAATTTCAATTCAAAGAATGGGCATATTTGGCTTTGTGTATTTAGCTGTCTTAAATAATTAGAAAATTATCTACTCTCTAAAGCTAGCTGCACTAATAGTTGTCCAACTGCATCTTGAGGTAAGTTACCAGTTCTTCTAGCCTTAACATTTAACTCATTATCAAGGAAAACCCAGTAAGGAAAAGCTGTCAACCCGTAGGCATCGCCTATTGTTCTATCTAGATCGTAAATCTGTGTTTCGCTCCAGCCTTCTCGTTCTAACCATTTTTGAGGTGGATAGTTGTCTCTTGCTCTATCAATGGAGGTAGCAATAGCAATGATTTCTACACCCTCAGGCACTCCAATGGTATCAACCCATTCCTGAACAGATGGAACTTCATCTTGGCAAAATCCACACCAGTGAGCTAAGAATATGAGAGCTTTTGCATTTCCATTTTTTTCAAGAGAAATAATCTCAGAGTTTTCGTTTGGTGCTGAAAATGTTGGTGCTGGAAGTCCAATTGAGACATTGTCATCATTCTCGCCGGCAAATACGGGTAGTGGATCTCCTGATACCGTAACCTCCCCTTCAGGAAGTCCAGCTGCATTAGGTTCCGTGCTCAACGTAACTCCAACAGCTATAGCAAAACCAATAACTAAAAGTATTCCCCCCGCTATTAGAAAATTTTTATTCAATGTTCTGTCTCCTTGCATAGTCATAATACAACAGAGAAATAAATATCGTAAAAAAACCAGTTGCTCCCATAACCGGGATACTTATGAATCCAAAAATATCTACATATTTTAAGTTACATGGAACGTCTATTGCGCAAGAACCACCGCCGCCACCGCCATTTTGTAAATAAATATGGTATAAACTTACAAAAAAACCACCTAGGCTTAAAAAGCCAAATTTGTAGAAGGTGTTTTTAAAAAGAGAAATTATAAGTACTATCGCAATTGGGTACATTAAATAACGCTGATACCAGCAAAATTTACAAGGGATAAAGCCAACAACTTCTGAGTAAATTATGCTGCCTATTGCTGAAAAGGTGGCAACACTTGTAGCGAAATTTAAAAACTGATCTGTTATAAATTTACTAAATGTTTTTTTTGTGATGTATAGGTATAAGATCCCTATTGAAATAATCCAGGCAGTTACTGTAAAAAAACCGAAAAGAGTATTAAAAAAAATTACTGTGTCCATTTATATAATTCTACCTAAAAAAAAAGATAGGCGGACATTGCCGCCTATCTATAAATTTGTTAAGAGTTAAAGTTAGACTTTTTCTCCTGATTTTATTCTTGCCATGTTAAGAACTAATACACCAAGACCGACTTTGTTAACAATGTCTGCAATTGTGTATAGAAGTTCTCTTAGGTCTGTTAACTCTGCGCTAACTACTGGGGCTAAGAACCCAAGTGGATAAATTATCCAACCTACAAGAATTAGGTTTTTGATACTTTGGAATGCTACTGCTTCATCACCTTTTAGTGAATCGCCTTCTGATTGCAGTGCTCTCATTAAGTATGCATATGCTGCCATTGATACAACAAAACCAATCCAGTATTGTGTATCTCCTGCTTCGGCTGCTACTTCACCGTAGTAACCTCCACCAATCATCACTAAAGCACCTGCACCCATAGTTCTAACTTTTTGTGCGTATTCTGCGCCTTTGGACGTTACGGCTAATACCTCAACGAACATCAATGGAACTGTAAGTACCCAGTCAACATATCGTAATGGTGTATCGAAATCTCCAGATGCAAAAGAAACTGTCATTTTTTGGTAGTGATACCATGCTATTCCAGTCACTAGAGCTGAGATGTATACACCTCTTCTGAATTTCGGATCAACTTCTCTTGATGACATTAGAAGGAATACTGTCCCTGCAAGCATTGCTACGGTTGCCACCATAAAAAGTCTGTATGTAAGTTCGGCCATTTTAAGCTTCTCCTTTTTTAGCTTTTTAAAGTTCTTATTATCTAAATATAATATCTTTGTGAAAGTATTCACAATATATTGGAAATTTTTTCACAATTTCACAAGGAGGTGAGTTAGGCTTTAAGATCCGTATTTTTCAAGGTAACTATCTAATTTAAACTTTTTTGCTGTATTTTCTGAAGTCATGTAACGTATTTTCCCATAAATCTTTCTTTCAGGACCCCATGCCCTGTCGTAACGTCCTAAAGTCCAAAACACACCTGAATATGAGTTTGGATCTCTTCCATCTAAAGCAAATCTATCGTTTAAATCAATCATGTAAGAAAGAGCCAGCTGTGGATTTGGTACCCACTCCAATATTTTTTTTGCCCAAAGCATCCTAAGATAATTATGGATGATACCTTCCTCTCTTAGTTGTGTTTGAGCAGCGTTCCATATTTCATCATGCGTTTCTGAATTCACTAACTGAGATAATGTGTATGTATGTTCTCTGGGGTCGTTCGCGTGCTCCTCTAAAGTCTTGATTGCCCATTGTGGTAATGAAGAATATTGATCGTAATTGGCTCTCGTAACACATGTATGATACCCAAGCTCTCTCCAGGTTATAAGTTCATCAAAAAAACTTTCTAAATTTTCAGATCCACCCCACCAGCCCTGTCTTCTACCTACAAAAGCTGGATTGATATTTTCTGGAGACCATGATTCAAGTTCATTAACTTTGACAAAAATTTCATAAGGAGAAATATGGCCAGCATGAAGATATGGAGAAAGCCTGCTACTTGCATCCTCTGATGGATGGCTTCTTAATGTTGCATAATTTAAGTATCCATTTTGTAAAAAGTAATCAAGTCTTTCTTTTGCTTTTTTGTAACCACCTATTATCGGACTCTCTTTAACCGTCTTATCAATATTTAAGTCACGCAAGAATTCCTCTTGATTGAAATTTTTAAAATCTATTTTTTTCCACTTATTTTCAATATCTTCAACATGCTTATCGTCAAATTTAACTTTTAATTCCTTTAGTGGTTCCTCTTTTGGTACGTCTACTAGAAAATCTATTAAGTTTTTATGTAAATATCTCCTAAAATCATGTGCTCTCACATACTCTTTTTCTGCAATACGAATTGGTGCTAGTCCATTAGCGTCGACTAATTCATATCTTGTGTTAACAATACCTTTAGCTTTCGCAGTCATTTGTGGAACAAAATAAGTTGGATAATCGTCAGTCACAACTGCAGCAGCTTTTTCAACTAACTGTGCCAAAAGCTCATCGCTTGCTCTTGGTGTTTCTTCAATGTAGGGGTAATAGTATGCATTTGTCTTTTCAATATTTTCAGATACATCTTTCATTCCCTCTAGAAAGAATTTATGGAATCTGACACTAGACATAGGATAATCCAGAATAAGTGGTTCAAATATCAGTAAAGGCTTCGATAGTTCATTAGCTATCTCAACAGCTCTCTCTAATGCAAAATTATATGAGGTCCTCTTAAAGTTGATAATCCAATAGAGTACGTAATCTTTATCTAGATCTGGTTCAACATCTTTTAATACTGTAATTCTATTGTTTGGTACTCCAGGCATACTCAATTATAAATGTGAAATGGTTTTTAAATTAGACAGTTTATGTCTAAAATATAAGAAGTCATGGGCGCAATTAAAATTAAAGATGTTGGAAAAATCTATCCAAACGGGACGAGAGCTCTCGAAGATGTCAATATAGAAATTAATGATGGAGAGTTTGTAGTTCTCGTTGGTCCATCAGGTTGTGGTAAAACTACCTTGCTTCGAATGGTTGCTGGATTAGAAGATATTACTGAAGGCGAAATTTCAATTGGTGAAAAAGTAGTTAACGAAGTTGCTCCAAAAGATAGAGACATCGCTATGGTTTTCCAAAACTATGCACTATATCCTCATATGTCTGTATATGACAACATGGCTTTTTCTCTAAAATTAAGAAAACTTCCAAAAGAAGAGATTGATAAAAAAGTAAAAGATGCCGCTAAAACACTAGAAATTAGCGAACTCTTAGATAGGAAACCTAAAGCATTATCAGGTGGTCAGAGACAACGTGTTGCAATGGGGAGAGCTATCGTTAGAAATCCAGAAGCATTTTTAATGGATGAACCGCTTTCAAACCTAGATGCAAAACTAAGAGTTCAAATGAGAGCTGAACTAGGACAACTTCATACTCAACTTGAAACAACAACATTATATGTAACACATGATCAGGTTGAAGCTATGACTATGGGTGATAGAGTTGCCGTTATCAGAAAAGGCGAGCTTCAACAGATAAACACACCTCGAGAAATTTATCTATACCCAAAGAATATTTTTGTAGCTGGTTTCATAGGAAGCCCAGCAATGAATTTTGTCTATGCAGATGTAAAAATCTCAGGCAAAAAAGCTGAACTTTCTTTTGGGGACGAATTAATAACTTGTGATGGAGAGTCTGCAAAAAAACTTGAAAAAATGGATGGTGAGCAAATAGTTCTAGGTATAAGGCCAGAAGCCTTTGAGGATTCAAATTATGCTAAGGATTCTGAATATTCTGGCTCTATAAGTATTAAAGTAACCTTACTTGAACAGCTAGGTTCTGATTCTTATTTACATTTTTACAAAGATATTAAGCCTGTACAAACTGAAGCTATTGAGGAGATTTTAGCTGATGAAGGAGAAGATATAAGCCTTCTAGGAGATCAAACAAAATTTATTGCAAGGATAAATCCAAACTCAACAGCTAAAGAAGGTGAAGAAATCAAACTGTCAGTAGATCAATCAAAATTGCATTTCTTTGACCCGGATACAGGAAATGCACTTTAACTAATAATCGCTATCTAGTTCTTCCGTAATTTCCTCAATGTACAAGCTCTCAAATTCAATATATTTTGTTAATGCATACCACAAACTGTCAGAGCCAATCCTTCTTTCCATAAGTTCTGAGGCGTCAAATCTGAATAAATCATTGTCTAATGATGCTTTAATTAAGTTTGTCTCCTTAAGGGTCATCTGATTTTTAAGAGACTCAATATTTGAATTTTTATTGGCTGCTATAAATTGTGAATCATCTTTATCCATCCAGTTCTTACCAAAATTATCTGATACAAGTAAATTAATGATTTTACTTGTATCAGCTTCTGTATTCAGACCAATTAATACATCACCTATGCCAACCATTGCATTTTTATTATTTGCTGAAGGCAGCTTAAAAAAGTCATAATCTATTCCATAATTTGCATCTTCAGGCATGTAATAACTTGCAAAATGTCCCGACCAGCTAAAAGTACATGAATTACTATCATCGAGTAAATTACGAAAATTATTTCTAAACTCTTTTCTGACCATACGCTTATTGCCGCCATAAACAGCATCCTCAATAAAAATCAATTTCCCTATATCTAGTATCGACAAAGTAATTTCACTGGTGCTTGATAACTTGTCCTGCTTAAACCATTCGTCATAAACCGATGGACCATATTTATGAAGAATTGTATCTTCTAGCCAGTTTGTTGCGATCCAACCCGTTGAAGCCCCACTTTCAATATCCATACACCATAGCGGCAAGTCTTCATAAGAGTTTTCCTTTGTAAACTTAACCATGTCTTCATAGGAGTTAAAGGTCGGTGATCCTAGTGCCTCATATTTACTTACGTCATACCATACAAGTGAGTTTGGAAGCAATCTAAACCAAGCTCCATAATTCTGCTTATCTTGTTTAGAAGTTGTTATCTCCTGTAAATGCTGGGTGAAGATTTCATTCATTAATGAGCTATCTAAATAATTAACTATTGGAAGGGCAATACCTCTTTGACCTAAGTTAACAACACCTTGTGGATTAGGTATCAAAGCAATATCTAAATTATGATCTGGGTTTTTAATAAGGTGAGTCTCAATATCGTTAAATGGTTCATAGGAAATTTTAATTCCTAAATCCTCAGCCATTAAATCTAGCTCTTCTTCGAAATACTCAAGTTGAGGAAAATTTGGTCCACCAATTTTTATGTCTGTTGGTTGGTAAGCAATGTAAGACAATACTGCTGTGGTTATTAAAAAAATTGATAAAAATTTAAAATTATCTTTTAATCCCATAAAAATGCTGCACCTCTCACTCCGCTGCTGTTTCCATGTTGAGCTTTTACTATAGGAGTTAGAAAAAAGTCTGATGCTATGTAGGGAATTATTCTTTTAGGGATTTCATCATACAATTCAGGTATATCAGACATTCCGCCACCGCAAACAATAACATCAGGATCCAAAATATTTATAAAAGTACTAAATGCTTTTGCTGTTCTTTCAAAGTACAAATCCATAGTCTTAATTGCTAACTTATTTCCACTTCTATAAAGGTTCACAATTTCATGTGAAGGTATTTTATGCCCACTCTCATACTCGTACGAACTCTCAAGCCCAGGGCCCGATAAAAATACTTCTATTGCGCCAATTCTTCCACAGTGCCTTTTTACAGATTTTTCATAAGAGTCCATTGGTCCTGGAATTGGGTTTTGCCCCCATTCTCCAGTTAATTTGTTCGGGCCGACTAGAAGTTGTTTTCCGACCACATAACCTGCACCAACTCCAGTTCCTAGAATTACCGCAAAAACAGAATTATAATCTTTTCCAGCACCATCAATTGATTCTGATAAAGCAAGACAGTCAGCATCGTTAGCTATTTTTACTTCAAACCCTAGTCTTTCCTCTAGGTCTTTCTTAACATTCTTTCCGTCTAACACTTTAGTATTTGAAACTTGAACTAATCCAGTTTCTGGATGAAGAGATCCTGGCATACCAATGCCAACTGTTATTTCTTTTTCTGAACCTGCTGTATCCAAGATAATATTACAAACAGCATTGAGAATTTTTTGGTAGTCATCTTTTGGTGTATCAATCCTGTTTCTTGTTATTTCTTTATTGTTTAATGAATCAAAGGCAGCAGCCTCAATTTTTGTGCCTCCCCAATCAATACCTATTTTCATATTACTTACTCAGTTCAAAATTAATACTATATGTTTCAATATTACTCATGAAGATTAAATCTATTTCGTTATCTTTGTTAACTTTCCACACAGTTGGAGCATCAGGATAAGCTCCTGCATAATCTGTAGCGACTCCAACATTATATTTTATTTCATTATTTAATCTTATTGTTAGATAACGAGCATAATAAAAGTAATTACTGCACCGGTCGTCATCTTCTGTATTCAATTCTCCAGTTAAAACTGCTTTGAAATTAGTATTTTTTTTCAATGAAACTGAAAATTCTCCGGAACCAAAATTAGTCCATTCAGGACCTACACAAATACCGTTAAAATTATTTGAATAATCTTCTCTAAATTTCATATCAAATACTATTTCAATTTCTTCAATATTGTCCAATTCTTTAGGAAAAGCTTGAATTTTTATTTGAGGAGTATCAGGATTATTAAAGAAAACATCAATAATCAGTCTCATATTAATTTTTTCTAATTCTTCACTGGACTCGATTGTGTAATTATATGTTTGATGAACTGTGCAGGTAGATATCAATAAAGATATTAAGAAATATCTTAAAAATTTCAACCCTTAACTGCTCCCCCAATAAGACCTCTAATAAAAAATCTTTGAAGACTGAAGAAGACAATCAAAGGAACGATCATTGAGATTACAGCACCTGAAGTCCTTAAGTGCCAAGCTTCACCAAAAGCTCCCACCGCTAATTTAGAAACATGTGAAGTTACAACAAGATTTTCTGGGTTGTAAACACCCAAGAAAACATTGGCTACAAGAAAATCGTTATATACCCATAAAAATTGAAACGTTCCAAAGGCTGCAATCCCTGCAACAGATAGAGGAAGAACTAATTTAAAAAAAGTTGTGAAATTACTAGCTCCATCTATTTTTGCAGACTCAATAACACTTTTTGGTAGACCCATCATAAAATCTCTTAACAAAAAAGTAGCTAATGGTAATCCAAAACCAGTATGTGCAAACCATGTTGCAACATAAGTTCCATTTATATCTAGAGCAGGAATTATAGTAACTCCAAACACCTCAGCACCACTTTTAAATAGTTGAAGCAAGGGCACTAAAGACATCTGCAGAGGGATTATCATTGACCCAACTACGAATAAGAATAAAACATTCTTACCTTTAAATTCCATAAATGCAAATGCATAAGCCGCAAATGCTGCAATGGTTATAGGTATTATTGTAGATGGAATTGTGACAGCAAAAGAGTTATAAAATGATCTATTTAATCCATCTGCAAAAAATATTTCAGAATAATTTTGAAGGGTTAATTCACTCCAAACTTCACCTGAAGCTACTGCATCCCACCAAGTTGTACGCTTTATGCTTTCACCTGGACGAAATGAACTAAGAACAAAACCAAATACAGGAAATATCCATGTAAGTGCAATAGTTATTAGAATTAATTTGGAAAATGGTTTGTCATACCATTTCTGAGAATCTCGATTCATTAAATTGCCGTATCCCTTTCTCTTTTTATAGTAAACCAAAGAATAGGGAATACACATACAAATATTAGAACAGCTACAGTTGCTGACCTTCCAATATTTCTATACTTAGAAAATTCATCAAGCATTTTTACAGCTAAAAGATTTGTTTCTAAATCACCACGTGTGCCTACATAAATTATGTCAAAAGCTTTTAGGACAGTGACAACCATATAGGTTCCAACGACAACAATTGTACTTTTAATATACGGAATAACTATTGATGTAAAAACTCTAACTTCAGAAGCTCCATCTATTTGACCAGCTTCCATAATTTCATTTGGAATAGATTTAATTCCTGCTGAAAATACAACTGCCGCAAAACCAGTAAACATCCAAATCATAATCACCATTAGCAAAATAGTATTGACTGGGATGTTTACAATCATACTATTGAACCAATTATCTAAATCTAAATTTTGCACAAATGGCAAGTTGCTCATATCTCTTTGCTGCAACCAACCGATTGGGTTTAAGCAATTTTCGTCACCAACTGTTTTGTAAACTCCATCAATTTCTTTATTATTTGCACAAATATAATCATCTTGGTCAACTGAAACTCTTATTCCATTAATTATTCCAATTTGTGTCAAAGGAGGAGGTCGATATTCATAGATAAATTTAAAAATAGCACTTGCACCAACAGCAGATATAGCCATGGGTAAAAAGACAATAGATTTGAAAAAAGCCTCTCCCTTATTAAGCCTATCTGAAAGCCATCCAACAATTAAACCAATAAATAATACAAAAAAGACAACAAAGATTAGCCAAATAATTTGATTTCGAATAGTAACTATCATTTCAGGATCTGTAAAAGACCATTTATAGTTTTCAACCCCTATAAAAGTAGTCCCATACCTATCTTGAAAGCTAAGATAAATAGTTCTAATTGCTGGATAAAATAAAAATAGACCGATCATGAAGACAGTAGGTCCGACAAACATTCTAGCTTCTAAAGAATCTCTACTATCTTTAGATGCATAAGAAACTATTTTATTCATACCAAAGAAAAGTAGAAAAACGAAAGTAGATCCAACTAAAATACCTAAGATCATTAGGACATTACGAGAAACGATATCTGTTAACTCTCTAAACAAAATTGCTTGAGTTAAAAACCAAATTAATGGAAATATTCCTAATGCAAGCATTGAAATACCAAAATTAAGAAGTTTTTCTCTTTGTGTGTTAGTTTTCATAACAATCTGATTATTCTACACCAAAATAGATAGCCACCCAAGTGGGTGGCTATCAAATTTAGATTAAAAATCTTAGCTTATGGCCAAGATTTTTGAATATTATCTAATGCAGTATCTACATAGCCTGGTCCTTCAACTGCGAGATTCATCATTTCTTTCCAGAATGAACCTGCGCCAACTTCAGGAGGCATTAAGTCTGATGCATCAAACCTAAATGCGTTAGCAGCCAATGCGTCTGCAACAATAGCTCCAAACTCTTTATAGAGGTCACTACTGTAGTTTGCAGATGGGTATGATGCATGTGCGCTTAACCTAGAGTTATCTGGGCTAGCGGCGATTGCATCAAAAAATCCAACTGATAGCATGTATTCGGCAACAGCTTTTGTTGCATCTCTATCGTTAAATGCACCCCACATATCACCAGCACCTAAAGCAGCTTTTGGTAAGCTTGCGTCAATTACTGGGAATGGGAATACTGTTGTCTTTGATCCTGCAAATGCATTTTCACCTTCTGGCCAAAATGCTGTAATAAAGGAAGCTTGTCTATGCATAAAACAACCTGGATTACCATTTGCATCTTTTGAGAACATTGGATCTTGTGCATTACCAAAGCTGGTTGAAACAATTGCGTCTGTTCCACCAACTACATAACCTTCTGTGTGCATGATTTGACTCAATAGTGTTGCAGCATTTTTAACGATTGGATCAGTCATAGCTAATTCATTAGTGACCCATTTGTCATAAGAATCAGTTCCATTTCCTGTACGAAGCATAATATCTTCCATCCAGTCTGTTGCAAGCCAACCAGAAGCTCCATTTGAATACATACCAAAACAGAATGGATTCATTCCTTCTGCAACAATTTGATCAGCTAGAGCAATCATCTCATCCCATGTTCCTGGAATAGAATATCCTCTTGCTTCAAATTCTTCTGGTTGATACCAAACAAGGCTTTTAAGGTTTACAGAAGCAGCACCACCATAAACAACTCCATCAACTTCGCCTAATCCGACCAAGTATGCTGAGTAGTTATTTTTGTAGTCTTCTACATCAATATCTAAATCTTCCATAGGAATTAGGTAACCTCTGTTTGCAGCATCAACGACAGCTCCTGGCTGTGGCCAAAGTGCAAAGTCAGGTGTATCTCCTGATTCCATTTGTATTTGAATTTCTTGCTCAAAGTTATCTGATCCTGTATAAGAAACAATAATTCCTGTTTCTTCAGTAAAAGAATCAAACGCCTCATTCATTAGGGTTTCTTCAATACCAATCAAAGCACCTGTGATAGTGACTTCTTCACCTTCGAGACTTCCGCCTCCACAAGCTCCTAATACAAGAGACAAGAGTAAGAAACTAATTAATAATGGTTTCTTCATTTTCTCCTTTTTCGTATACGTACGTAAGCTGGGATTATTATCCTAGCTTTTTTTATTCTAAAATTAATTAATTCTTAGGACGTTAAAATATTAATTTTTTTAATTTCGACTTGAAAAAGATTTTTTTATTAATTATGTGCCCGGGGGGGGACTCGAACCCCCACATCCTTTCGAATAACGGATTTTAAGTCCGTCGCGTCTACCAATTCCGCCACCCGGGCTACCTTACTAAACTTAATAATTTTTTAAGATTAGCCCTTCTAAAATATCACTTTTTGAGACTTTTAGCTCATCAAATTTAAATTTTTTCATGATATTAGTAACTATTAAGACTCCAGCAGATAGAGTTTTTGCTCTTTTTGGATCTAAGGATGGAAAATTACTTATAATTTGGGCTTCTGACATTTTATTCAATCTGGAAGAAAAATCAGATACCCAATCAAAACTTAAAGTAATCATATGAATTTCTTCCTCATCATATTTTTTCTGTCCTAAAAATATTGAAGCTATAGAAGTAAATGTGCCAGCAACCCCAATCATGTAAGCTTTGTCGGAAGAAATTTGAACATTTAAACTTTGATTAATTATTTCATTTGCTTTAAGTATTTCAGACTGATCAAGAGGATTCTCAGTTAGTACTCTCTCTCTTAATGAGACTACTCCAATATCTAAAGAATTAACCTGCGTACGGTTGTTGATGTCATATATTAACTCTGTACTTCTTCCTCCAATATCAACTATAAAAAAGTTATCTTTAATATTGCTAGACGAAAGAACTCCTAAGGATGTAAGAAAGCCTTCCTCCTCGCCGGATATGATCTGAATTTCTAAATCTAATTTTTTTCTTATCTCTTCAATTACTACTTCAGAATTGTCAGCATCCCGAAACACAGCTGTGCCGGTAATAATAATTTGGTCTACATTCTCTGAGTTAATTTTTTTCAAATAACCTCTGAGTGTTTTTATTAGACGATTTTTTGCATCTTGGGAAATATTATTATCTGCCTCAACTCCTTCGGAAGTTTTAGTAACCTGATGTGTTTTATATAGCGGAGAAAGGGATCCAGATGATACATCTGCAATTAAAAGGCGGGTCGAGTTTGAACCACAATCAATTGCAGCTATCTTTACCATTCAACTTTCCAAGCTGTATTTTTTTCCATTTTATCTTCATTTATGCAAGGCTCTACACAGTTGTATCCACCAACCAACTCTTCAACTATATTTCCAACCATATTTTTTCCTGTAGCAAGCTGATCTGCGAAATGTGAATGTAGGCATTTTATACTTTCACGTGCTCCTCCAACGCCTCCATATGGAGGGATTTTTGTATCTTCATCTATCTCATCATTTCGTTCAGCTTCATACGACTGTTGTCTTCCGATCCACTGTTTGTATAAATTTTTATCACTTTGTATTTGACTATCAAGCTCTTTAATTAATCCTTTAGATTCCAGAGAACCAATTTTTTTAGTATACATTGGACATGAAAGCCAATATGTTGTTGGAAAAGGTGTTCCATCATCTAAATTTGGTGGAACTTTAATAACTACTGGAAGATTGAAGTGACAAGTTGTTGTGACCTTAACCTCACTTCTAAGTTTTCTTCCTAGTTGAATTTCTACAATTTGTTTATTGCGATTTGTCATTAGTACCAATGATACTTTCAACAAAATATTCAAAAATACTCTTGCTTCTTTCGCTACGAAGCGTCTCTTCAAGAGGAGTTACTGCTTCTGGTACCTCAAACTTATGGAGAACCTCTCCAGCTTTTCCATAGCCATGCTCTTGTAGGATTAGATCTAATTTTTCAGGATCATCTAAATTATCTATTTTTGTTTGATATTCATTTATCTGACTTTTGAGTGCTTGGGAGTGTTCAATTCGTTTTTCAAGCGTTGTTTCCATGGATTTATAGTTTTTGTAGGTTACTTGATATGTATCTAATACAAAGTACGCAGCAGAAAAAGTAACAGCAAATATGACTATTTTTGAAATAAGATTTCTTTTAAAGGTTTCTAACTGTTCCATTTTGAATTATTAAAATTGTCCAAACCTAAGACTTCTCCAATCCTAAGTAATTCGTTATATTTTGCTGTTCTCTCTGATCTTGCTGGTGCACCTGTTTTTATTTGACCACTGGAGGTTCCTGAAACTAAATGACTTATGAATACATTCTCAGTTTCACCAGACCTGTGAGAAACCATTGAGGTAAAGTTGCTATTCTGTGCGAGAGACATAGTCTCATACGTTTCAGAAATACTACCTACTTGGTTTACTTTTATTAAAATTGAATTTGCAGAGTTTTCCTCAATACCTTTTTGAAGCATATGAGACTGCGTAACAAATAAATCATCCCCAACGAGTTGTATTTTATCTCCTATTTTTGCAGTAATTTCGTTCCACCCATCCCAATCATCTTCGGCCAGCCCATCCTCAATAGACACGATTGGAAACTTCTCTGTGAGGTCTATCAAATAATTAACCATATCGCTTGAGGTGAGTTTTTCATTCTCGATTAAATAGGTCCCATTATCATAAAACTCGGAGGAAGCAGCATCTAAGGCTATTGATACTTGTTCTTCCATTTTGTAATTTGCTTTCTCAACAGCTTCAATGATTATTTTTAGGACCTCTTCAGAAGAGTTTAAATTTGGTGCGAATCCACCCTCATCTCCAACGTTCGTTGCAAGACCTCTATCCTTGAGAAGCTTCTTTAAAGTGTGGTATATTTCTACTCCTGCTTGCAGAGAGTGATCGAATTGATCAAAACCATGAGGAACAATCATAAACTCTTGTATATCTACCTTATTATCAGCATGAGCACCACCATTTAAGATATTCATAAAAGGTACTGGTAATGATGGAGGTCCATATATGTTTGGAACTAACTCATACATTTGCTTATCGGTTGCTACTGCGTATGCATTTAAACAGGCCATTGATACAGCAAGAATTGAGTTTGCACCAAGATTACTTTTGTTAGATGAGGCATCAAGCTCGATCATTAATTTATCAAGGTTGTCTTGATCTCCAGCATCATGACCTTTTAAGAGCTCAAAAATTTCTGTATTGACTTTATCAACAGCTTTAGAAACACCTTTACCGAGAAATTTATCATCACCATCTCTAAGTTCGTGAGCTTCTAATTTACCTGTTGATGCTCCAGATGGTACTGATGCTCTTCCTTTTGAACCATTATCTAGAGTAACTTCTGCTTCCACAGTGGGATTAGCTCTTGAATCTAGGACATACCTAGCGTGAATTTTATTAATATTTGTATTCATAACCCTGTTATTAAAAATCTAACAGAATTTTTAAAGTTTACGACTCAATTTGTTTATTCTTTGCTTCCTGCCAGAGCTCATTCAAATCGTCACCATCACGATAATTCTCTTCAACATATCTAGCTCTTGTAACAAATCGGTCAATAGATCGTTTTAGCTGTACTTCTGGATCAGCATCAAGGTATCTGGAGACATTGAGAAGTGAAAAGTAAACATCTCCGAGTTCACTTTTTCTATCCTCTGAATTTTTTGCATCCTTCAATTCCTCAACTTCAGAAATCAGGTCTTCCAAAGCCTCTTCGTAGTTTGAATAAGAGAGATTAAGACTTTTTGCTTTTCTCTGAGCTTTAAAAGCAACATTTACAGGTGGAAGGCTATGGTTTAAATCATCAAATATAGAATTACCCTCTTGCTGTTTAATTTGCTCCCATTGTTTTTCAACTTCTTCTGCAGTCTCTAGTTGCTTATCATCAAAAATATGTGGATGTCTCTTTATAAGCTTTTGACGCAAACTTGTCATGACATCAGACATGTTAAAGAATTCTTTTTCGTCAGCTATTTTTGAATGAAGGAAAATTTGTAGAAGTACATCTCCAAGTTCACCTTTTAGTTCATCAAAACTTTCCTGAGTAGCATCTAACTTTGAGATTGCATCTAACAACTCATAAGACTCTTCAATTAAATGTTTTGCTAAAGACTCATGCGTTTGTTCTTTGTCCCATGGACATTCAACTCTTAATTTTTCAACAATAAGTAATAATTCATCAAATTCACTCATTGTTCAGCTTTCTTTTTGTATTTCTAATTCAATCAATCCCTGAGATATGAGCCAGCTAATAATTTTATGAATAAAACCATCTACATCGATGTACTCGAGTTTGAGATCTCTCTCTGCTTTTGAGCCATCATATAGATGTCCATGCGTTAAGACTCTGACGGATTCTCTGCAGATTATAGAATCTCCTGAAGAGAACAATGAAACTAGATCGAAAATGGGACTTGCTAATTTTAAAATTCTTTTTGGGATATAAATTGGAGAACCGTTCCATGAGGTAGTATTTTTTACCTTTTCTATCAGTTCCTCTGAAGAGATATGAAAACTGTTAAGAACATATCTTTCATTATCTACTCCGTAGACCAATGCGTTGTAGTGACCCTCTGTACAGTTATCGATATCAATTATTGAGATATTGTTTTTTAATAGAGGTGGATATTTTTTGTTGAGAGAGGATATAAGTAATTTTGCTGTTCCAGAAACTCTCCCAGGTCCTTGAACTGATGATGGGTTTACTGATACGAACTCAAACTCTTTCTTAAACTTAAAAGCCTCAACTTCTGCTTCAAATTTTGACTTTTCATAATTACTGAGAAAACTACCTCTATGTGTTGCCTCTTCGTTTCCCGGTAATCCTTTTTCCTCACCCAGTGTCACTGCTGATGATGTATAAATGAACTTTTTAATACCTAAGCTGTTTCCTAGACCGAGCATTTTTTTTGTACCCTCTATATTGATGT
>Ga0181603_10000938_pt1 | contig 24972 bp, 26 predicted proteins | sample 041ome_13_FD_148633 | JGI IMG/M metagenome (GOLD analysis project Ga0181603, IMG submission 148633) | Coastal salt marsh microbial communities from the Groves Creek Marsh, Skidaway Island, Georgia - 041409US metaG (spades assembly) | ecosystem: Environmental > Aquatic > Marine > Intertidal zone...
GTTCGTCCTCACGTTCGTTGAGTTCACGCTTTTCTGCCTGTACTTCGCGTAACTGTGCGATTACCGATGACAGATCGGTCAGATCGGCAACATGTTCGCTGACAGGTGCCGACGCGAAATCGTTGTAGTTCGCCTGCCAATTGTCGGGCAGCAACCCGGCAGCGATGTTCCGGCAGAAATCCGCGACCGCGGAAACATGCCACGAACGCTCGCTGTAGTCGACATACTGGCGGTAGATTTTCAAATCGAGGGTGCTGTCAAACACCCCCCAGATCACCTCGTCGGTGTCGCAACAGATCGACTGCTGCACGCCTTGCCAATGCCAGTAGGCCGGCAGAGGGCCGTATCCGTCGCCGTAGTCGCCGTCAGGGTCGAACACACCCGAATAGGTTTTGATTTCTACGATGGCGTCGGGCAGGAACTGGTTGTCGCCGATGTACCCGTCGAGGGTGGCGACCATTGACGCGCCTCGTTCTTGGAAGACGTACATGCGGTCGGGTTCGTTGACTCGTTCGCCGATTTCGTCGCCAACCCAGTTCAACAAGGTGGCTTCTAGGCGGTTGCCGCGTTCCATCGCACGGTTTGTTTCGGTGACGGTTGGTTCGTCAGCGAGTTTGTCGATGCCGAGGCCGTACTTCGTTTTGAAACGGTGTTGGCCGTGGACTGCTGCCGCGTCTGATGCGGATACGACCGGCCAGCCGGTGTCGTCCCGGTGACGAAGTTTCAGCCATTCCATGCTGCCGTGCAGCGGTTTGATGATGGTTGCACCCATAGGTTCCTCCTGTGTAGCGGGTTGGCTACAGTATTACAGGAGGGTGTGACACGCTGTCAAGTCTAAAAGTTCTCGTCAAACCAGTTGACCGGCAGGTGAGCTGCGAGCGAGTACACCGAGCAGACGTTCTCTAACGGGATGTGGGTGATCTCGCCGACGGTGTCAGGATCGTTCGGGATGCCGATAACGGACGACACGATCGTCAGGTGACCTTCTAAGCATTGGGGCCACACCCAGCCGACCGTCAACACATGGGTTTCCTTAGGTTCGTAGGTAGCGGTATCTACCCAGCCACCTTCGCCACCCGATGCAGCGTCACGCCATTGACACACCACAATCGGCCATGTCTCATCGTCCTCGTCGTACACCTCGCCCATCAGAACGGCTCGTACGGAATAAGTTTGCCGCCACACGCAGAGCATTTACGGCCACCAACAACGATGGCACCGCACCGCACGCACTCGTACACAGGTTCGCTCATTTCTTCCCCCTATTGCGGGCACGGTTTTTCGATGCGGACTCCATTGTCGTGCCGCCACCTTTCTTGTGCGACACATCCTTGCCGCCCTTGCCCATCACCCCGCGCTTGCGACGTTCCTTCGACAGTTCAGCACGGTACGCTCGACGGCTGTCGTTGTCATGGTATGCGGTGTCGTACGCAGCCTTCTTCTTGCGCGCTTTCGCGTTCTTGCGGTAGTACTGCGCGGAGCGTTTAGGGCTGCTGCTCTTTGGTGGGGCCATAGTTATATAGTTTGCCACGCCAGAAGGTCTGTCCGTGGTGAATCGGGATCTGTTCGTACCAGAACTGGCCGTCGCCTTCCTCATACGACACGACTGAGAAACCTTGCTGCCAGTCCTCCACCACCGTCAACGGGCGACCGTCGAGGTCAATCCCGCCGCGCGTCGAAGGGACAGCTCCGTCCGTTCGGGCAAGGGTTCCAGGCGACGCCGCAAGGATCGTCTTGGGGCCATCCCAATCCTCTCTGGTTTTCTCAGCCCACTCACGGCGGTGGATGTGACCGAAGATGACAGATACTTTGCTTTCGCTGTTGAGATACTGATGCGCTGTCGAACCGTTCGATTTGACACGGTTGCCGTGGATGACTTTGAGTTTGTTGTTGATCCAAAAGCTGGATGCAGGGTAGCCAGCCAGATACTGGATGCCATGATCGTCAAAACGGCAGAGATAAGGCACACTAAGAACAGGCCAAGAATCTGGAGTGTTGCCTCGACGGATACCGAACGCAGCTTTCGCGTTGTCGATGACATAGTTGACGAGCCTTTCTTCGTGGTTACCGGCGAGCCAAAAAATTTCTGCGTTGGGAGCGCACGCCCGTAGTTCAGCAGCAAAGACAGCAGCCCGATCGATGGACGCTTGGGTGGTGTGAGAAAAAGCCGGCGAGAGCCGGTATTTTCCGAGTTCCGGCAGGTCGAGATTATCGCCGACGAGGGTGACGAGGTCGGGGTTTATGTCCCGCATCACCGACAGACACAGCGAGATTGCTGCCTCGTCGTGGGTTGGGACAAGTTCTCCGTCAGCAGCCCTGTAATAGCCGATCTGTACGTCAGGGACAATCACGGCGGTCTTGTAGCCTTCGGGGCGTGCAACGCCTTTTAGGGGCCTTACAGAGCATTTGACGGGGGCTGACTGCGACACCGGGTTCCACTCGGGGCCGTCCTCCCACGACGGAGAGAACGACAACCCAGCCATGTCAACCGTGTGCGCCTCACCCTCGTCATCTTTGTAGAAACCCTGCCACACGTTGACACGTTGGATCTTGCCGACTTCCTCGACATCGATCCCGTTACGTTCCAACAGGTGGGCGATCTTCCCCAACACCTCTTTCTTCGGAGGGGGAGGGCCGGCTTTCATGTCGTCAGATAACGCCACAAGTACACCCCCCAGTAGTGTGCCGTTGCACCGTGGACTTGGAGATGTTGTGCCCGTTGGCCTGCAACACTTCGGCGAACCATCGAGCAGTCAAACCTGACTTGCCGTTCTTACGTTCATTGCCAGGAGTTGACGCCAACTGTTTCAAAGTTTCGTTGAAAACCCTGAGGTCTTCGCCGTCTAGCTGCTCACGCAGATAATAGATCCCGCACCGAACCATTGGTTCCGGTTCCGGTACCGCCTGTAGTGCTTCCGCGAGTCCCATGTCCCTCCAATATCTTGATGATGTGACAGAGACGCTGCGCTTCGTCTGCGCCTCTGGGCACAACTCTAGTCAAGAAATGGGCTGCGTCAAGGTATACATCTTGGGGCATGGGTCGCCTTCCTCTTTGGGAGGAATCAGCGACCGTGCTTCAAGTGGTAATCGATGTGGTCATTGAGTCGTTCCCGAGTGTCCTCAGAAACCTCAATAACGCGATCCAACTTCGCAGAGTTCGCGGCGTGATCCCTCGCGTTTTCCTTCTTCAACTGAACAAGGGTGACAAGGATACCACCGGGTGCCAGCACGGCGAGAAGAATCGTCAGCCAAACTGGCATCGGAGATTCACTTTTCTCCGAAAGCCTGTTCGATTTCTTCGATCGTCAGGTCGCCGTCACGGTATGACTGGGCGAGAGCCTGGACGACTCCGAGGACAGCGACCGCGCCGGACATGACAGCAGCCTTCCACAGTTCCACGTCGAGGGCGATGCCAACAGCACCGTTCGGGATGCAAGCTGCAACAAAGGTGGCGGCGAGACGGGCAACAATTTTGGTGGGGTTCATGGCAGCTCCTACGCGGTCGCTTGGATGTCGATGATGATGTCGGCTTTACCTGACGAGTACACCTTGATGTGGCCGTTCTCGACAGGGACAAGCGACGTGTTGGCAATCGGGGCATCAACATAGTTGACGTTGCTGACGTTCGGCATGTCGCCGGCGTCCCACACGGTGACGAACCCTGGCTCGTAGGGGACGACGGTGATGTTGACGAACGCGGCAGACACATCAGCGACCCGTACGTCACGGGTTTCTCCGGCTTTGAATGGCCCGCCTTTGGAACGGGAGTCGAACAGTCGGGCAGGCTTGACGAGACGCATGTCGAGATCCTTCGTGATGTGTGTGATCGGGTCGGGGGTGAAGTTGTTGGGGGGTTCCGGCGGGTTCCATACTTCTAGGACTTGGCCGGAGTAACGGGAACGTGATTTGGGGAGTTCGACTGGTTGGAAGTGCCACGGCTCGGAGTTGACGTTGGCGAAATGCAGCAAGTCGAATCGGTGTGCGTTGGCGTTCGCCCAGTTGAGGTCGCCGACGAGGTCAGCGGCGTAACACCAGCCTTCGCTGTCGGTCGGTTCATGGTAGGAGCGGCCAGGAGGCGCAGCGGATGCGACACCGCGTTTCTTTGTCCACCGTTTGCCGTCCCAGCGGGTGCGTCCGTTCGGGTCTTGAACGTACCGTGACAGGAACATTGCTTTCTGGCGTTCGGTGGAGCGGTAGCCACCTCCGATACCAACATCGACACCTTCTTCGCGTGCTGTGACGAACAGGGCGTGGAGTCTACGCCGGAACTCTGGGTGCAGTTTGTTCCATTTGGTGCGTTGTTCCATTTCTGCAAGGGTGAGACGCACCTTGCCATACCCGTATGCGAACTCCACGGTCAGCCTTCCAGTTCGGCGATGCGTGCTTGCAGGCTGTCAACCTTCGCGGACAGTTCTTGGATCGCAGCGACAGCAGACGACAGGATCGCTACTGGGTCGATGCCGGGTACACCGTCGTGGTCGGTGACAGCGAGAGGGATCGCCGCGTCAACTTCTTCAGCTATGAAACCGATGCGCTGCCGGTCAGGGTCGTCGTTGTAACGGAACGTGACCGACCGCAGCATGTTGACGAGGTCTAACGCGCCGTCGTCCAAAGTAACGATGTCATGCTTCACAGTTTCGGAACTAATCGAAGACAATGATCCGCTGTAGTACACGTCATGGACGTAAATGTCGGCGTACGCCAAACCTGCACCGCTGCCGGTAGGCCCGGTCACGTTCAACGCTGCCCACGAACCGCCGGTAGACCCGGCACGCAACTGGACGGTGCTTGTCGCGGAGTTGCTTGTACGAAGAGCGATACCTGCACCACCGCCAGGGTTCACGACGAGCTGACATGTGGAATAGTCGGCACCGATAGCGTTCTCGGTGAGAGTCAATTTGCCTGACTTCGACTGGTCTGTGCTGCCGGTCACCAAAATGCTGCTGGTGTCAACCTTTGCCGAAGTGATTGTCGAATCAGCGATATGCGCGTTGTCAATCGATCCGTCAACGTAATGCTCAGAGTTGATCGAGTTGTCATCAATCTTGTCGCCATTGACAATGTCGGCTGCGAGATGCTCCCGGTCGATTGAGCCGTCAACGTAATGACCGGAGTCAATCGAATTGCTAGCGATGTGGCCGCCGTCGATTGTGCCGAACGCTAAGTTGCCTGTCCCGTCCCTTCGCAGGACGTGGTTCGCACCCGCAACAATTTCTGATAGATCACCAGCCGTCCCACCGACACGCGCCAACACGGTATGTCCAGCAGCGTTTTCAAGTTTCGCATAAGTAACCGCATTGTCAGCGATTTTGCTTGTGCCGACCGCGCCAGTACCAATCTCGTCGCTACCGACCGCGCCAGCAGCGATCTGTGCGGCTCCGACAGCGTTGTCGGCGATCTTGGCGTCTGTCACAGCGTCGGTAGCCAACTCGGTGGTATCAACCGCGCCGGCAGCGATCTTCGCGTTCGTGACAGCGTCATCAGCGATCTTCGCGGTCGTGACCGCGTCAGCAGCTAGTTCCGCTGTGTCAACAGAACCATCAACGATGTGTGTTGCCGCGACCGAGTTTGATGCAAGCTCAGAACCCGTCACCGAGTCGGCAGCGATCTTGTCGGCGGTGACCGCGTTCGTAGCGATCTGAGCGGTGTCAACCTGCGCCCACGCCAAACCGCCAGACGCAGCAGAATCGGCAGTTAGGACGTATCCGTCGGTGCCGACAGCGAGACGTTCAAACGTGGACGCGCCGTGCGTGACAATGTCGCCCTTCGTTGTCCACGTCGAGGACAGTTCGTTCGCCTCATCAGCGTCGGTAGCTGTGAACACCGGATACACCGTTGAACCGTCAGCATGAGTCACATCTGTCGTGCCGTCCGCGCCACGCGAACCTGACACCGATAACGTCAAATCACCCGAGTTCGCACGGGTAACCAGAATCTTTTCCTCGTTTGCCGTACCAGGCTCAACAACAATGAAGAACGGGTTCGCACCGTACGGCCAGCCGGTAGCAGCAGCGACTGAGAACGAGGTAGCACCGGCAGCGAACGCGCCGTTCAACGTCGTTGACGCGCCTGCGCCTTCATATGCTCTGCGGGTCTTAGCCATCGTTTACTCCACTAGCGACCGTAACGTGACGGTGGCGGTGCCATCGAACACATAACTGTCATTCGGCGAATCTACAGGAACCCATTCTACACTCTCAGCGATCACCTTGTAGGTGCGTGGCCCTTCCTGAAACGTAACAATCCGAGGGTTGTGGATAAGATCACGCAAAAATTCCAGTTCAGTATCCACATCGAAGAAGTATTCGCGGTGTTTCCAGTACAACCGGGAGTGCAACAGGATTGGGATTTGGAACAGTTCTGACCGTGTAGGTGCAGGTACAGCGCGGGCTTGCCAACGCCACAACACCGGCCCTTCAGATGCGGTATCGGCGTCACGGTTCAACGTCACAATGAAACGTGCCTCACGGAACGGGTCGTCAACACCTGTCATTGTGAACGCGGTGGTGCCTTGACGGTTCGCTGTGCCCAACGAGGTGCGCGTGCCAGAGTCAAACTCAAATTCGGCTTCGATGGTGCCGTTCAACGGTTCAAAGTCAAGGTCGAAAAACGCCAAGAATTTGTTGTCGGGGATGCCCCACCGCCACACACCCGTATCGATGTAACCGGATGGCATCAGTTCGCTCGCATGTTCGGCAACAATGCCGACGCCTGACACGGTGAACAGCCGACGACCATTGAACGTGATGATTGACAGCACGTCACCCTGACCGGCATACATCAGATCGGGTGCGTGCGCTGGAAGTCCGGCATCTACGAGCTGACCAAGATCAACACGTCCGGTGCCGGTGTACTCGCTGGTGTAATCGGTGACCCCCACCCAAACATACTGGTCGTAGCCGTGGGCGCACAGGATCGGGTTCGGCGACGGGATCGTCGGGCCAAGCACCAGGTTCGCTTGGGTGTCAGATGTCGCGTATCGGAGTCCTTCGTTCGTGCCGATCAGCACATACCCGAGGTATGCGGACATTGAGTAGATCGTTTCGCCCTTAGGGAGTTCTGCTGCGACGACAGGCGTGTCAAGGGTGCCGTCTGCCTGCACGGTGATCTTGTAGATGAGGGCTTTGTCGCCAATGTTCGCGGCACAGTAGATCGCGTTTTGACCGGCAGCGAAATCAACCCAGCGAAGATCAGCGGGGAACGAGTCGTAATCGGCGGGCGGGCTGTTCCCAGTCGGGTCAACCCACAGTTCGTTCGTGGAGTTCCCACCGACGAACAAACGGCCTTTCACAAACTCGACCACACCGTACTCATGGCCGTAACTGGCAACCGACGAGGTATGCGATGCCGACGACACCTTCAACAAGCCCTGTGTCGCTCCCGTTCCAGCAACCGTGACGTACACATTGAAGCCGTCAGAAGTGGTATGCCGAACTGTCGCACCCAACGAAATCGAGGTTGGGCTACCGGCGAACGGGTCGTCGGTGTAATAGATGTTGCTGCCGTCCGTGTACCACAGTTCCCCGCCAGCCAACTCCAAGTACATGTTTGTGCCGGTATGTGTCTGCGCGAGGAACGTGTTCTTCAACAACGACACTTCGCCGTCTGTCCACACGTCCACACCCAACGACTGATAGAACCGTTGCGGGAACGAATCCGGCAAATCACCATACGGCTGATTCATACCGAAATGCCACGACGTTTGGCCTCGACGCCACAACCCCTGCGGGTTGATCGCAGCCTCACCAGGAATATCAGAGAAGTCGCTGGACTCACGCAGACGCGCCTCAAACGTGCGGGCATACCTGCCAGACGCCATATCCAGCGCGTACGAGCGACCGGCGATAGCGACAGGGAAAATGTCAGGTACGAGGGATGAGGTGCCGGAACCGCCCGTGTAAAACGTCGGGCCACCCGTATAAGCGGTGGTGAACGTGGTCAGCGACATAGCCGCCTACTTCCGAATACGGATCGGGTGTTGACGGTTCAACCGTGCCGCCTCGGCTTGGATGCGGTCACGACGCAAACGCTGCAACTGAATCATCGAGTTAGCAACAGCACCCGACGGCACTTCTTCCGCACGGCGAGTGTCACCCTGCGACTCGGTGAAGTTTCGTTTCACCTCACGCGGAGCGATGAGGCGCATCTGCGCCCCGATAGACAACAGATCATCCAACGTGTCGCTACCACCAACATCAGCGACGGTGTCCGACTCGGCGGTGAACTGGCCGTACGCAGCCTTATAGATCACACGGATACTCCCAGCACGCACAGGCGAATCAAACACCAGAGCGTTACCGGATGCGAAATCGGAGGTTGGCATGTCACGCAACAGACGCACCGAACGGATCACCGGGTAATCGTCGTTTAGGTAACGCAACCGTACGTCGTACAGGTCAATGATGTTAGTGGCACCAGCAAGATCAACCATCCGGTCAGAACCGTTGTAAGCGACATCAACCGTCTTCATTTGGAACAGGCCGTTCATCGGCGACGACAAGTCAGCCAGATCAGCGTTCAACTGGTTCAACACCCGATGCCGAGGGAACCGTGGGTTCACCGTCACAATCGCACCGGCATCATGCGTTGAAGCAGTAGTGCCACCGAAACCGCGCTCAACAACAGCGGTCTTCGATGTGCTGTTCGTCGTCCACACATAGAACAACTCTTGGCCGATCTCAAAGACACCGCCTTCGCGGACACCTTGCAACGAGTACGTCAAAGTGATCGACGTGGCTGAAGCGTCGATACCGGACGCAAGCTTGTTGCGTTCCTCGACCGTCCCCGCTAGCAGTTCACCAGAGACGCGGTCAATGAGTTGGCCTGCGGTCGTCACTTCCTGCGCTTCTTCGCCTTGAAGTTAGATTCTGCGCTGGACAAAGCAGGGCCGAACGACCACGAACCGGGGCCGTTTGACTGGGTTGAACCGCCCTTGCGGCCCTTCTTGTACTTCATGCCACCGTACATAGCCATGTCACTTCTTCTTCTTTCTCGCCATAGCGGCGTTATCGACAAGGTTCGGATACGGGCGACCCGCCTTCTTCGCACGCGCCTTCGCAGCACGTTTCTGAGCAGGTGACAACGACGACGACGACTTCTTCTTCGGGTTCTTCGTATCCCAAAACGCTTTCTTCTTCGCCGGCATCAGCTCACCACGCCTTGCACGACCAGAAACGTGCCTTCGTTTTCGGGCCAGGACTGTCACAGTTATGACGGGCACGAAAGTTCTTACGACGGGCAGGATCTTGCTTCTTGATCTTCATGTTCGGATCACCGAACGTCACCCGTTTCACATTCGCGCCGTCCTTCACATAGACGACAGATTTCTTACGGCCATAGCCCGGTTCACCCTTACGGATACGGCGAGGCGAGTTCAACTCAACCTGCTTGCCACGGTACACAGCCATGCGCCTATTGTACTACAAGATGCCTGTAACGACCTGTGACGGATGATCGGCCTTCTTCTCGATCTCGGCAGCACCGTCAATCTTTGCGGGCTGTAAACCGTCCTGTTTCAAACGCTTGTATGCGTCCATGTCTTTCGACCAGCGGCGCTCCGTCGCATCAATGTCGTTCGTAGCGATCTTGCGGGACGGCATTGAGGACGCGGCGAAAGCGACGCCTGCGATCCTGCAACCGAAACAGCCGTCAACGTCAAGACCAGGATGGGTTTCACGATGTTTCATGTGGAACAGTTTAGGTGATGAAGTCGCCGTAGCCTGCTGCTGTCAAAGCTGCTGCTTCGGTGTCGTCAACGGTGTATTGGTGACCACCGTAGTAGGTGATTGCTACATCGGAAATGTCGGCAGGGTCGTTCTCGATGTAGGTGCCGTCGGTGAGTTTGTACACGTTGCGGCCTCTTGGGAGGGCGGCGTAGTGACGGAGAAACATGTATGCCTGTCGGCGTTCCGCTGTCCAAGGTTTGTCCACATCGAAGTCGGAAAGATTGTGGAAATCGTCGGTGGGCGGGGTGAAGGTTGCCATCATGTGACCTCGTATCCTGCTGCGACGAGTTCTGCTTTCTCGTCTTCTGTGACGAAGTGTTCGTGTGCGCCGAGGTACAGTTTGACGACAAGGTTGTCGTTGCGCGGATCGACGTTGGTGAATGTGCCGTCAGCAAGTTTGTACACGTTGCGTGCCCTGGCTCCTGGTTGGACGAACCCGTAGAAACGGTTTGCTTTGCCTCGACCGAGGTAGGTGGCGAACGGGAAGTCGTCTTCGGCTGGTGGCCGGAAGATCAAGCTCTTGATCCAGTCGGCGGCGATGTCACCGCCTGTGCCGCTGCCAACCAGATCGGCAAAAACGATACGCGCCCCAACCGAGGCAGATGTGCCCGTTCCTGTTCCTGTTCCGGCGCGGGGGACGATACGCAGATAGGTCGCGGTGTCCCCGGTGGTTGCGCCGCCTGACCCATAGCCGGTGCGGAGCTGTTTGTGCAAGATCGCGTTGTTAGAGGTTCCAGCACCTGTGCCTGTGGCGGTGGCGAACGTGATGCGGAGTTGGCTGGTGGGGCTGTTCCCGCCTGTTCCCGAGCCTGTTCCCGTCGCAAACGTGGTTCTGACAGCGGTTGTTCCGCTGGTTCCCGAGCCGGTTCCCGTCGCGGTGCGTGGCACGAAACGAAGACCGGCGGCGGTCGAGGTGCCTGCGCCTGCCCCAGTTGCGGTGCGTGCCCGTGTGACAACCGGCGTAGAGCTGCTGTCGCCTGCACCTGCCCCGCTGGCTGTGCGGGCATGAATTTCTGCGCCGTTGTAGGTGAGGTTCGACGCGCTGTAGGTGAACCCGCTGTCGTTGTACAGGCGGGCCATTGGTTACTCCTGGTCGGGTTCTTCGACAGGGACTTGTTCTTGCAACATCCGAATATGAACTGCCTGAGCGCAGATCGTCAACTCCTTAGGGAACTGACGTTCAAACTCGTGGATCAAATCCATAGGGTCAATGTTCACGCTGCCTCCAAAGCAGATAGCCGTGCATCTATTTCCTGTAGAGCCTTGACCAGCACGGAAGTCAAAGCCAAACCATCAATCGCCTTATTCTCCCCAGACTTCATGTCGATATCAGTCACCTGCGGAATAACCTCACCGACTTCCTCGGCAACAAGCCCGATAGTTCCACGTTCCCACTGCCTGTAATAATTGCAGGGTTCTTCAACGCTGCTATCACAATCACGACCACAAATGTGTGTATCGTCGTGATCTGGGTCATCTTCGCAAACTTCATTAGCGATACAGTACCTTTGTTTGTCCCAACGGTATGACACGACATTCAACTGGTTCACCAAACTCATCGTTGTCGCATACTCAGGGTTCGTCATCGAACCAGCAGAAACAGGGACAGGCGGCGACCATTCAACAATGTCCTGTTTCTCATCACGCGAGGACTGGCTGGAAATAATCGCGGCAACCGTGTGATACCCGCCGTCGTTGTGGCTGCGAATAAATAAAATTCCAGACGAAGCACGCATCTGAGTTGTATGGGTATCCGAACCGTAAGAGCGGATAGCAATACCAATATCGTTAGCAGTACCCGCTACCGCCTGAATCGGCTGGGCCGACCAGTCATTAGAACTTGTGTCGTAGTAGAAACGACTTTCGCCGTAGAAGTCGCAAAAGTTGTTGCCGAACGCCGCACGCATAACGCCGCTAGTACCAATGTACACACGATCATTTGCCCCGTAAATACCTGTGTCTCCGTCAGATGACCAAGTGATTGGAGGGTCGGTTACCGACCCGTAAGCCAACTGGATTTCATTTCGCACCTGCAACACATCAAAAGATGATGTGCCAGAATCCGAATACAAACGACCTGCCACACGAAAACCAGAACTATCTGTGTAAGCCTTAGTTACGTTGTTGTGTTTCAGTTCAACAGAGCCGTTCAGCGTACCGTAAAGCATCCACTCATTATTCACATCGTTGTAAATGCCCCAAGCATTGGCACCGTCGTGCATGAAAACGACACGGCCATCAATACTGTAACCCTCCCAGTTGCCCGCGCCAGACCCATGAGTTTGAACTGTGCCATAACTTCCTGATACTTGACGCAACCCTCTGCTGCCAAGATACAAAAGGCCATCAATAGTCAAATCTCCGCGTACTGTTGAGCCACCTGCCATGTTGATGTACTTGTAGAAGTAGAAAGCAGGACGGTCAGTTTGAAAATGGCACCACGAGGTGTTCAGCGGACCGAAATCCAGATAGCCGTATGCGGTTGTCAATCGAAGGTCGTTCTCCGCGCCTGCGTCAGAAAGAATCGGACCGCTGTTGAGTTGCAACGAAGAAGTGTATGCGGCTCCTGTGGATCGGAACGTACCGTTGACATCTAGCGTGTACGAAGGAGTACTGTCGTTGACACCGACATTGCCCTCAAAGTGATGGTTTCCGAACCCGCTACCCGTCCAGTAGCCATACCTCATGACATTTGTAGAAGCATCAGCAGCGAGGAACCCGTACTCCGAAACTGTGCCGCCCGTAGATGAAATCCTGATCTGATCGACTGCGTTGCCTGCCCCAAACAAGTGCAGAGGTGAACTGGGGCTGGTTGTACCGATACCGACATTGCCAGACGAAGTAATCGTTACACGGTCAGTATTGCCTGTCTGAAAGTGCATATCGTCGCCAGCAACACGAATCTGTCGGTCATAATAGTTACCTGTCGAATCGCTGTCCTTGAACGCAATACCCGCACTAGAATCACCAGACTCAAACAAAGCCACAACGTTTGTGGACGCATCATAAACGTGCATATTGGTATCGGGTGTCGTTGTACCGATACCGACACTGCCAGACGAGTCAATACGAACCGCCTCAGAACCACCAGCGTACAACCGCATCTCGTCGCCAACAGCACCAACACGCACCTGTGTGTTGCTGGTAGTTCCGCTGTCAGTAAGTGTGATGTAGGCGTTCGTTGCGTCTGACCCAAAGTTTGCGACAGCACCCGATGACGACTGGACTTCCAAAGTGCGAGCAGGTGTTGTCGTGCCGATACCGACCCGCTCGTTCGCGTCGTCAATGTGCAACGGCGCGCCATCCAACAAGGCAGTCTCAATCGCCTCAACAGCATCATTCACATCCGCATGCTGGGCAGCATGATCCGGCGACGCAAGAGTGTCAGCCGAAGTCGGATTCGTAAACGAATCCTGCGAACCAGGGAAATTAGTAGCCACCAGCTACCTCAGTCGAGCGTCAACGTCAACGAAGTGATCTGAAACGTATCCCCAGCCGTCAACGCAGCCGACGACGCCAACGCCCCCGACCACAACGCATTACCAGCCGAAGAAGCATCCCACAACGACCAATGCGTCACAGTCTCCGTCGCAGCAACATTCGTCCACTCAACAGTCGCCGACGACGCCATCGAACCACCAGACGCCGCACTAAACGACACCGACTTGCGAGTCGTCTCCGTCGCAGCGTTCGCGGTGCAATCCTCCCCCGGATCACCCAAATGCAGCTGAAGATACGCGGTCGTCACAGAGAACGACGTACCACCGATCGTGTCCAACAACTTGTTTTCAGCGTAGTTAGAAATGCTCATGGTCTACCTTCGGTCAGGATCGTGCTGCCATTGTACCACCCCCACAACGGCAAAAGCCCCCCGCCGAAGCAGGGGGCTGATGCCTGAGGGAACTCGGATCAGGCGTTCGCACCGATCGAGGACGACGACTCAATCCGGCGAAGCGAAGCCTCGCGGAACCGACCGTAGCCACCGAGCCAGTACCAACCGATCGGCTGGAAACGCTCCAACGTGTCGGTCACAGGGCCACGCACGATTGACGGGCTGGGGCCGTTGCCATCGGTGATCGAGTGGGCCTTGGCGAGAGCCTGACGGCCCATGACCAGGGTGCCGTATGCGTCCACGTTGGATGCACCGCCATCAACGAACAGCGGGGCGCGAGGCGTCTCAATGAAACGGGTACCCTCAAACGCGCCGATCTCACCGTTGTAAATCATGTCGGTGTCAACGTACACATGCGGGTCGCGCCATGCGGCAGCACCAGTCTCCGAACGCAGGTCATAGCTAACATCTGGGTGGATGTAGCCCATGTACAAACCGTTGAACGTCGGGACGTTGTCGCCACGAAGTTGTGCGGTCACCTTACGGAGGTCGTCAGCTGCAATGATGTCCTCGGCGGCGATGGTCACACGCGAAGTCGGGTCGGTTGCGCCGCCCGTCGCGTAGTTGACGTTGGTGCCTGCTTCAAGAACGGTACGAACCACGCTGTCAATCGAGATACCAGCGTTGTAACCAACGACGTTGGCGGCAACGGTATCGACATCGAGGAACGAGGTGCCACGCAGCTTGGCGGTGGTCAGCACCGCGTTGCCGTACTCAGCGAGGGTCACGCTGACCTGGCTGTCGCTCATGGCGACGGCGGTCACATCGCTCGTCTCGGTCAGAGCCGTAGTTGCGGCTGCGAGGTCGTTGAAAATGGTGAAAGTCACCGTGGAACCGGGCATCGACTGGTTGGTCGGCTGCACGTCGGCGACAGCGTCGAACAACAGCTCTGAACGCAGCGCGAAGAACGCGATACGATCAAATGCCGCCTGATCGACGGAGAGGGATGAAGCCTGGGTATAGGCCATGATGGAGTCCTTCCGGGTTGGTAGCCCCGGTTAGGGGGGCTACTGTGCTTGGGCTTTTGCTTCGGCCAGCAACTGGTCAACCTCTGCCGTTGTTTTGGCTTGGCTGATTCGCGTCACGAAATCGACTGGGGCTTCGCTTGACGAGTCTGCTGCTATCTGCGTGGAACGATCCCACGTTTGGGCTTCAGACTTGACCTGCTCGGCCTGTGCGTCTTTCACGATTTGCGCTTCGATCGCTGCTTCTCTGATCGCGTCTTCGGTGAGGTCGCCGTCGTAGCCCTTCATAAAGTACTTGGAGATCGGAAGGTTCGGATCTACTCCGGCCTTCACGAACGCCAGTTCGCGGGCTGCTGCGGATGCCTCGTCGGCTCGCGCTTTCAGTTCAGCGTTTTCGGCTTCTAGCTGCTTCATCCGGTCGCGTAGCGGATTGCGGCCTTCTTGCTCGTCATCGCGGTCGATGTCGCTGTCCATATGTACACTCCTTCGCCCAACCGTCACCCGGAGGCAGATGACGGTGCTGCATATTTCTCCCGCTGTGCGGGGTTCCTGCCATATCTTGGCATCGTCAGAAATTGTAGCACAAGATGTTGTGTGTTATTGCAACCCTGTGACTTGGCCGGATCGTCCGGTTGCGAACCCACCGCCACCTTCGAACTCTGCTTGCCGGCGTCGTTGGCGTTGACGGAGACGTTGCGCTGCTGCCGGATCTGTCCCGAACACCGCGCCGATCTGTTCTTCCTGTGTAAGACCGCCTGCTTCTCCGGTAGTCGGCTGGAACACTTCTTGCAACTGTTCGATCGCTGCGAAACCTGCTCGGGCTTGCTGACCGGAGATACCTTCGCGTTGCAGTTCTTCTGCTTGTTCTGCTGTGATGCCGAAACCTGCTTGGGCTTGTGCTTCTCCGGCGATGCGTGCGGCGGCGGCACGGCGGGTAAGGGTGGTGTACGCCTTGTCTGGGTCGAGGAAGTAGGCGGCGAGGTCGCGTTCTTCGACGCCGTACAGCCGGCGCATCGCTGCAACGGTTTCTGGGTTGGCTTGTGATACTGCCTGGTAGCCCTGTTCGATGCGTGTAGCGAGTTCGTCTGGGGATACGTCGTATGCAAGGAATTGGGATACGTCTTCGGGGCTGTCGTAGAACCCTTCGGGCATGTCCATGTCGCGCATCACGTCGATCATCATGCGTTCAAGGTTCAGGTATTCGCCTTCCGGCAATGCCGACATGCCTTGCCGTAGACGTTCTTCGTTGGCGCGGAACCGTTGCTTGTAGAACTGGCCTGCTTGCCCGGTGTCCTGGCGCAGTCGGGCGAGGATGTTCTGGAACGCTGTGATGCCTTCATCGAACACCATTGTGCGGACGAATTCTGTGACGGGTTCAAGGCCGTAGTCACGAAGCGCGTTCTCGATGATGTCGTACGCCGACAATGTGGATGGGCCGGTGTCACTCATCAGACTCTCCCGAACAGGTTAGCAATTTCGTCGGCAACCGAGTAGGCGCTTGATTGTGCTTGCTGGGTGAACTCGTAGCCGAACTGTCGGTTAGTGCGGAGTTCTTGTTCCCATTCGCGTGCGCTCATCATCGACTGCTCACCCTTGTCGTTTGTTTTTGTGACCGCAGCCAAATATTTGCTGTCCATGAAATCGATCTGATCTGGCTCGAGTTCGAGGATAGCTGCGGCTTTTGACCTGTACGGTGCGACGATGTCTGTGAATGTGCTGCCGGCGTCGATCTGGTTAGATATAGCTGGGTACAGCACTTTCGCGTACTCGCGCATCTTGCCTTCAAACGACACGTTTGATTCTTCACCGACAGCGAACTTGTTGACGTAACTGTTGATTTCGGTGTCGCTAAGACTGATCCCGTACGATGCTGCCATTTCTCGAATGTCCTGGCCGATTTTTCCGGCGCGCAATTGCGACAGACCGGCGGTGCTTTTGACCGCTTCGGAGGTGACGGCTGTTGAGTAGGTTTGGTAGTTCCAGCCGCCTCGAAGGCTGTCGCGTGCGATTTGTGACGCTGTTTGTTCGGCGAGGGTGACACCTTGGGTGCGTGCGATTTGTTGTAGTTCTGCTGCGCGGTTGTCAATTTTTGTTTGGACGGTTGCCGGGTCGGTGGCTTCTTCCATGTCGAACTGGCGTGCCGATTGGGTGGTGGTTTTCCACCAGTCGGTTTGTTCGAGTGCGGCACGGAACTTGTCGTCCGACCAGTCGTTCATTGTGGCGTCGAGAAGAATTTGTTTCAGCTCTGGGTTGTATTTGAAGATTGCCCAGTATGCGCCGTATTGTTCTTCCGCTGCTTTTTCCCAGTCTTCTGGGAGCATCACATCTTCAGCGGGAGGGACAACGCCCCCAGCTACTCCACCTAGCCCGCCGCTAGGGGCACCATCGCCGCCAGCAGGCACGCCTCCCATGCCCGTTGCGACACCAGAAACACCCACACCTGCGCTGTACAAAGCAGAAACTTCTTCGCGGGTCATCAGCCCTAGATCGATAGCGTCTTGGGCAGTCATCCGCTCGACGGTGCTTGTCTGCGGGTTATACACCGACACCATCGTTTCTGACGGCGGTGCCGCAGCAGGAGCGGCAGGTTCGCCAGCAGCAGGTTCTTGTGTTACAACTCTTGACAGCCCTTGTTCGCGTGCCTCTCTAGGTGCCAGATAGACAGCACGCCCCAGATCGGGGTCGTAATACGCAACCCGCGTTTCCGACAAAGTTTCCACAACCCCAGCCAACTGCTGTTCTTCTTGGGCAACTGAGGTTCGTACAGGCCCAGCCATGTCTCGCGCAGCTTGCATGAAAGCAATTTCCCGATTGGGCATGTTGCTGGGATAAACAGAGAATTTTGCTAACGCTTGCAGATCGGGATTAGACGGGTTGGCTAAAGCTTCTGCGGCTCGTTTGCGATCGGCGACAGAAAGACCGCTTTCACGACCGCCATACCATTTACGAAATTCCTCACCCATCAAATCGATGATCGCGTCTACTACCGGGCTGCGTTCTGCTTCCCCGCCACCAGGCAGACGCCCAGCAGCCGGCTCACCGGGTACTGGAGGAACATCAGATGGGTAGTTGTAATCGTCACCTAAAGGTTTCGTAGTAACAAAATCGCTCCCAAGATTTGAAATACGATCCCACACGCTTTTGATTTCACGATCGCGAACACCTAAAGCGACACCGACGTTGTACAAAGCGTTTTCTTCTGTTTCGGTGCCTTGACCCGCGTCGCGGAGATAAGGAGTAAGAGCCAGCATCTGACCAGACGAAGGGTTTGCACGGACAGCGTCGAGCAACCGGCGTTCTTCAAACGTCAGGCGTGCGCCGCCAGTACCGTCGCGGAAATACCGGCGGTACTTGATGTCAAGGGCATCAGCGATTCTGTCAATAACGGTTGGGTCTGCTGCCATCAGAATCTGCCTCCGAGTAGGCCCATGAAGGTGTCCATCTTGCCGAGGAACTTGTAGCCCTGCGCCTCAGTAGGTGCAGCCTGCATCGCATACTGCTCAGCAGCAGTCTGCAACGACGTAGCCTGCTCGGCCACACCGGCCCCAGCCTGTTGCGCGGCAACCTGCGACGACTGATACGACTCAACAAACTTGTTGACCTCATCCTCCGTGAACCGGCGACCCAACGTGCGTTTCGCCATTTCATGTGCGACCGAACGGATATCCGCTGCCGAAGTGACACGGTAACGCGGGGCAGCAGGCTGCTTGTCTGGTGCGCGACGATCCAACTGGCGCAACATGTAGTTGAAATCGCGCCCCTCGACGTTCGCTTGCAACATGATGTTCGCCAACGCTGACTGCACCTGCGGGATCGTGTTCACCGAATAACCCTTACGGTCTAGAACGTCAACGATCTGTGACAACTCGTCCGGTGGAAGCCCGTAATACATTTGGATTGGGTCGTTATCAAGGTCGTAGTACGACGGGTCGCCGTTCTCATCGAAACGGATGAACTGGCCGCGTTCGTTGACGTTGCCGTGGCCGTCGTACTGTTCCCATGAACCATCACGGAAGATTTCGCGTGGGGGTGGGGTGTACGGCCATTTAGGGCTATCCAACTGTTGAGTAGCGAGAGCCTGTAGTTGATCTGGGGTAAGGCCGAAACGGGAAACTTCGCCGTTGTCCATCGGCACGGACTGTTCGCCGCCGGTATCCATTGTGTCACTCATATGTCAACCTCGTCAAACAGAACGCGCGACCAGACACGTTCAAACTCTGGGGTTTCATTTGTAAGCCGGTCGCCAACTGCACGCAACCATTGTCGCAGATCGGCGTTGTCTTTGCGTCCAAGAATGCCGAATCCGGCGGTACGCAACCAATTCTTGTAATCCGCTTCGGATTGACCGGCGGCACGCTGACCGACCATAGTGTTGCCGTCACGCGCCAACGCAACTTCCAACATTTGGTCGCGGTACACGCTGTACTTAGCGATCGACTGGGCGATCTCGTTATCGGCCAAACTGACGTTATCTGCCGCGGTCAAGATTTGGTCAAGAATTTGTTGACGTTCGTTGATGTTCAACGGCTGCGTTTTGAAACCAGGGAGTTCGGCCTCGAGCTGGTCACGGTACTCACGCAAAGTTTCTTTAGCGACATCTGACGGGTCGGTGCCGGCCTGCCGGACAGCGTGCATGTACAACGCTTTGCCGACAACTGCTTCAGCGTCCGCTTGAATTTCTTGGGTGTCGCTGATCCGTTCACGATCTTTCTCGCGGATCTGACGCAAATAGGTTTGCAGCTCGAACTCGCCGCCGATCGGGGCGAAGTAGCCGTACACGTCGGGGAACTTTTCGCGTACGTCACCGTTGCGTCGTTCCCAGTCGCCGAACAGATCAGTCGCTTGCAAACCCTGCACGTTGGATTGGGACAGACCGGGGAGAAACATCATCGTGTCGTCGCCGAATGCGGCAAGGAAGTTGACAACAGCGTTCTCGTAATCTTCGTCCTGCATGGTGCGGAACGCTGACGCGAGCAGCGACGCTGGGATGTTGCCCTCAACCATTTCTGTTACGTCGTTGACGGTGACCTCGCCCTCAAATTTTGTGGGCACGATCAGTTCTGGTTCCGGTCGGACAGGGCCGACGAATTGGCCGATGCCGCGCAACACCAGCAAGGTGCGCGCAACGTCGCGTGACCGTTGACGAAGTTCTTCCATCTGGTCTGGGCTGGTGTTGTCGTACTGGCCTGTTGCGTACATTGATCGGAAAGCGTCAACGTACAACGATGCGAACAATCGATCTGAGTCGGGGTCTGCGGTGATTGCCTGCGAAATTTTTTCTGCCCACGACGGCACGATTGATTCAAGCGGGTTTTCGTATGCGCCGAACGGTGCGATAATTTGCAGCACCTCATCGAACCGTGGTTTGTCACCAAGCAGTCGTTGAGCGGACATTTGGACAGCAGGCCCAAAACCGGGCAGCACCTGGAAAGATTGTGACAGCGATTGGGCTGGGGCGACGAACGACATGCCGACATCGCCAAGACGTTCCTCAACAACACCTTTTCCGGCGTACCCAAGTCCTCCACCAGCGATCGCGCCAGCAGCGAACGTCATTGGGCCGCTGCGTCCGCGACCGAACAAAGTTTCAAAACCGATACCGCCGCCAACCGCACCGATCAACGGAATCATGTCTGTTGAGAACGGATAGTTGAACACCATTTCCCCGGTCACCGGGTCTTTGTACATGAAACCTTTACCGTCGCCGTCAGGATCCATGTCGCGGAACCCTTGCGCGGTGACCGACATGTTCTTCAACCGATTCGGCTTAGTCAACACTTCTTTACGGTAGAAGCGGAGAGCTTCGCCCCATGCTGGGCCGAACGGCACAACGATCCGCATGATGTCCGTAAAGTTGTTGACTTCTGAAGCGTTGTAGAACACGCGCTTGGTTTCTTCCATAGCGAACGCTTTGCCGATGAATGACAACTGGTCGCGTGACAGGCCGCGTGCTTCCTCGAGGACACGTTCGTACTGTTTCGGTGTCAACGATTTGCCGTCAACAATATATTTGCCGTCCGCTCCGGGTTGTAGTTTGCTGAGACGGACGTACCGAGGGTTTGTCGGTTGGATGTACTGCCCGTTCTGGGCACGTTTGATCGTGTCCCACAACTCCGGCGACCCGACATATCGTGCAGCCCATTCGTCATCAACGATGCGGTACACCTTCTTGCCGTCTGGGCCTTTAGTGACACGGATGCGGCCACCGACCTTGCCCATGTCCTTGTCGGCTTTGGCGATGAGGCGGTCACGTTGTTTCGCTGAGATCAGTTTCCCGTCCCACTCGTACTTGCCGCCCTGTGTCGGCGACAGGCTACGAAGAAGACGTAGCTGTTCTTGTGCCTGTTCAAACGCGCCTTCAGCAATGCTGTTGTACGCGGCACGCAACGCTTCCGGTGTGACCTCGCCGGCCTGCACAAGATCGTTGACTTTCTTGTAGTAATACTGGCGAAATACCGGGGAACGGTTGAGGAACGCTTCCTTACGTCCGAACACGGACGAGAAGAAGTGGTTCATCGTGTTGTTCCACCAGTCGAACTTTGATCGGCCACCGATCATCTGTTTGTCGAGCGGCTGATCGATTTTGACGAACTCAGGCAAAGCGTTATCTGTGTTGCGTGTAGCGACGTTCAGTTCGTTGATTTCGTCAAGAAATTCTTTGGCGAACTCCATGTTTTCCATCGCGTCGTCTGCGGTCGCGCCTGCGTTGACACCTTTGAACGCCCGGTTGCGTGCCGCATCGCTACCGATCACATCGAGCAGCTGCTGGTTTTTGCCGGTCTTCACATCGACACGGCGCAGCAAAGACTCAGCGAACTTCTGCAAGTTGTGATCGATGAATTCGCCGTCAGCGGTTTTGAACGACACGGTGCCGGTGAACTTGCGGCCATTCTTGTCGGTCAACGCACGGTTTGTCCAACGGCTTTGCAAACGCCGCAAATATTCTTCACCGTCAGCAGATTTGAGGAAGTCAACTACCGCTTGGACGCCGAGGTCGTCTGCCCCGGCGAGACGTGCTTGAACCATGCGTCGTGCTGCTTCGTCGCCAGCCAGCAAACGTAGTTCAACAGCGACACCGCGCGCATAGTCAGTTTCTGACTCAACATTCTTTACTACCCGGAATCGTCCTGACTTGCGGCCACGGAACGCCAACTGGATTGGGTCTTGGAGTTCGCGCACCTTTGCACCAGTTGCGTCGAAGAACTCTTTGTTGCGGGTTCGAGCCATGCGGCCTGCGCTGCCGATCCATCCGGTGCCGTCAAGGTCGCCTTTGAAGGTGTAGCCCATCATCGACTGGATCCATTGCAGCGGGTGTGTTGGGCCTGACGCGATACCTTTCGCGGTGGTTTGGCGCATGATCGACTCAAGCATGTTACGGAACATGTAGCCGCCGGTCATCAGAGTGACGGGTCGCCACACTTGGTTCTGGATGAAATCGAGTGCGGTGACGTAGCCGCGTGCGTCGCCGTACAGTTTGGAGTTTTCTGCTGACTTTGTCCACAGCCATGAATACTTAGAGGTGGCGCGCCGGATGTTGCGTGCGTCAGGGAGGTAGGTTGTGAACTTCTGTGCTTCGGTGCTGAGTTGTGAGAAACCGGGATCCATGTCGACCAGGCCGTCGACCTCGACGCCGTCTTCTGTGACACGGACGCCGTCGATACCTTTGGGGTTAGCGAACTCGTCAATTTCGCCGTAGTTGGCGTAGTTGTCGATGTCTTTCTGGAACTGTTCAAACATGTCGTCAATCATTGACTCGTCGCCGCTGCGGGCGAGAGGGCCTTGGTTGTCAACCATTGATTTTTTGACGACGTTTGTTAGTTCGCGGAAGACGTTGCGTGCTTCTTCTCGGTTGCCGCTTTCCAACGCGCGGGTGAGACGCAAAGTGAGGTCGTTGCGGACTGTGGCGTCTGCGCGGACTGTGCGAAGGTATGCGTCAGCGTTACGGATCGTTGAGTTGATTTCGCGTGGCCCAGCAGCATCAATGACGAATTCGTCGCCGGGTACGATCGCGCCGAGACGGGAGTTCATGTTGCGTAACGTCAGCCGGCGGCGGGCGTCGTCCATCCGGTTGATGCTCAAATCGTCTACACGGTTGAGTCCTTCGCGGAACCCTAGGTTGCTTTCGAGCAGACCTCTAGCTGCGGCTTCGGTTCCTGCTTCTACAACGTCAGCATGGAACACGCTGTCGGCTTTCGGGAACATCGCCCGAGCCTCATCCATGTTTTTGACGTTGACCATGTTTCCCATTACTTGTCTGGCGCGGTCGCTGTCGAGCCATCTGCGTGCTTTAGCAGTATCGATGTAGTTGCTGCCAAAGTTTGAGAGGCCGGCGGTGCGGCGCAACCCTGCGACATCGCCGACTTGTTCCAGCCCTGCTGCGAGGACACGGCCACCTGGCACAGACGGGGTAGCGATCGCCGCAGCAGCATCTACCACGCCAGACCAAATGTTGTACGACTTTGATCCTGGTTCTGCGAACGACGCGGCAAACCCGCGCCCGAATGTCCATGCTTCGCCGTCGATTGTCCCTCGATAATCAGACGCTGCTTGCTGTTGTTGTTCTAACGCTGCTTCGCCGATGAAGTAGCCTTCGCCGGATTCCGCGCCGGACATCAACGCGCCAAGGTCGGTAGATGCAACAAGACCGTCGAAGAAACTTGAGTCAGGGGCTTCGTAATAGCCTCGGTCGCCGGGGGATCCCATGCTGGCATATGCACGGGAACCGACGTTGACTGCGAGCTGCGGGACGAATTCCAAACCTGCGAACGTCCATTTCGCGCCGGACTTCACGATGTCATGTGTTTTGTCCCAGATTTTGCCGAGGACACCCCGCGTGTCTTGTTCTTCGGCTTGTTGCTGTTGTGCGGCCATCTCGATCTGGCGTTCCAGCGTTGAGGTTGCCATGTTGACACCTTCGCCGAACGATATCTGCCCGCCGTTGATTGCTTGGGCTGTGGACAACGCGACGCTGGGATCGACGTTTGGCACCGCACGCACCAGATTGTCAACGGTGTCCGACAGGTTTTGGGAAACCATGCGGGTCTGTTGGGAGCGTCGTTGTTCCCAAGCATCTAGCTCACGATATAGCTGATGCTCGTCCTCAATAGAGAAGTCGATCGGTTCGATCATCGTTTGGTTTCTCGGATGCGTTGCAGCAGTAAGCCAACACCGTCATTGGGGTACATCTCGTACAGCAACGACAAGTTTTCTTCGACATCGTCGCGGGGGACAAGACGGCGACGGGTTGTGGATAACCTGTTTGCGCCAGCACCAAACGGTGCGCCAGCGGTAATTGGTTCGCTTGGGCGTTCAGTTGGGCGTGCCAACGGACGATCACCGGGCTGTGGGCGTTGCGCCATCTGCTGACCTTGGACAGCGGTCGGAGGTGCCCCCGGAGGAACAGCCTGCTGGGCGCGTTCCTGCGCGACACCTTCGCCGTAGGTTTGGCCGGTGAACCGCACCTGACGGGTGGCAGCGTCACGAAGATCGCTGCGATTGGGGTATGAGCCTGTGTCAGACATTTACGCTCCTAACTGTGCGAGGAGATCGTCCAGACCGCCGCCGCCGGGAGGTGGGCCGGCCATCGGCTGTTCCGCACCCATACCAGGCATCGCCAAACCAGGCATCGTTTCCGGTGCCATCGATTCGGCTTCGGTGGCTTGACGTTCGCGTGCCTCCTGGTCAACCTCTGCGACAGCGTCAAACAACGACTTGTTTTCAACCATCACCTTGCGGACAAGCGACGCAAGATCAGCAGGCTGATACGGGCCGTCCGGTTGTGACGCCTGCTGCTGGATTGATGCGAGCAGCGCAGCCTCGACACCTTCGGAGGTGATCCGGTCGTGTTCCATCTCGGGATCGTCAATCAACGGGTCGGCTTCGCGTGCCGACTCTTTCGACATCATGCCGGTGCCCATCCGCTGACCCAACCCGATAATGAGGTTGTTTACGTCGGAGCCGGCAGCGGAGTACGCCACATGGTGGAAATCGGTTTCCCACAGTTTGTTCGGCGTGTAATCCGCTTTGTCAACATTGGCGCGACCAGGGATGAAGAACGACTTTTGCTGGTTACCGAAATACGCTTTGTCAACAGCGATCGCAACCTTGTCTTCCTCGAGCAGCGACGACGCCAAAATCTCTTGTGCTTCCTGCACACGGAAATCAACCGTTGCGGACAGGACGTTCTCACCGCGTCGGCCAGTACGAATGTTCGTGCCTGACTCGCCGCTGAACTCGGCAGGGATCGCACCTTCCAAACGCTCTTGGCGTTCAATCCTGTCCAACGCCTGCTCAGTCTTGTAGCCGGGGTTGACCTGCTGGATCTGAAGGTCACCGCCCTTGATGATGCCAAGCTGACCGCTTTTGCCGTCAGCGATCTGGATTAGTTCGG
>Ga0181603_10000955_pt1 | contig 24739 bp, 20 predicted proteins | sample 041ome_13_FD_148633 | JGI IMG/M metagenome (GOLD analysis project Ga0181603, IMG submission 148633) | Coastal salt marsh microbial communities from the Groves Creek Marsh, Skidaway Island, Georgia - 041409US metaG (spades assembly) | ecosystem: Environmental > Aquatic > Marine > Intertidal zone...
TACAGGGGTGGTTACTGGTGTAGCGATGACAGTTTCGACTACCTCTGCCTCTAAGACCTGGAGTTACAGTTGGGATGTGCCCGATGGTAATGACGGAATAGTAAGTGCTACAGTATCGGGAACAGATTTGTTTGGTAACTACTACACAATTCTAGGTACGGATAGCATTACTTATACAATCGATAATGTATCTCCAACGGTATCCATAACGAAGAATGGTGGAGGAACCACTTTAGGGGCTACAGTAAATACTGTTGAGTTTACCCTAACAGAATCTTCTACTACTTTTGATGTTACAGACATCTCTATTACAACTTCTGGGACCGTAACAGGAACTCTTTCTAATTTTACTGCGGTTGACAGTGTTACCTATACAGCAAGCTATGTTCCACCAACAAATTATTTTGGAACAGTTACCTTCACAGTAGCTGCCAATCGTTTTTATGATACTGCAGGCAACTCCAATACAGCCTCTACAACAGCCTTTAATGTAGACACTCTTGGTCCTGAAGTATCTAGTTTCACAGCAAGTGATACACAGTTAAATGTTACTGAGACCACCACACTAACGATTACTTTAACAGAGAGTTCTACCACCTTGACAAAAGAGGATATAGAATATACTGTAAATCCATCGGGTTCAAATAAAGGAGAACTATCTTCCTTTACAGCGACAAGCAGTTCGACTTATACCGTAATCTACACCCCCCCTGTGAGTTATGTAGGATCGGTAACCTTTACTATTGCCAGCGCAACCTTTACTGATATACCAGGAAATAACAACACACTGTCAAGCACCTTGACCCTAGAGATAGACACAGTAACACCGACAGTTACACTCACACACGATCATATCGATCTCATAGTACGTGATGCGGATACGGTTGAGCTGACAGCAACCTTTAGTGAGGCAATGACTAATACGCCAACGATTAGTATTACAGGGGTGGTTACTGGTGTAGCGATGACAGCTTCGACTACCTCTGCCTCTAAGACCTGGAGTTACAGTTGGGATGTACCCGATGGTAATGACGGTATAGTAAGTGCTACGGTATCGGGAACAGATCTGTTTGGGAATTATTATATAACGACTACAGACAGCATCACCTATACCATTGATAACGTATCCCCTACAGTATCGATACAAGAGGGATCTAATGGAGATAATCTCTTATATGCAGGAGTTTCCTCGATTACCTTTACCCTCACAGAATCCTCTACTACTTTTGATATAACAGATATCTCAATTACCGCTTCAGGAACAGCAACAGGAACTCTTTCTAACTTTACCGCTACCACTTCTACTAGTTATTTAGTGTATTATACACCACCAATAAATTATAGTGGTACAGTAACTTTTACTGTTTCAGAGTCACTCTTTACAGATATCGCAGGAAACACCAATACAGCTTCCTCAACAGCGTTTAGAGTTGATAGCGGTACCCCAACTGTTACAATCGTAATGAGTGATTATCTAGTCAGAGGATCAGAGACAGTCACAGCTACATTCTATTTCTCTGAACCAATTCAACAGCTTCCCTTAGGAAATTTAAATCGAACGTTATCCAATGTTAAAAATTTAGTCACCGTAAGCGCCACTCAATATTATTCTGAAATTGAAACCTACTCTGACTATCTAGGAGAAGAATATATTGCTAACGGAACTATTCGGGTTTCAAATTTCAAGGATTTAGCAGGAAATATTAATACGAACAGTTTTAGCGATCGCTACTTAACTGATGCCAAATTGCCAAAAATAAGCTCTTTGGAATGGTATGATACAGAAAATTATATAGCAGAAATCATATTTACGGAGAGCGTATACAGCAATCAGAATTCAGCAACAATTGATAAAAACACTTATAAAAATTGGTCAGATTATCTAATTGTTCCCGACACAAACTTATTGCCATTAACGGCATCCTCGGTAAGTTTAACCATAACAAGTGCTACCAGTAGTGCAACAGCATCAATTTCTTCAGTCACACTAATTGAAGCTCCTCAAAATCCGAATATACCTAGAAGAGTATTCAGCTTGACCCATAAAAGTAAATATAGAATTGCATTGACAGTAAGCGGAACTCTTCAAGGGGATGAGATACTCAATTTCATGGCAAGCACTGGAGGCTCCATATTTGATATTGCAGGTAACCCAATGTCCCTAACGGACTCAAAGACTTTACAGTTTAATCAAAAACCAGTTGCAAACAGCTATACAATGACTGTAAATGAGGGACAGAGTAGCTCTTTCGTACCCACAGGATCAGATCCTGATGAGGATGCAATTAGTTTTGAGATCGGTGATCAGTATCCATCCCAAGGATCTGTTACTATTAGTGGAACTCTTATTACCTATAACCACTTTGGATTACCAACACCTCTTGAAGATAGTTTTAGTATAAAAGCATTTGATGGTATCACCTACAGTGATAATGCTACGGTTACAGTTAACATTATCGCTCAAAATGACCCGCCTGCAATTAGCAACTTCCCAGAAGGATTCCTTCAGGTATTCGAAGGGCAAGGACTTACGATTCAGTTAGGTCCATATGATGAAGAAGGGGATCCCATTGAAAGTGTGGCAATTGTTACTAGTTCCAAGTATGGTAGCCTTGAGTTTATTGGAGATTCAGATGGTGATGGAGTAGAAGATATTGTAAGCTATCAGCATTACGGAAATGGCACATTACAAGATAGTTTTTCTGTTCAAGCTAAAACGACCGATGGACAAGTAAGTTCCATAACCACCCTTACTCTAACCATAATTCCAATTGATGATGCTCCTGTAGCTCCAGATCAGGTGATTTATGTAGATCAAGGAGAATCGGGCAATTATTTCGCTGATGCCTATGATGAGGAAGGAGATGCTATTGAATACGCTCTATTAGAAAATCCAACAAAAGGGGCATTGAACTGGATTACCCCTGAAGGAGGCTTTAGCTATGCTCATGATTTTGATAAAACTGGATTTGAAATCGGTAATGACCTGTATAGTTTTGTTTATGAAGACTTTTTGACCTACAAGGTGACTGCTAATGGGAAGTCTTCTGAAGAGGGAAAAATTACCATTTACATCATTCCCTTTGACCATGATCAAGATGGGGTTCCTTCAAGAGAAGAAGATTTAAATAGAAATGGTGACTTTAGAGACGATGACACCGATGGGGATGGAATTCCTAATTTCTTAGATGTAGATGATGATGGCGATAGACTTTTAACACGTTTTGAAAATTCTTTCTACGAAGACTTCAATGGAGACGGTGATAATGATGGAATTGCTAACTATTTAGATGTAGACGATGATAACGATGGAGTGCTTACCAAGTACGAGGCTGTGTTTAACTCTTTCTTTAATACAGGGAAATATACAGTAAAACGCTATAAGAAAAGATGGGATTATAATCCTAAGACCTGGAAACCTAACTTCAAGGATAAATCAAGATTAACCTCCAAAGAAGAAGAGGTCGAATATCCAGACACAGACGGAGATGGTCTACCAGACTTTTTTGACATCGATGATGACAATGATGGAGTATTGACCAAATACGAAAATCCAGATCCTAATGGAGATTCTATACCAGATGATGCATTAGATTCGGATCAAGAAACCATACCGAATTACCTTGATGTCGATGATGATGATGACGGAATCCTAACAATAATGGAAATACCTGATCAAAACGGTGATGGTGTTCCAGATGATGCCTTGGATTCAGATCAAGAGCAAATACCCAATTATTTGGACACAGATGATGATAACGATAGTATTCTCACCTTCTTTGAAAATCCAGATAAAAACGGAGACGGTGTGCCAGATGACGCTCAGGATTCAGATAGTGAGCAAATACCTGACTACCTTGATGTAGATGATGACAATGACACCATTCCTACTATAATTGAGCGTCCTGATCAAAATGGCGATGGTGTTCCAGATGATGCACTCAACTCAGACTTTGAAGACACTCCTAACTATATAGATGTAGATGATGACAATGATGGCAAGCCAACCAAAGAGGGAGAAGATTTAAATGTAAATGGAACCTCAGCTGATGACGATGGAGATGGAGACGGATTTATTGATGCAATTGAATCTATCCTGAAAGATGAAGACCAGGATGGGGTTAAAGACGAACAAGACAGTGAAAACAAAAATCCAAATAACGACCAAGATGGTGACGGCTTTGGAAACCTAGACGAAACCCTTTGTGGCTTTGATCCTCTAGATCCGAACTCCTATCCATTTGATATGGATGCTGATGGAACTGTGAATTGTTTGGATGATGATATTGATGGTGACGGGGTTATAAATGAATTTGATAATGACCCTGAACTTTATAATCCAGATCAGTTTTATGAACTAATCTTGGAATATCAACCTCAAATCCCTGAGGTGTTTTCACCCAACGGAGATGGTATCAATGATACATGGAATATCATAAACATAGAGCGCTATCCGAGTGCTTCAGTATACATCTTTACCAGAACGGGTAAGAGTGTTTTTGAGATGAAGCGCTACAACAACAGCTGGAGGGGAACCAATAATGGAAATCCACTTCCAGAGGCGAGCTACTATTATATGGTAGATATAGACGGAAATGAATCAATTGACTTTCAAGGATGGCTTTATTTAACACGATAGGGATGAAGAAATTAGTTTATATACTTTTATTGTTTCCCATGCTTGTCCTTTCGCAGCAGGAATCTTATTATAGTCTTTACAGATTCAATATGCAGGTTATCAACCCAGCCTATGCTGGAGCAGAAGCCCAGAGCATGTTGTCTGTACTGAACAGAAACCAGTGGGCTACTGTAGAAAATGCACCCAAGACTACTGCCTTTGCTTTTTCATCAGCTAGAGAGAATAATGTAGGGTTGGGGATTTCGGTAGTATCGGATAAAGTTTTTGTTGAGCAGCAAACCTTTGCCTACATCGACTTTTCCTATAAACTTCAGCTGGATGATGCGACCAATTTATTTCTTGGACTCAAAGGAGGAGGGAACTTTTACAATGCAGACGGTACAGGACTCAACAGTTATGGATTAGGAATAGATCCAGCACAAAAGATATTGAGTCAGTTTAATCCCAATGTAGGAGCAGGGGCTTATCTTCAAAACGAAAACTATTGGCTATCCTTTTCAATCCCTAGACTTTTTAATGCTAACAGGGATAACGAACTTGCAGTAACAGCTAAAGACAGAGTGCACAGTTATCTTGGCGCAGGAGCTAAACTGAGTCTAAACGAAAATTTTTCCATCAAGCCCAGTGTAATGTTACGCAAAGTGCAAGGGCTTCCCATCAGTATGGATCTTACAGGCTTTGTAAGTATCCAAGATAGAGTAGACTTTGGGGCTTCTTACAGAACCAATGCGTCATTCTCTCTTATGGCTTTTTTAAATGCTTTTGATGGCTTTGATATTGGCTATGCCTATGAAACTCCATCAGAGCAACTGCTCTCAGGAATAAGCCTTAAAACCCACGAGATTGTTCTTCGAATAAGACTTGGGGAAGGAACAGAAACAACAAACGAAGCTGAGAGTACTGGAGGACCAATGAATCAGTAAACCATCCTGATTATGAATTTTCATGACAAACGGTTTTTTAAAAACTTGAATATTTCAGAGCATGTTAAAAGCCTTTACTTCAAAGGTAAAAGATATGACAGAGAACAAATTCTAAAGATCAAGGATAAAATTGAGCAGCAGGATACAAGAAAATAGTACAATTTATCATTTGACTATCGAAAACGTGTTTTATCGCCCTCAATTATAGGCTGAAGAGCATGAGTAAAGGCTGAGAAAATGTAATCAGGGTTCCCCTTGATAAAAACATCTGATTCACACCATTTGGACCCAAAAATCTCATCAATTTTACAATCAATGTCATGATCTCCTTACACAAGGCGAATGTTTCTCACTTTTGTTCCCGCTTTGATGGGTTTAGGCGCCCCTTTTACGGGGAGGTCTTTTATTACAATAACGGTGTCTCCGTCTTTTAATTCATTTCCATTGACATCTACAATTTGGGATGCTGATTCCTGTTTTTCGTTTGGATTCCATTCAAAGTCACATGCTGGGCATTTGTAGGCATCACTGGCTAGGGCATAGCCATAGGGAGAATCACAACTCGGGCACGATTTCATTTCTTCAGCCATCCTAAAATTGTCTAGTAGTTACTCTTAGCTTACAATTTCCATCCGTCACGGTATTCGTAATGGAAGTATTTATTCGCTTCTTCACAGTTGGTAATTTTCATTTGCGCTGCGTCATACTCTAGGGTTAGGTCTAGTTTTTGTGCCGCAACAGCAATGTTTGTTAAGAGCATTACTTCGGTGACCTTAGCGGCTATTTCAAAGTTATTGGCCGCAGGTCTGTTTTCTTTAATCGCTTCAATAAAATCTAAATATACGCTGCTGGGCCTGTGTAAGGTTTGAGCTGGTTTTGCTGCTGAATTTTCAGGAATGAGTTCAGGAATAGCGCCGTGCGTACCATGCATCAATTTTCCTTTAGTTCCAACATAAAGGGCTTCCCGAAGTCCTCGATTGGGCTCTAATTCTGCAGGACGTGCCGGTTTTATACCGCCATCCGACCAAGTTACCTTCACGGGGGGTTTGTTTCCTCGCGCAGCAAACTCATAGGTTACATGTTCTGATACAGGAAGGTAGTCATCATTAAAAGGGGTTGTTGTGGCTTGAATTTTTGTCGGCATGCCCAAATCCAATGCCCAGATCGGAGCGTCAAACGTATGGGCTCCCATATCACCCATGGCTCCCGTTCCATAATCCCAAAGCCCTCTCCATGCAAAGTGGAGCATGTCGGGGTGGTAGGGTTTTTTGGGGGCAGGTCCAAGCCATAAATCATAATTTAAGTGCTTAGGAACAGCAACCCCTTCAGGACGGTTAAAATAGCCTTGTTTCCATACGGGTCGGTTGGACCAAAGATGGACTTCGCTCACTGCTCCAATAGCTCCCGATTGGATGTATTCTACTGTTTGCATGGTACCTTCTACATTGTGCCCCTGATTCCCAACTTGCGTAACTAGATTAGAATTTCTTGCCAGGTCTCTAAGATAACGTGCTTCATAAATGGTTTTTGTCATGGGCTTTTCCACATACACGTGTTTTCCTGCTTTCATCGCATAAGAGGTTATCACAGCGTGTGTATGATCCGGAGTAGCAATTACCACAGCATCAATATTTTTATCTTTATCGATCATTTCCCTGTAATCGTGGTAGGTTTTTGCTTTAGGATAGCCTTGAATAACATGCCCAGCATATTCGTGATCTACATCACAAATGGCATATATATTGGCGTGTTTAAAAGGTTTTTGATCGGCATTGTTTCCTCGGTTAAAAGGTCTTCTTTCGGGTTGAATGCCACCGTAAGGTTGGCGTAAAAAACCACTCATTCCCTGACGCTGCACAGCCACATCGGGTGTGGCAATATTGCCAATAACTTGTCCCCCTCGATTACCTACTCCAATTGCAGCGATATTGACTAAATCATTAGGCGAAGTGTAGCCCAAACTTGTAATCGTACTACTTGGAACGATAGATATAAGCGAAGCAGAAGCTGTTTTTTTAAGAAAGTCTCTTCTGGATTCTGTAGGGGCTTTTTTTGACTGCTTTTTTGAGTTTTTCAAAGGATTAAATTTTGTAGAGGTTAATATTTTAAAAAATGTAATTTAAGATTATAATTAAAAAAAGGATTCCCCAATTCAAAAAAATTGGAGGAAACTCAGAAAAAGCTTTTTCTATTACACCGTGTAGTACCCTCAAAATCCCCTTTTATGCTGCTTTTTATAAGGATCGATTTTTGCCCAAAAACGCTAAAAAATGGGTAAAAATGATCAAAAAACGCAAAAAACAATTCAAAATCGAGCGAAAATGACGAAAAACGAAAAATTTTGACTCAACTATTTTTGCCCAAAAAACGCTTTATTCAAAGTTTAAAATAAGCCTAAAACGTCCATCGTTTTCCTATTTCAGGAAGGGGCAAACAACCGTTAAAAGCTCCAGGGATAGGGTCGTATGCCAAAACTTCTTTACCAATTTTTTCCGAACTAAAATAGGCCCAAATAGCCATGGCTTTAGTGCGTCTATAAAAGCCAACATCTTTTTGTTTTCCAACCGCGGTTCCCCATACGCTACCATTAAAGGTTGGGGCATTCTGCTCAGCTAGAGTCAGTACTTTTTGCTGGTCTTCAAGGGATAAATTAACAAAGGAGTCACCAAAATCAGCTTTACAAGAAGTGTTAAAAACAGCCAGTTCCTTTCGCAACTGCTCTTGTTCCGGCGCTGAAAGTGTTTTGGCAAAAACAAGGTCCATAAAACGATCTACATTGACATCTAGCGCCCCGGGAGTTGCTGTACGCGGCAAAAGAATATCGACTAAACGGGAGATAAATAAAGCTTCTTCTCGGGTAAAAAACAGGGGTTTCCAAGAGGTCGCTTTTTCCGATTGGCAAGATTGCAATAGAGAAAACAAACCGGGTACAGTCAGGACCCCACCCGTTACTAATCCTGCTTTTTGTAATGCTTTTCTTCGATTCATAACTAGATATTTTGTTTGTTGAGTTCAGCCACAGCATGATTAGCTGCTCTTGCCGTAAGGGCCATATAGGTTAAAGAAGGGTTTACACAAGAAGAGGAAGTCATACATGCACCATCGGTAACAAATACATTTTTAGCAGCATGCACCTGATTAAATTTATTTAAAACAGATGTTTTGGGATCTTTCCCCATACGGGCAGTACCCATTTCATGAATTCCATACCCTTGTTCGTGTTCGTTATCAAAACCAACCACATTCGTGAGCCCCGCTTTTTCTAACATCTCGACGGCATCTTTTTGTATTTGTCGATTCGCGTTTTTCTCGTTTTCTTTAAACTCGCTATCTAGGGTTAGCGTGGGATTGCCCCATTTATCTAAGACGTCTTTATTCAGAGTCACCTTATTTTCATGATAAGGAAGACATTCGGCAAAACCCGTAATAAAAAATTCCCAAGGCTCGGGTTGCATGATGCTGTCCTTAAAATCAGCACCAAAACTGGGTCGATTGGCGGCTGCATTGATGTTGCCTCTTCCGCCTCCGCCTTGAAAACCATAGCCACGCAAAAAGTCTTTTGCAGGGGCTTGACCTTCCAGATTAACATAGCGCGGAATGTAGATTCCGTTAGGCCTCCTTCCTTTGTAATATTCGGTTTCAAAACCCTCAACATTTCCCATAGCGCCTACTCTATAGGTATGATCCATAAGGTTATGGCCCAATTCTCCGCTGTCGTTACCAAAGCCATTTTCAAATCGGGAAGAGGTAGAATTGAGAAGTATTTGAGTGGTGCTTAAGGTTGAAGCATTTGAGAAAATAATTTTTGAGTAATACGTATAGGTTTGATGGGTTTCGGCATCAATGATGCGAACGCCCACCGCTTTTTCTTTTTGTTCATCATAAATAAGGGAATGAACAATAGAATACGGTCTGATGGTTAAGTTACCTGTGGCATTAGCTGCAGGCAGCGTAACCGCATTGCTGCTAAAATAAGCGCCATAAGGACACCCTCTGCTACAACGGTTTCTATATTGGCATTGTCCTCTACCGTTTAGGGGTTGGGTGAGGTGTGCCACCCTACCAATGATCATATGGCGCCCTGGAAATGCTTTTTCAATCCTGCCTTTTACATGCTTTTCAACACAATTCATTTCCATGGGTGGAAGAAAATGGCTGTCTGGTAAATGGGGAAGTCCAAGGGCCGCTCCACTAATGCCCGCAAACTTTTCTACATAGGTATACCAAGGGGCCAAATCTTTATACCGAATGGGCCAATCTACCCCATAGCCGTCTTTGGCGTTGGCCTCAAAATCCAAATCACTCCAACGGTAGGTTTGTTTGCCCCAGAGCAAAGACCGTCCTCCCATTTGATGCGCTCGTATCCATAAAAAAGGCTTCTTTTCGGTGTATGGATTTTCTTCATCGTTAGCAAAAAAGTGTTCCGTATCCTTCCCTACAAATCCGGAGCGTAGGGCATATTTATGTTTTTGTTTTTCTTCTGGGCTAAGTCCTCCTCGCAATTCCATATCCCATGGATCATCATTCATGGTGGGATAATCCTTAAGGTGTTCCACCATTCTACCCCGTTCCAAAACAAGTGTTTTTAAGCCTTTTTCGCAAAGTTCCTTAGCGGCCCAACCGCCACTAATTCCAGAACCAATTACGATGGCGTCATAGGTCATGTCCTTTTTTGCATCAATATTATAATTCGGCATAATGTGTTTGTATTTTCAATTTAATTGTTGGGCAAGAATCGTGTTTTGAATTTCAATCCTACCCCCAGTACAAAAATCCAAAGAAGTACCCTATTTCAGCCCGTTTACTCTCAGAAATCATTTTTCAATGCTTGCTCTTTTGGGCTTTTGGTTTCCTTTGAATTCCCGTCCTTCAAAGTATTAATTAAAAATAAAATGACAAGATCGAGCACTCAAAAAATGTTAAAATTTTCGAATTTTCGTTAAAGCTCAGTTTGCACTTTTTTGAATCCATGCGTAAGTCTTGGAACTCTTAAAGAATTACTCTTCCTTACTTTGATTCAGTACTTCAAGTAGGACGGGAGTAAGAGTTTGTTTCATCACATCAAACCCTTTTTTGTTCGGGTGTACCCCATCTTCTGAATATTCACTTTTCATTCCCATTTCAGAGTTTTTAAGTACCTGATGGTAGTCGACAAATGGGATCCCTTTTTCAGAGCAGAATGCTTGTAAGGCTTGGTTGAGTTCAACAATTTTTTGTGACTGATTTCCAAGGGCTCTATTCCATTCAAATTTAGTAGCGGGAAGTACCCCACACAGCACAACTTTGATATTGTTTTCTTGCGCTAATGTAACCATGGTTTTGATGTTTCCAAGGGTATACTCCTGCTTATACGTACCGGTATTTTCGGCTATATCGTTGGTTCCGATGTGGAGTACAAGCACTTTGGGGCGGTGTTGTAATACGTCTTGCCGAAACCGCAATACTAATTGAGCAGAAGTCTGACCACTGATTCCTCTTCCTAAATAGGTGTTTTCTTCAAAAAAATCAGGATCTGTCAGCAACCAACCTTCCGTAATCGAATCCCCTAAAAACACGGCATTGATTTTTTGCTCGGGCAGTCCCTCCTCTTCGCCGTATTTTGTCAGTTCGGGATAATCATCCATCAGTCGTTTCACCCGATCGATTTTTCCTTGAGCTACCGCCTCTTGCCCGTAAAGTTTTTCGTATTTGTTGGGGTATTTTTTTTGAAGATAGCCTTGCATTTTTAACCAATCGGCAAAACGATCGAACCAAGAATCACTGGTCAAGTTTTGATTTCTCATCCCAAAACCGTGGCCACCTTTTTGGTAAACATGTAGTTCTGCAGCTTGCCCTTCTGCATTCCATTTATTGAAAATATTAAGACTGTAGGGCAACATGTCCAACTCATCATCTGCGGCAACAGCTAAAAAAAGAGGTGTTTTTTCTTGCGGAACTGTACTCCCCAGGATTGCGGGTTCGTAGGGATATATAGGCGCTACAAAATTGGGACGGTTCTCCTTTTGTGCAGAATAGACCACTGAAAGTGTTAGCGTACCGCCGGCAGAAAACCCCATAAAGCCAATTTTTTCAGGGTCGATATCAAATAGATGGTGGTTTTTTCTTATATATGCTACGGCCTTTAAGCCCTCTTCTGTAGCTTTCGAAACGGTAGCTTCGTTCAAGGAATCCAATGTTTTAAAATTTTGCATTCGTTCCCTTAAAGTCTCCAGTGGTTTTTCGGGAGGTAGGGAAGTTAAACTGTATTTTAATACAAAAGCTGCAATGCCCAGCTCATTCAGTTTTTGGGCCACTTTTGTCCCTTCGTTGTTGTAACTAAGGATATGAAATGCTCCCCCAGGAGCAATAACAACTGCCGTCCCAGTGGCAAGATAATAAGGCGGAATGAAGGCCGTAAGTGAAGGGGTGTTGACGTTGTAATAAATACTGTCCTGGCTCTGTGGGTTAACTACAACCATTTCCTTAGTTATTAGAGAAAGATCCTTCTCAGTATTTTCAGTCAGGTAAATTTTTTTTTGTGCTCCAGCAAGTTGGATACAAAACAGCCCTAGTATGGTTACGGTGTAGTGGATGGTTGAAGTCAAGTGCTTATTATTTAAAAAGTTTGTTTGGTTTCTTCGAAAACGAATTTAAGTTTTTATTTTTAAGCAAAACCGATAGATTACGCTTACGAAATATTTTATAATGGTATTTGGATTTTTAAAGCAACTACATTGCTTCCTTTTTTTTGCCCGTTTTCAACCTGTTTTGTCTCAGCTACTCCCTTACCCTAATGACAACTTGAATTTTCACAACAAGCTTAGGACGCAAGGAAATTCAACCTGTAACTATAATACTCATTAAAACCATGAACAAATCACTACTTTCCTTCGTTGGCATCTTTTTTGTCTTTTTGGCAACAGCCCAAGACGGCAGTTCCCTTTGGCTTGGGTACTCCATACTCGAAAACGAAACAGAACGTGCAGCTTACGCCGAGAGCCTACAATTTATTAGCTTTTCAGACTCAACTGAACGAATGCAACTCGCTTCAAAAGAGCTTCAAAAAGGACTTCAGGGTTTATTAGGCAACTCCCCACATGAAAAAAAGAAGCTTCCCAATCAGAAAGGGATGTATGGAGTACAACTCCAATTGGACGAAGATTTAACCTTGAGTAAGGAAGGTTTCGAAATCGAATATACCCCCCAAGGCACCACCATAAAGGCTAAAAAAGATTTAGGCATCCTTTATGGAGTTTATGCATTTTTAAGGGAAATGCAATTGCGTAAGCCGGAGCCTTTTACGGTTGTTGATCAGCCCAAAGTAAAAATACGTATGCTAAACCATTGGGATAATGCCAACGGGACAGTCGAGCGCGGTTACGCCGGGTCCTCCATCTGGAAATGGTTTGAACTCCCCTACCGTTTGGATCCAAGATATGAAGACTATGCCCGAGCCAATGCCGCTTTAGGGATAAACGGAGTAACTTTGAATAACGTCAATGCAAGTTCACGCTTTTTGACCTCAGAATATTTAGAAAAAATAAAAGCCCTAGCTGACGTCTTTCGTCCCTACGGTATCCAAATTTACATTTCCGTTAATTTTCGATCGCCTAAAACACTCGGAGGGCTAGAAACTTCCGACCCTCTAGATCCTGCTGTACGGAAGTGGTGGAAAGATAAAACAAGGGAAATTCATCAGTATATCCCTGATTTTGGTGGATTTTTGGTCAAAGCGAACTCCGAAGGGGAACCTGGACCTCAAGATTACGGGCGAACCCATAAAGACGGTGCAAATATGTTAGCCGATGCCCTTCAAGGCTATGAGGGGATAGTCATTTGGAGGGCTTTTGTATACAAAGCAGATCCGAATGGCGATCGCTTTAAAGAAGCGTACAAGCAATTCAAACCCCTAGACGGAACCTTTGATCCCAAAGTGATTGTGCAAGTAAAGAACGGTCCAATAGATTTTATGCCTCGTGAACCCTTTCATCCCCTTTTTGGGGCCTTACCTAACACTCCTTTAGCAATGGAATTTCAAATTACTCAAGAATATTTAGGGCAGGCTACCCACTGGGTGTATTTAGGAGGGATGTACCAAGAGTGTTTGCGTTCGGACACCTATGCAAAAGGACCCGGTTCTTCTGTAGCCAAAGTAATAGATGGAAGTCTTTTTGAACATGAAATCTCGCTGATGGCAGGTGTTGCCAATACGGGATCGGATGCCAATTGGACAGGACATCCTATGGGGCAGTCCAACTGGTATGCGTTTGGAAGATTGGCTTGGAATCCTGAAATGGATGCTGCGACCATTGCCAAAGAATGGGTGGTACAAAGCCTTTCCCGAAAAGAAGAGGCAGTCAGTACCCTTACCGATTTAATGATGTCTTCACATGCCACCTATGTGAAATATACCTACCCTCTTGGCCTTCATCATATGATGGGAGAAGGACATCACTACGGCCCCCAACCTTGGCTGGATAAGAGCGGAAGACCCGACTGGACCTCTGTGTACTATCACAGAGCCAGTGCTTCAGGAATTGGTTTTGACAGAACCGGAAAATACAGCGATGCATTGGATCTGTATCACCCTGAGGTTCAAGAGAACTGGAAAGACCCCCAAAACTGTTCTTTAGATTACCTGTTGTGGTTTCACCACTTACCCTGGGATTTTAAATTAAGCACCGGAAACATTTTATGGGATGAGTTAATAATGCGCTACTATGAGGGGGTAGCTGAAGTAGAACAAATGAATACTCGTTGGGAAAGCGTAGAATCACAGATCCCTAGTCCTATTTATGAAAATGTTAGAGGACGTTTGAAAATTCAAGCCAAAGAGGCCCTCTGGTGGCGGGATGCGTGTACGCTTTATTTTAAAAAATTTTCCCAGCTTCCGATTCCTGAGGGTCTTACCCCACCCAGCAGAACCTTAGAGGAGGTAAAAAAATTAGAAGCTATTTATCACTTGAGATAGACCAAAGCAGATTTTCTAGATCCTTTATTAAGAAATTTGAAATTCTTTGAGTAGATGAAACGAAGGTTTTAACTTAAGGATTAACATCTAAGTTGGCGAATCGCGATCAATTTAAGGTAGTAATTCAGCATTTGAGTGTAAAAAACCACTTTGCCAAAAATGTTGATTAGGATATAGTTTTGAAAGTTAAATTGCTTCGACCAAAATAGCTGTGCCTCCACCCCCTCCATTACAGATTGCTGCAATTCCATATTTTTTCTTTCTAGATTTCAAAGCATGAATGAGCGTTACAACAATTCTTGTTCCTGAACATCCAATTGGATGCCCCAATGCAATAGCTCCACCATTGACATTAATTTTTTTTAAGTCAATACTGAGTTCCTTTGAAAAAAGAAGGGGTACCATAGCGAAAGCCTCATTAATTTCAAATAAATCAATTTCGTTGATCCTTTTTTTTGTCTTTTCTAATAACATTTTAGTTGCTACAATTGGCGCAAAAGTAAATTGTGCTGGATCAAGTGATGTTTCAGCATATCCTATTAATTTTGCTATAGGATCAATTCCAGCTTGAATCAATCCCGAATCGTTAGCCATTAATATAGCTGCTGCTCCGTCATTAAGCGTTGAAGCATTAGCAGCGGTTATTGTTCCATCTGAATTGAAAGCAGGTTTAAGTTTTGGAATTTTATCAAAATCAGCACGCGTGTATTCTTCATCTTTTTCAACAAGAACTGGACCTTTTTTCGTTTTTACTACTATCGGTTCGATTTCAGAGGAAAAGTAACCTTTATCAGTTGCTTTTTTCGAACGATTATAAGATTCTATACTGTAATCATCTTGCTCTTTTCTTGTGATATTTTTTTCAGCACACATAGATTCCGCTAGAACACCCATAGGTTTGTTCTCCGAAGCATCACTAATACCATCTTTCACTAATCCATCTATTAAAAGTTTGTCTCCAAATTTACCCCCCCAACGAGCAGTTGTGTCATAATAAGGAATATTGGACATACTTTCACTCCCTGCTGCAATTACAATATCTCTGTCTTCTAATTGCAGTGATTGAGCTCCTATGATAATTGATTTCATACCCGAGGCACAAACTTTATTTATTGTTGAGGCAGGAGCTTCCTTGGAAATACCAGCCCGAAGAGCAGCCTGTCTTGCAGGTGCTTGACCAACGCCGGCAGAGCATACATTACCCATAAATACCTCTTCAACACGATCAGGTGACACTTTTACTGTTCTCAGGGCAGCGGAAATTGCTTGAACTCCTAGATCAATTGCTGAAAGCGACTTAAATTGAGATCCAAAGCTACCAATTGGAGTTCGCTTGGCAGAAATGATGTATACGTTTTTTTTCATTATACTTTAACTTTAAAAATAAACTGGGCATTTAAAAAACATTGCTAAATTAGGCTTAATTCAATCAATTCAGATTTACAATCAAATCAAATTTTAATTTTAAAAACGATTAAATGAAAAGATTACTCTTACTATTTTTTGTTTTTGCAAACTTTATTCGTGCTCAGGAGAAAGGCATTATTGTTTATGATTCACTTTATGCTCCTTCATTAGAAAATAAAATGGGTGAGGACCCTAAAAGAGCTCTTGCTATTTATTTACCTCCAAATTATCACAACACAACGAAATCTTATCCTGTCATTTATTTTCTTCATGGGTTTACTGCAAACCATAAAGTACTCAATGAGTTTTATAATGTCCTTGATCACGCTATTGAGCAAAAAAAAATCAAACCATTTATCATGGTTGTCAGTGATCAAAAGACATCTTATTTAGGAAGCTTCTATTCGAACTCAGATGATTTTGGTCTATGGGAAGACTTTACAACGTTTGATTTGGTTAATTATATAGATTCGAATTTTAGAACAATTCCAAAAGCTGAAAGCCGAGGGATAACAGGCCATAGCATGGGTGGTTATGGAGCATTAAAAATTGCAATGCACCATCCTGAGGTTTTTAGTAGCGTATATGCAATCAGCCCAGGGGCTTTAGATGTGGTAAGAGAATATGGTCCAAATAGTGACACTTTTAAAGTAATATCATCCTATAAGTCATACGAAGACATAAAACCAAATCATTACTTTTCATATGTCATGTTGGCATTTGCTAAATCTTGGTCTTCCAATCCTAATAATCCTCCATTTTTCTGCGACATGCCTTTTGAATACAAGGGAGAAACTTTAATTATACATCAAGAAATATTGAAAAAATGGCATCAAAATATGCCCGTTTATATGTTGGAGGAGAATCTAGAAAACCTTCAAAAATTAAAAGCAATCAAAATGGATTGGGGACGTAATGCAGGAATTCGATTTACACAACAATGTAAAATGTTTAGTCAGAGACTGGAAAATTTAGGAATTCACCATTTTGCTGAAGAGTATATTGGGACACATGTTAGCGGTATTTATACCGTTGATGGCAGGATTCCAAATGCAGTCCTTCCGTTTTTTAATGACTACCTTGAATTTAATTATTGAAGAGATTTCTTGTAAATTAAATAGGCATCTTCATCAACTTCCATCAAAAGAAAATAGGAGGAAAGGCATTTACCATGAGGGTCAAGGGCAAGCGATCTTGTTACACCACCATAAAGAGAGTCCTCTAAAACAAAATTAAAGGCAGCGATTTTTGGAAGATCAAAACGCCTTACAGTTCCTTTAATACGTTCTTTAAAAAATGTTTTTACTTTTTGAGCTGTTATTTGTTCTTTTATAAATTCATAGTCACTTTCTTCATAGACAATAAGAGACAGGTTGGATACATTTCCTTTATCTCCAGCCCTTGAATGTGCAAGATCCCCTAATATCATTAATTCAAACTTTTAGTTGTAAGATCGATATCAACTTCATTTTCATCAATTAGAAATGATTGAACAGCAATAATTTCTTTAACACTTTTGAAGGCTCCACCTCCGCCAGCAGGTCCGTTAGTATACAAGGCCTCCAGATGTTGGCCAATGCTTTGTGCTTCCTCTAAAGTATTTGTTCTTACGGCAACACGAAGTCTTACCTCTTCTGGTTTTCCAATGGGATGGTCTTTTGAAAGAGCATTGAAACCAATTAATTCATAGTTAGTATCGCTCTCATTGTATTCCAAGCGAACCAGTTTACGCTTTATGACACTTAGAGCTAAAGTAGCACGTTCATAAGCTTGAAAACCGCCGTAGCTTATTTGTCCTTCACCTATAAATCCGTCCTTGTAGCCTAAAGAAACTTTTAGCTTACCCGTTTTTAAAGTTCCTGTTGCACCACAAATCTTAATACAATCTTCAGAAATCTCATGGAAACTGATATTTGAAAAATCAGCAACCACATCTGGGGTCAGGTAACGTTTAGGATCATGTACTTCATATAAAAGTTGTTCTTTACATGTTGCTTTTGAAATAAAGCCTCCTGTTTTGGGAACTTTTGTGATTTTGAATTCACCATCTTGGCTGACTTCTGCTATAGGGAATCCTAATAGCTCTGGTTCAGGTATTCTTTTTTTATTAGAATCGTAAAAGTACCCGCCACATACTTGTCCTGCACATTCCAATAAATGTCCCATGGCAGTTGCTTTTCCCAGTATGTTTGGATCGTCTTTATTCCAATTAAATTCATAAAAAAGTGGTGCCATATAGATGGCGGGGTCAGCAACTCTTCCAGTTATAACTATATCTGCATCTAGCTCAAGGGCTTCAATTATTGGATTTATACCTAAATAGGCGTTCGCAGACACAACTTGTTTTTGGAGTTTAGATATAGGAGTCTTGCTTTCTAAAAGAACAAAGTCCTTATTTTGAACCAATTCCATAACATCGTCTCCCCTTACCGCAATCACCTTCAGTTTTTTTACACCTAATTCTTTGGCAATCTCAATAATTTTATCTGCTGCTGCGATTGGATTTGCAGCCCCCATATTGGAGATGATCTTTATCTTATTTTTTATACAAATCGGCAATACTGCTTTAAGGCGTTGCTCCAAAAAAGGATCATATCCTTTATTGGGATTCTTTATTTTTTGAAGTTGAGCTAAAGCAATTGTTCGTTCTGCTAAGCACTCAAAAACTAAATAATCAATAGATCCTTTTTTTGCTAATTCAATAGCTGGTTCAACAAGATCTCCAGAAAACCCTGCACCAGACCCTATTCTTATATTTTTTTTGCCAGCCTTCAATTTAAAGGTAAATATCCTAAAATTATAGAAGTTAAAGTCATAATCAACGTGACTAGATAAGCATATTTGAAGGTGAATTTTTGATGTTGAGCTAAATCTATTCCACAAAGACCAATAAGCAAAAAGGTCGAGGAGGTTAATGGACTTAATGGAAACCCTGTGGTCATTTGTCCCATTAGTGCTGCATGAGCCATTTGGGATGGACTGTTATTTAGAGCGGTTCCGACTTCAGATAAAACTGGCAATATTCCAAAATAGAAGGAATCAGGATCAAAAAATAAACTCAATGGCATACTCAAAATTCCTAATACTAAAGGCAGTTGTGAGCCAAACTGGTTTGGAGTTATAGAAATAATTCCATCAGCAAGCTCATTGATCATACCTGATTCTTTTAGAATTCCTGTAAATACCCCTGCAGCAAAAAGCAAACTTGCCATTAGTAGTGCAGATTTTGCATGTGCATCTAACCGATCTTTTTGATCATTTATTTTTGGGAAATTGACTAGTAAAGCTACTATTGTCCCAAACATAAAAATTAAAGCAGGAGGAAATTTGGCTTGCACTAAAATCGTTATAACAACAAGAGTTAAAATTACATTAAACACAAAATACCGAAATTCTAAAGCGGTTAGTTTATTCATCTTCAGAGCCTTGTTTTTCAATATAGGACTAATGTAATGGAGTCTTTTAGCTTCTTTTCTCCCTAAATAGAAAGCAATGGCCAAGACAGAAATAATGCCTATAAATTGTGGTATCAATAAAGATTTGTATAATGTAGTTACCTCTAAATCTAGTGCTGATGCTGCTCTCAAAACGGGCCCGCCCCATGGAACCAAGTTCATTGTACCCGCACCTAATGCTACTACTGCAGCAAGTACCCGTTTATCAATATTTAATTCTTCATATAAGGGCAACATCGCTGGAATTGTAACTAAAAAAGTTACAGCTCCCGATCCGTCTAGGTGAACAAGCATTGCAAGGAGAGCCGTACCAATAACAATTTTCGTAGGGTTTTTGCCAACTTTTTTTAGGATGAAATCAATAATTGGTTTAAACATTTTTGCATCCTTTAAAACCCCAAAGAATAATATTGCAAAAATGAACATGGCCGTAATTGGGGCAATATTCTTTATTCCAGTAAGGGCAAAATTAGCGGTTTCTACTCCATATCCAGCAAGTATAGAGCCAGCTATAGGAACCAAAATTAAGGCAGTTAAAGCAGAAGTAATTCTCCCTAAAATAAGAACTAACAAAACAACTATTATTAGAATACCAATTATCATATTAAGGGTTTGTATTTATTCAAAGCGTGTGAATTTAATCCAAACAACTTTACTGAAAAAGTTTGCTAATTAATTCCTTTTTTTTAAATTTTCTAGATACAGCCGTTGTCTTTCTTTAGGGGCTAACTTCCAATATTCAATCAATGGATTTTTTTCTAACCTTTTATAATAGTCCTTTATAAATGCTTGACTAATACTGTCATTATCTTGATATGTTGTTCTAAGCACCTCAAGTCTATTGTGAAGTTCACTTTTCACCTCGGCATAGGCAGAATCCCCATAGAGATTTTGCATTTCATTAGGGTCTTTTTCGAGATCGTATAACTCCCATTTGTCGAGGTCATAATAAAAATGAATCAATTTGTACCGATCCGTTGTAATGCCGTAATGCCTTCTTACATCGTGTTCGGAGGGGTGTTCATAATAGTGATAGTAGTGTGCTTCTCGCCAATTTTCAGGAATTTCTCCTTTTAAAATGGGTAAAATACTTTTTCCCTGCATATCCTTAGGAATTTCAGTTTGTGCAATATCTAGAAAGGTTTCTGCAAAGTCTAGATTTGACACCATACGATCTGTTCTAGTGCCTGCTTTTATTTTCCCGGGCCAGCTTACGAGTAAGGGTGTTCGTAGGGATTCTTTATACATCCACCTTTTGTCAAACCAACCGTGCTCACCTAGATAAAAACCTTGATCTGAAGTATAGATCACGATTGTATTTTCCTCTAAGCCCGAAGTGTTCAAATAATCCAACACCTCCCCGACACCCTTATCCACTCCAGCTACACTAGCCAAGTAATCTTTCATATAGCGCTGGTATTTAAATCGTGTTAAATCTTTTCCTGTGAGGTTTTCTTTGTTGAATTTTTCATTGATAGGACCATAGATGGAATCCCAAGTTTTTTGTTGTTTAATGGTAAATCCACCTTGTGGACCCGAGGTAATTTTTAGGTCCTGCTCCAATTTCATTGCTTCTGATATTGACATAAAGTTCATCGCCGCTACCGTTCTGTCTCCAGTGTATGTATCAAAAAGAGATTCTGGTTCGGGAATAGTCACTCCTTCGTACATTCCAATCTCATTCGGTCCAGGCTGCCAAGGCCTGTGCGGAGATTTATGTCCTAAAAAAAGCATAAAAGGTTGCGCATCTGATTTAATGGAATCCATCCATTGAATGGCTTTTTCAGTAATTATTTCTGTGGTATAGCCTTCCATTTTATATTGCCCTTCTTCATTAATAAACACTGGGTTGTAATACGACCCCTGGCCGGGTAAGATGTCAATATAATCAAAGCCCTTTGATGGCTTGGCTCCAAGGTGGAGTTTGCCTAATACCCCTGTTTTGTAGCCTGCACCTTGCAAGAGTTCTGCAAACGTTTGTTGGTTAAAATCAAATTGAGAGCCAAAGGTATTATCAATAAATCCGTTTTGATGGCTGTGTTTTCCTGTTAAAATCGTAGCCCTTGAAGGCCCACAAATCGAATTGGTCACCAAACAATTGGTAAACATAATACCCGAGTCTGCAATACGATCTATATTGGGAGTAGGTGCCACCTCCGCTAGTCTTCCACCATAGGCACTAATCGCCTGATAGGCGTGATCATCGCTAATAATAAAAACAATATTAGGCCTTTTTTGGGCTTCTGCCTGGGTTTTATTTTTTTCTACGGGTGCGCAACCGCTAAGCAGTAAAAGGAGCATCCCGATGGTTTGAGATAATGTAAGGTTTTGTAGATGCATCATTCCAAAAATTTGACAATCATATCAAATATAGCCTTTTTAAAAAATCAACTCTTGTAATTCAGATTCAGAGAGGGTACAATAGTATTCCCCTTTTTTATAAAAAACATAAAAATATTATTGATAAACAATAAAAAATTATACTTTTACAGAGATATTATTTTCATTGATGAACAAAACCTCCCTACTTTTTCTCCAATTTGTTTTGCTTGTAGTGGGCATTCTTTCCCTGTTTATTTTATTGAGATTTCCTCTTTTGGAGGGAAGAGCGGTAAACCTAGGTCTAGTAGAAATTTACTCCGATCCCTTTATTCTATATGGCTATTTTTCTTCTATTTTCTTTTTTCTAGGCTTGTATCAAGGGTCTAAATTGCTCAAAAAAATCGGTCGAAATAAGTTGTTTACTCCAGAAGCGTTGCAAACCATTCAAAAAATCAAATACTATTCTTATTGCTTGGCGATGCTCATTGTATTTGGGGCACTTTACATAAGATCTTTTCATCATTCAGACGACGACCCTGCTGGATTTTTAGCCTTAAGCATGATTTTGACCCTACTTTTTAGTGCGATAGGTACTGCGGCTTTTGTTTTTGAAAAATCAATTCAAAAAGCGATTGATCTAAAAAACGAAAACGACTTAACGATATAAGTATGGCCATAATTGTAAATTTAGACGTGATGATGGCAAAACGGAAAATGTCATTAAATGAACTTTCAGACCGTGTAGGCTTAACGGTATCCAACCTTTCCATTTTAAAAACAGGCAAAGCTAAGGCCATTCGATTCAGCACTTTAGAGACCCTTTGTGAGGTGTTGGCATGTCAACCTGGTGATCTTTTGGAATATGGCCCAATAGACTTTTAGCCGAAAGTACTCCTGAGCATTTTTAAATTTTTGAAAATAACCATATTCAGATGATTTTTACGGACTAAATTCTAGTTTAAATTCAAAAGTGAGTGCATCGTCCATTTTAACCATCATAAAGGAAGGAAGGGGTACCTCAAACAGGGAGGGCTTTATTTCAAAAGTTCCGCTCAATACCAATTGATCGTCTTTGTTCTTTTGGCGAACCACGATACTCGTGTTTTTTTTAACGCCGTGAAAATCCAACACGCCGTGAATCAACAAGGCATCCTCTTGGTTTTCAATTAGGTTGGAATAAAAACGCACTTCTGGATAGGATAAAGCCTCCAAAACTTCAAGGGCATGTGCATCCCGTCCTTCGTTATTGCTGTCAAAATCTCTAACGAGTGCCAAAACAGCGATCTCTTTGAGCTGCATACTCTCAGGGTTTACTACTAAAACACCTCTAGCGTTTTTGTTGACCCCTTTCCACGGATGAAGCAGGTGATTTGCTGCATAGGTAATCTCACTTTTTTGAGTGTTGAGTTGCCATTTTTGTTCTTGGGCATGCAGCGGGATTATAGCCATACCTAATAAGGCAAAAAATAAAGATCGTATCATGATTAAAATTTAAATGAAAGAATGGCTAAGGCATAACTCCCAAACAAGGTAAATGAAGCCGCTCTGTGATATTTTCGGTCATTTTCTGCTAAAAGATTTGTCGCTACCATTGCAGAAAAATGTACCGTGGCCAACCATCGATGTGCTTTGATAGAATTTAACCCTTTGGTTTTGGTGCGGATCAGCGGTGGAGGAGCAAATAAAGATAAACCTGCTCCAGTAAAATAGGAAGCCGTGGTAAAGGCTCCCATAGCTTCATGTAGATCTTTAATCTTATGGTTTCCTTGATATAATTGAACTCCCGTGATTCCCTGTCCAATCATTCCCAAAAGGGTCGCATATCCTACCAATTGATGTGCGGTTAACATTCCCCTTCTGATCTTCATTTCCCGCTCTCGACTTTCTTTCGAGAGGGGAAATAAATTGGAAGTTCTCATCACTCCTTTTTCACCCCACAACATACGTTGGGTAAAAATCATGGTGTCTGGCAGGAGACTATTTTCAGAGGGTTTATTTTCTATTGCATCAAATAATGATCCTGACTCTTGACTGTAGATTCCTTGTGAAAAAATCAGCACAGTACTCATTGTAAATAGAAACTTAATCATCTAGTCTAAGGAAATTACCGGTTAAATCAAAAATTAATTCATCATTTGAACAAGAGAATAATACAATTCCTGTTGCGAGTAGAATAATTTTTTTCATTTTATATGGATTTTAAAGTTATTTGTTATTTTCTTTAGAACAAACAACTTTTGTTTTACCCTCCGAGATTTTAAATTTTTTATACAGATTATTTTCTTTGCTAAAGATACAACGACTAATAAAATCTGAATCCGAAGTCTTGGAATAAAATGCAATGAGTACCTTTGAGTAAAGAATCCTATGGAAACACTATTACAAAACTACGGCTTAGAAATTGTGGTTGGCATGATTGGTACCGTTTTGACCTTTCTTGCGATCAGGGTTCTAAGGTTTAAGTATTTCAAAAAAAAGAAACACCATGGATAAAGGACTTCTAATTGGATTGATTGCTACAGCAGCGTCAGCAATCTTTTTTTGGATTAAAGGAACTAAAAAAGGGAATGCTTTCTATCAATGCGAAATCAAAACCTTTAAAAAGCTTCTTGGGAAAAACTAATTTTTGATAAAACTGCAGCCAGTTATGGATGCTTCCAAAACCTCGGTTTATAGAGATTACCTTCAGTTTTTAGCTAGGGAATATAAAATTAAATTCAGCTCCTATCCCGAATATCACCACTGGAGCATCAACCACAGTAGTCAATTTTGGGAATCGATTGCCACCTACTTTCAAATTGATTTTGACCAACCCTATACCCAGGTTCAACAAAAGGGGGCACCCCTTTGGGATACCGACTGGTTTTCAGGTTCTAAATTGAGTTATGCCCAGCACATCTTTAAAAATTTCACTACGGAACGACCTGCCTTACTCTACCAAAGCGAGACTACGGCACTTAAAGAAATCAGTTGGCAGCAGCTGCTACACCAAACCATAAAAATACAAAAGCAACTGCAACGTGCAGGGATACAACAAGGCGAC
>Ga0181603_10000961_pt1 | contig 24668 bp, 40 predicted proteins | sample 041ome_13_FD_148633 | JGI IMG/M metagenome (GOLD analysis project Ga0181603, IMG submission 148633) | Coastal salt marsh microbial communities from the Groves Creek Marsh, Skidaway Island, Georgia - 041409US metaG (spades assembly) | ecosystem: Environmental > Aquatic > Marine > Intertidal zone...
CTGTTGCGTCTATGGACATGACTAACCTTAGCAACAGACAACAGGCCGCTGTTCAAAACGCTCAGTCATTCCTACAGTTGGACATGACCAACTTGTCTAATGAGCAACAGACTGCAATGTTCAAAGCGCAGTCCTTGGTTCAATCACTATTCAATGATACAGCTGCTGACAATGCAGCCAAACAGTTCAATGCGTCTAGTGAGAACCAAACAGATCAGTTCTTCTCTAACTTGATTTCTACTGTGAACATGTCTAATACTGCACAAAGAAACAGCATGTCTCAGTTCAACGCAGGTCAAGAAAACAGTATATCGAGTTTAGTAGCCAACCTTGAAGCGGCAAGAGATCAGTTCAACGCTAACAATGCGTTGGTTGTAGCTCAATCTAATGCAACCTGGAGGCAGAACAGTTCAACTATAAATACAGCTGCTATGAACGAATCTCTTGCGCAGTTTGCTAAAGATGTTAATGCTTTAACTGATGGGGCTCTTGACGAGATATGGCAACGTGAGAGAGATATCATGAGTTTCTCTGTCGACGTAGCTGAAAACGCTAAAGACAGAGCACTTAACCTACTACTCGCTGATAAAAACTTAGAGAGTGTTAGAAAACAGATTGCAGCTGGTGAAGATGCAGCTGAGACTGAGATGTGGTTTACCCTTGGTCTAGAACTACTAAAGGGCTGGTAATAAAATGATTGGTGATCCTAAACAAAAACCTTCTAGCCGTAGATCACAGTTTGCAATGGGCAGACCCAGTGCTCGTGAACAAGCTGATAGTTTGGGCGAAGTTATTGATGTTCCTCAGCCAGACTTTCAAGGTCTTATGAATCAGAAGTTTGTAGCTGGGCAAGAGAAGAAAGATAAAGAACTAACTAAAGAGTTAGACATTGATTTCTACACCACCATGATAAAAGATAGTGTTGTCCCTAAGCAGACTATTGATAGAGCTTACAAGGGAACTGGTGATCTACTAGACTTGATTGATAACTACGAAGGGTTTGGTGGCTCTGACTATTCATTACTCTGGAATAACTCTCACAAAGAGGGGGGTAAGTTCGCAGGTAAAGACGTGAGTAATATGACCATTGATGAGCTAGTAGACTTTACTAAACCATCTGGTGAGTACGGGCAGTATGTTAAGAGCACCAACCCAGAAGGTGTTGTAGGTACACCGCTTGGGCGTTATAATATTGTAGGTACAACACTTAAAGATGTAGCTAAGAACATGGGCCTACCTGGTGATACTAAGTTCACTAAAGAAGTCCAAGATGAAATGTTCTTGTTCCTCGTTGATAGACGCTTGAAGAAAGCCAAGGGCAACAAGAAGAGAATGCTGGAAGAGATTCGTAATGAGTTTGCTGGTTTCAAGAAGGTTCCTGATGATAATTTATACAGTGCATTGGATACCTTTAGAATGTCACCACGACCAAAGTACAAACCTAAAGGTTTAGGAGAAAGATAATGGGAGCTTTTGATTTACCCATCCCAGGGGCATCACTAACTAAAGAACCAGGGAATGCTCTCTATGAGAGACCACCTCAGATCGTTGACCCTGAGGAAGCTCTTATGGCACACCTTGAGAGACTCAATGATGCTGACACAATGGAGTCAGCCCTCATGATGTTAGAGCGGGGTATGGATGTTAAGTCATTAGCTGAGGCTGTCCTTCGTAATGCTGTGTCCAGAGGTGTTCACACTATTGATGTTAGCTTGATTATCCAGAAGCCAGTAGAAGAATGGATTTCTGGTGTAGCTACAGAGGTGGGTATTGACTATAAGACAGGCTACGAGAAAGCTGACAGGAAGACTATGCGTGAGAGACATGCAGTTCTTAAGTCTGGTGAAGGTCTGACTGAAGAAAGCTTTGATGTCCTTCCAGCAGCAGAAGAACCTGTGGCAGAGCAGCCCCAAGAAATGCAACAAGAACTACCCTTAGAAATGCCTGAGCAGGAACCAGCCCCTCAAGCATCTAAAGGTCTAATGGCGAGAGGTTAAGATGGCTATTTCAAAAATTGGTGCGAACAGCGCACTCAAAGGTTACTTAGCCAGACGATCAGCTGAGAGAGAGGCTGAGCTTGATAGGACAGCTAGACGTGAAGAGTTCATGATGAACCTTCTTGAAAGAAGAAAGCAGTACCTATTGCCTGAGCTACTTAAAAGGTTTGATGGTATCGCTGAGATGCAGAAAGCTACTAGTTCTCGTTTAGCTAGGGCAAAGACCCATCAGTTTACTAAAGAAGCAGCAGCCTACTTGGAGTCAACTGGTCAACTAGAAGGTATCTTAGACAGGCTTGATAAACTTGTAGAAAACCCAGAGGAGGGTGTCTCAACAAATGCTATCAGAATGTTTAATGAGAAGCTGGTTGAAAATGTTCCAAAAGAAAAGCTAGCCTCTGCTATAAACTACTCTATGGAGATTGGTGCTATGCAGCGTCCAAGCCTAGATGGTTTTATGTCAGTGCTTACAGCTTCAACTGATGAAGAGCTAATGACTGCTATGAGTGAGATGTCACCTGCACCTATGCCAACAGGAGCGGCTACTAATCCCTTAGCAATTAACCTTCTAAGTTTTACAGAGTTGTCCCCAGAGAAAAGACAAGCAGCTAGAAAAGCTATTGTTAATGAGCTAGCCCCTTTGCTTGATGGTACTGTAAACGCAGAAACTAACACTGTCACTTGGAAAGACCCTGAGAATGCCTCAAGAATTGCTAACAATGCGTTTGAGAGGTTCTTAGTTCTACGTAATGACCCCTTCTATTCAGGCTCTGAGACAGAACTTATTGGTGAGATAGGTTCTAGAATTTATCAGATGAAACAAAATAAACAAAGTTTGTTTGAAATAGCTAGCAACCCTACCTTTGACTTTAACTACACACCTTCAACAACCCCTCCCCCTGGAAGTGATGATGAAGAAGAAAGTATAGACGTTATTGAGAATAACTATTTAGGCGCAGGTATGGGGTAAGAGTATGGCTTCTTATGTAGATAAAGCACCTGAGTCAGCTTTCCTCGATCTCACTGAGGATGATGATTTCAAGAAAGACTTAGTACAGTTTTTCTCTGGTGGTCGTTACCAGTACAACAAAGATGAAATGAGGGAGATGGGCTATGAGGGTATGGCCCGTCAGTTCGTTGAGCACATGCGTTATCAGAATGCTAACGAGGTCTCAGCCGCTAGGGATTACAGCTACGTAACCAACAAGGACTTTGACCAACGAGGTAAAGATGCCTTTGGTCGTCTTATGCAAGCCTATGATACATCGAGGGAGGCTGGCACAGGCTTCTGGAATGGTGTAGGTGATTACGCTGAGGCGGTACTATTCGCCCCATCAACATACATTGGCTTGGGGAGCTTTGGTTTAAGTAAGCTTGGTGCAAAGGCTGCATCTAAAGCAACACAACTTATGCTTAGAAAGAAGCTGAAGGATAGCCTAGCTAAGAACGTAGTTGAAAAAGGTCTGAAGAGAAACATCTACAATCAAGCCTTGAAGGAGGCGGGTGTTGGTGCAGCATCAGGTGCTGTTATTGGTGGTGGTCAAGCCGCCCTGCAGGGTGAGACCCGTGAAGATGTTATTGATGACTACGAGTACACAACAAAAGACTTCTTGTTTGATGCTACAGTAGGTGGTGTGGCAGAGGCTACTGTTGGTGGTGCCCTGGGGTATGCCTCAGGTATGATTGGTCGTTCCAGTAACATAAAGGTTGAGGATGCATTAAAGCAAAGACAAGAAGTTATCTCTGAAGACCTGAAACAAAAGGCTCAGATTGCTAAGGACACTTTGAAAAACGCTACAGCTGAGCAGAAGAAAGAAGCTATGGGTCGTATCGCTGACCTAGACGAGGTCTTGTCTGCAAGGGCAGGATCAAAGAGTGCTAAGCTAAAAGATAGCCTAGACCCTGAAAGAGTAGCAAAAGGTAAGGCTATTCTCAGAGGTATCACTAATGATTCCTTTGACCCTGAGTTTACTAGCGGCCTATCTGCTAGCACCATGCGCAGGATTGCAGCGGCTAGCATTGAGCTAATGCAGAACGACAGACTTAACATCAAAGATAACAAAAGAATAACTGAGTCTGTAGCTTTTGCTATGAGAGACCCAGAGACAGCTACAGAAGTCTTTCCTATTCTAGAAGAGATAAGAGAAAAGTATGGCTTGTCTAAAGATGAGTTCTCTATGATCTACTTGTCTGAAGTTTCTCGTGCTGGTCAGACTCTTGGATACGCTAGTGCCATTAAGAGAGGGGCTAACTTGGCGGGTATTGATGACCTGTTCTCTAAAGGTGCATCCTCTTTTACAAGTGAAGAAGCTGCAATCATTTCAGCTAATGCTATGAAGAATGCAGGTAAGGGCACCAGCTTCCTACAAGATTTGGATGCTATGCGTATTGCATTCATGACTTCACAGCCAGCTACAACAATGCGTAACCTTAGAAACTCTGGTATCCTTATCGCTACTGATATGCTGGATGAAGTCAACAGGTCTTTGTATAAAGGTCTGACAGGAGACCTTGCTGCAATCAAGGATGTCATACCAAACATGACAGCAATCCTTAGAGGCTACACTACAAACAACGCTGAAGCTAAGATCATTCGTAACATCCTATTAGAGGAAGCCCCAGAGCAGTATCGTAACTTGTTCAATGAAGCTTCCCGTATTGATGTAGGCATAGGCAGCAACAATGCTATGGGTAAAGCAGCCAGAGTAGTGAACATCTTCAACTCTGCAACAGACTCTGTTCTAAAAGAAGGGATGTTCTTTGGTAGTTTGGATAGACAGTTCAGAGAGCGGGGCGGGGAAAGCCTAAAGGACTGGTTAGCTTCTAACAGAACACTAGACAATTTACCTGAGGGTGTATCCCTCGACAAAGCTATGATTGATGCTCAGCGTCTTACAATGCAAAGAACCTTTAGGGAGTCTGACTCCACGATAGCTAAAGGAACTAAAGCTCTTGTAGCTATGAATAGAAAACTTCCCTTCATTATCTCTGAAGGTTTTGGTGTTCCATTTCCTAGGTATGTGGGCAACCACTTGCAGATGGTAGCAGAGTATACGCCCATTGTTGGCGAGCTTATGCAAAGGTCTAACTTTGCTACTTCCACAGACGAGGCAACTCGAATGGGGAGACAGATGACAGGGGCCATGCTTCTAGTTGGTGGTTACACACTAGCTCAAATGAGACAAGGTGAAGTAGACTATGGTTCTTTTGTAACAGAGATGAACTCACAAGAGGACATGAAACCATACGTTGGTTCTGCTTTGGCACACCTCTACGCTGGGGATATGGCGTGGAGGGCTAACAACGGATTGCCTGTTAAGATTACAGGTGAAGATTTACAGGCTGTCTTTGGTGGTATCCCAGACCTTAGCTTTGACTTTGAATTTGGAGCAGGTATCTTGGAAGCGATAGGGGTAAACCCTACTACAGGTAAAGAGATGGTTGCCTCAACTGAAAGACTAGAAAAAGAGATTGGAAATATCGCTTCTACTTTCTTGATGCCAACCACTATTGCTAGGGATATCTACGGACAGTTTAACAACGAGTCAGCTGGCACTCCTTTCGTTAGAGACTTGGCTATATCAAGCCAGTTGTCTCCAAGAAAAGGTGAAGGGTCTGAGGGGATACTGGTAGGACAGGCAACACGTATGCTACCTGATGCTCCATTCCTGCAGTACACTCAATCCTTCGATGGTAGCTATGATATGCCGTACTACAAAATCACTAACCCAGTTAGGATTGGTTCTGTTGATCCTTTGCTGAAACAAATCAGTGGTGCTGCAGCTGAGCCACCCTTGACTGAGTTAGAAAGACAGATGAGTAGGTACAACCTAAAGGATTGGCAGCTATACAACACAAGGACTGTGCCTAATGCTGGACTAGACTTTGCAGTCAGAGCACACCTATCTCAGAACCTGTACAAAAGGTTTGAGAATTGGGCTAATAATGCTCCCGCCTTGAATACCAGTGATAAGACTTTCTACGAACTAACAGAGGAAGATAAGCCTGGAGAAGTTTTAGAGGCTTGGATCAAAAGAGAGATAACTGCGACAAAGAACGAGATAGAAGAACAGTTTGATCTCTTTGCTGCAAGGTCACCCGTTAAGGCTAGGGGTTACATCAGAAATATGTACAAGCTGAAGCGCAATGAGATTGGTGGTAAAGTTTTTGACCAAGTGGTTATCGACTTTGTTCCTGGATTTAATAATTCTCTGGAGTACCTACAAGACGCTGAGACTTTACAAGAAGAGACACAAAGACGAATGTTTATTCTTGGAAAGGTTAACAACTACGTCGAACCAGAACTAAGAGACTAAAAGAAAACCCCCAGTGAAAACTGGGGGCTTAGTTTATTTCCTGCTTTTAAGCATTCGTTCACTATACTTGAATGCTTCTTCTATGATCTCATCAGATCGTAAATACTTGCCAGATGCTAGCAACCCTGACAAGGCGCATCCAGCGAAGTAATCCCCACACGTCACAGGATACGATGGGGTATTAGTTATATCTTTTTTAATAAACTCTTGGGCTTCTTGCTCAAGGGTTTTCTTTTGAGGTGGTCTACCTCTGGGTCTCTTTGTCGGACTCGTTGACATCTCTTAGCCTCTCTAAGTACCAAGCAGCTTTCTCTAGGTCTTCTTGCCCATTTTTATAACGCCACCTGTGTAAGTATTTTGCTATGTTACCACGCAGGTAACCTATGTATTCTTCTGTTGATAAAAAGTCTTCGATGTATTCAATGCATTCAATCGTACCTTGACCGTAGTGTTGGGGTCTATCCACTGGGTGGAACTTTTCAGATTTCATTTGTATCCTACCAATTAAGTCTATTAATTCACCTGTACATTCGTAGCAGTTCTTATCATCATCTAAGAAGTTGCCACAGTTTGAGCAAACTACCATCACTTCACCACTTCGATTGAGTCGAGTTGATCGACAGTCATAGAGTAGTTATCCTTCTTGAAGACTAGTCCATTGTTCTCACACTTATCGCCAGCTTTAACGAAGTCTGCATCATCCAAGAACTTTAGTCTGTCATATGCACCAAGCACCCAAACACTTGTCAGGTCTTTCTTGATGTAGGTGAAGACGAAGAAGTCACACTGCTGCTTTCTGCTGTAAGCAAAGATGGTGCAGTTGAAGTGAGGCTTGGGGGGATAGTTACCAGCCTTAGTCTTCACATCAATGCGCTTACCGTTGAGCATGATGTCATAGTCGTAGGTGTTATGAAACTCACCGCCTATAACTTTCTGTGCTGCTAGTTCACCAAGGAATCCGTGAAGATTTCTTTCACCTTGCATCATAGAGTTCTTCAACTTGCCCATCTCATTTGCTTTGCGACGAGCTTCTAGAAGCATCTCATCTGTAATTGCTACCTCGATCATAAGCCTTCTTTCATAAATATCTTCACCCACTCAGCACATATGTCACTTCTTATAATGTCTTCCACTCCAAACTCTACGATTGGTATTGGAAGCATGTGCTTCTTAGCGAGGTGTATTACCTTTGACAGACCGTCAGCTTCCTTCAAGTCTGATTGCTGAACATCACCGTTCAGAACAATCTTACTGCCTTCTCCCACACGAGTCAACAACATCTTGAGTTCGTGGGCTGTGATGTTCTGGGTCTCATCCACGATGATGAATGCGTTATCAAAACTTCTGCCTCGCATGAGAGCAAGAGGTGCCATCTCGATGTTGCCATTCTTTATGGCGGTATCAACTACACCCTTCCCTAAATGTTTAGTTAGAACATCGAGGACAGGCAATGCCCAAGGATAAGTCTTTTCTTCTAAGGTTCCTGGTAGGAATCCTAAGTCTTTACCCACAGCTACATGCGGCCTAGTAATTACGATCTTGTCTATCTCTTTCAAGGTGTACAGATCAGAGGCGTAGGTCGCTGCTACATAAGTCTTACCTGTGCCAGCTGGCCCAAGGATAAACACTTGAGAGCTTTGCTTTAGGTGACCAAGTAACTCTTTCTGTTTGTCAGTCTTTGGTACAATCCCTGAGACCTTCTTGTTCTCTGAGTTCTTGTAGTTTGTTTTACGTCTAGTTCTCTTAGGTTTAGTTGGAAAGTCTGTTTCTACTTCCAGCATTAACCTTGCCCTCGACTAGGCTTGAACGATCTCTTCTTAGACTTGTTCATTGAAGAATATTTAATGCTACCCTTCTTGCCGCCTTGTGTTGTCTTCTTTGGGTTCGACTTTACGTACTTCATGCTCTCTCCATTTCAACTCATGTAAGAGTTTCTTCTGCTCGTATTCTGACATGATCATCCAATCTCTGATCTCATCAGTAGTTCTCCTGCACCCCACACAGTACCCATCATCAAGACGACAGACCTTCACGCAGGGTGAGGGGACGGTCCCTAAGGACCGCCTTCTGTTTCTACTCACACTGGCGCAACCCAGTAGCAGGATCGTAGTAACAAGCTCCACCTTCCTCGACGAAGTCTTGTGTATCCTCTACTTGTGGTTCCTCTGCTACATCCTCTGAGGTTGAGGCATTAAGGATACCGTAGCGTTTACCAGCTGCCCTAAACGTTGTGCAGCCAGATGCGCCACCATCATAAGCATCCATGTAAACTTTCTTAAAGTCTTCCCATGATACATTATCACCAACGTTACATGTCTTAGAACAAGCTGAGTCAACAAAGCGTGATGCCACGTTCAATACCCTCACGTGATCGAACACAGACAGTTCATCAGCAGTCTTACCCTTCACTTTAAATACACGGTAGCCGTAGTCTTCTACTCGTTCTGTCTTGGGTCCATCGAAGGTTTGGATAGTTCTGTCGTAGTAATGGGAGAAGACAGGCTCGATTCCAGAGGATACGTTGTCGGCTGACAAGCTGATAGTTCCTGTTGGTGCAACAGATAGAAGATGACTGTTACGAATACCGTACTTGCTAATGCTATCACGTATATTGTGAGGAAGAGACTTAGCAAAGTCAGATTCAAGATAAGCCTGAGTAAAGAGAGGAAACGGACCCTTCTCAATCGCAAGCTCAACTGATGTAAGATAACAAACATCTCTGATCACTCCCATAATTTCTTCAAGAGTTCTCAGGAATGTTTCACTTCCGTAGTCAAACCCTAGGGCTTCAATGGCATTAGCTACACCAGTAACACCCAAACCCATACGGCGTTTACTCTTAGCTTCTAGCTCTTGTTCTTTCAAAGGATAGGTGGCACGATCAACTACGTTATCCATTGCACGTACAACATGTGGGATGTCATTACGTAGTTGGTTCATGTTGAAGACATACTTGCCCTCATGATCCACAATGTACTTAGTCAAGTTGAAAGAACCTAGAAGACATGCACCATTGGGTGGTAGTGGTTGCTCACCACATGGGTTTGTTGCTGCAATCTTCTCTGCGTACCACAGGTTATTCTTCTTATTGATACGATCAATGAAGAGGATGCCTGGCTCAGCCCAGTCCCATGTGCTGCGTAGGATTTGATCCCATAGGGCAGTGGCACTAACAGTCTTATAGACACGCCCCTCAAACTTTAGATCGAAGTCTGTGTCATTCTTTACAGCTTTCATAAACTCATCAGTCACACCCACTGAGATGTTGAACTGTGTGAGTATGTCGCTGTTATTCTTTGCTGTGATAAACTCTTCGATGTCTGGATGATCAACACGAAGCACACCCATCTGTGCCCCACGGCGGTGACCAGCAGATGCTATCGTTTTACACACGGCATCAAAGATACCCATGAAAGACAGAGGACCAGATGACTTGGAGTCCAACGACTTAATCATTGTGCCCCGTGGACGTAGAGTAGAGAAGTCATAACCAATACCACCACCAAGACGCATAGTCTCAGCAGCACGACGAGCAGCTTCCATTATACCACCCATGCTATCCTCGATAGTCATAGATACAAAACAGTTGTAAGGTGTTACACGACGAGGCGCACCCATAGCAGACTGAACACGACCAGCTGGCAGGAACCTCTGGTTGTACAAGATATTTCTAAAGTTATTGAAGTGTCCTTCCCCATCCTTCAATGCCTCAGCCACACGAGTCATAGCTTCCTTGAAGGTCTCGCCTTTGCTGCGGTACTTCATTGCATGAATCTCTTCTGAGATTCTGATCTCTGGGCCGTACTGTTCTTCTGTGTTGGGTATGCTCATCTGTTGTCTCCGCTTCCACGTAGTTTGTTTCGTTTCTGTCTGTCGTCTAATTTCTGGATGTTTAGTTCGAGGACTTCCTGAAGCCCACGCCCATAGATGTTAGCCAATGCTGTCGCATAGAAAACTACATCACCTAGTTCTTTCATGATCTCTTCGTTGTTGAAGCGGCTGCTGTCACGAATCAACTTCTTGATCTTTTCAGCAACCTCTCCAGCCTCACCAACAAGACCAAGGGTGTTCTCAACCAAGCGGTCATGCCCAGTTGTAAGAATCTTTTTCTCGACCCAACCTGAATACAGGTCAGCCCAATCTACTTCGTCGCTTGACTGGAAGTTTTCAAAGTAACCAAAGCCCTCTAGGTCATCCCCGCTGATCATTCTACGACCTCAGCGTCCTCGACTTTTTTCTCTTCAGAAGCTTTCTTGTCTTCCTCTTCAAGGATAAGACCAGCCAGTAAATTCACACGGGCCTCTAATACCTGAGCTGTATACTTCATACGATCAATCTCAGAACTAGCAAGGCTGATTTCTTGCATTACTTTCTGTTGTGTTTCATTGAAGTCATCCGTGTATAACTCACGGTCATTGATTGTAATCTTAGCCATTTGATACCTCACAGCTTACTAGTTTAACATCATCTATATCGTAGATCATATCCACGAATAGCTCTCTTATAACACGAAGAATCTCTTCGTCATCAACTTCTAAGAAGTTTGCTTCAGGGTCTACCTTGATATAAACTTTTACTTCAAACTCCATGAGAGCACCTAGTTATACGTCTAGGAAATTTCAAGTCAACACTATTCATTAATCCAATCCTTAGGTATTAGTTTATCAGCATACTTAAAGCCATGCTTCTTACACCAATCTCCGTAGCTACTCTTCGCTCCCTTGTAGAGCTTAGCCCTACTGTTAGAAAAGACGAAACGAATATCTAAGTCTGGGTACTGCTTCTTGATCTCGACATGCTTACGTCTATCGTTAGAAATGAAGCGACCTTTTGTTTCAATGATGATACCATTTTCTAAGACAAAGTCAGGGGTGTAGGTGCGATGCTTTAGGTCTACCCACTTGATCTTAGTCTTCTCGTAGGTGTAATGAACACCTAGCTTTTCTAAGTGTTGAGCTACATCAAGTTCAATACCTGAGCGGTACCCTTCCTTGATGCCTCTAAACCTAGTTTTCTTCATTGTAGGTTAAGTCCTCTGGCACCTTAGGTAACTTGACTATTTTAGTCAGGTACTCAGCCCTCTTGCCGCCGTTGTACAAAAACTTTCTTGCCTCAGGGAAACACTGCTTCTTGTATTCACAGAAGGTGCAGGGTTTATCCAGCTTCATATTCTCTGACGTGTCAGACTGAGGCACTGGTTCATAAGCTCTTGCAGGTGGCTCAGTGAAAGACACCATAGTCTTGATGTCCTTTACCTCTTGCTCTTTTGTTTTAATCTCTTCAGAGAAATCATAAACATCTAAGCACATCTCGCCTGTCACTTTATTAACTACGAGGAAAGCCCCAGTCGTTTTGTCTGTGACTAGGGGATCATCCTTAGCTGCGAACACATAAGAACTTAACTGAGAAACATAACCAAATGGGTCATCTTCTCTGAGGTTACCCTCTTTGAACTTCTTGAATCCGTAGTCTGTCGTAGTCTTAACATCAATGGTAACACCATCAATCACAGCATCCCTGTGACCTCTGATACCAGCAACGAACATTCGTGTCTGTGTTCCTTCCACCTTGTGGCCTGAGATGTCAGCGAGTGCCAGGATTAATTCCTCGATCATGTCGCCGTAGAAAAACTTCAACAGGCCAGCACCATCAAAGCTCTCGCCTAAGTCTGTTCTATTAATCTTGTACCACAACTTCCTTTGGCACGGTGTGCCAACAGATGAAAGGGATAGGTACCCTCTTGGTTTCTGAGGTTTAGCGAAACGGGCCTCTGCCATAGATGCAATATTCTCTGCCATGTATTTACCAACAGTTGCTTTCCAACCGTTCTTACCTTGCAGGGTTTGCTCAATGTCTTGAATGAGGGTGTCTATCTTTTTCATCTAAGTTCCTTTCAAAGGTGCCCCCACCCAGTTAAGGGAAGGGGCGTTCTTGCAAACAAAACGAAATAACAATAGGGGGAAAGGAGACCCCTTAGTTAAAACGGAATGGCATCCTCTAAGGGTGAGGAGTCTTCCGCTTTGTCCTTGCTAGCTGAAGGAGTAGAGGCTAGCTTAGACAAGTCCTGAAAGCGGGGGGAGGAGCCGCCCTCAGATTCATAGACCACATGGTCTATCACTTGCACTGACTCAAGGCGAGTACCAAACCTTGCGCCAGCTGGGTAAATGGAAACAGTCACCATGCCCGTGGAACCATTACCAATGTACCCTTTCTCATCAAGATTCCAAGGTTGCCCTGTAACATCTGCTACTGTAGGCGCACCACCTTGCCACTCATGTTTACCAACGTGAGGGCGAGAGAATGTAACCTTACCATCTTTGATTTGTTTCATAGAATTAGATGCGTTTAATTTCTCTTGGTTCTCTTCATCGAGAATCATTGTGATCTTAAACTCACCATCTGTTTCTTTATTCCACTCAGCACGGTCAAGATTTGAGGGGAATACCTTTGCCCACTCAAGTGTTCCTACCAACTGAAGATGTTCTGCTTTTGAAGCCATTTGCTTACCTCTTTTCTACTAGTGGTTTATACATAGGGATTGTACTAGATGTTGTCAATGGGTGTCCAACCAATTTTTTCCTACATCATAGGAGCCTGGGGTTGGAATCTTGAAACCTAGCTCTTGTCCAACCTCAAGCATACACTGTGCTTGAAGCTTACCAAGTTCTGTAGCTTCCTCTTCTGTGCCTATCACCTCTGTCTGGTATTCATCATGGATGAACCCAACCAGTTTGAAGTTGAAGCCTAGTCGTCTAGCCTCTGATGTCCAGCGCAGCAGTGTGTGTTTCATCAGGATGCTCTCAGCTGATTGCAGCATACCTGCTAGTGCCTTGTGTTCAGAGGGTACAATAACTTTACGACCATCGTAGCCAGTGAAGTATTTCTTTTCACCGACCAAGGGGATGTACCTGTTCTTCAAATCCTTGAGGCCATCAATGGATTGAACAAAGTCCTCTCTCGCTTTGACTGCTTGCTTCTTATTAACTCGCAGTATCTGCGCTGTCTTCTCCACCCCTGCACCTAGTAGCCATGCGTATATGAATGTCTTCGCCATGTCTCTGGTTGCGTGTGGAATACCCAGCGCACGTTTGTTCACGTTGTGAATGTCTGTTTCGTTCTCTTTCTTACCTTCCATGATAGCCTTAGCATACTGGTCAGCATCGAAGTGACGCCATAGGTAATCAGCTAGAACCCTAAGTTGAATGCCATCTGCGTCAGTTCCGACAAGGAATGAGCCACTAGGAGTAGTCCAACAAGCTCTAAGATTCGAATCATATTGTTTCTTTACCTCTTCAACTGCTGTCCTTGCCTCACCATAGAATGCTGATGGGATATTGGCAGTGTTAGGTGCCTTATGAGCACAGCGTCCAGTCCATGCACCAATGTTGTTGATGGTACCATGAATCCTACCGTCATCACCTACCTGCCCAAGCCACTCGACAAGAGAGGAACGCCTACCTTCAAGGGTCAACCATTTAGCTAGAGCCTTTGCCCCCTCTGGTGCGTCCTCTGGTAGTGTGCTTAGATTATCCTCTGAGCACATCCAGCCATAACGGTCTAGGTCTTTACCCTTCTCTTCATAGAACTCCTTAGACATAGAAGGTACGGTCTCACTCCAAGGATCACCAACACTCAGTCGATCATACTTGATGCGTGTCTTAGTCTTATCCACTGGGTGCCAGCCAGCTTCCCACAGTGCATCAATACGAACACGAGGTGAGCCAGGCTTGAAGTCAATCCAGTCATAGCACACTAACTCTTCGCCCTCTTTCTTTGTGACAGCGTATCTTTCTTTTGCCTTAGCCACTGAGGCCATTGGCTCACCATCTTTCTTGAGGCGGTACTTTATTCTGTTTACCTCAGTCAGCTTTGGCGGGAAGTCCATCATGAACTGTTCTTCTAGCTTCTGCATCTGGTTCTGAATAGACTTCAATAAGAACTCAGCCTTGGGTACATCAAAGGCAAAGCCGTAGTACCTCGTGCGTACCAGTTCTATCTGTAGGTCATGCTCTGCTCTGAGAGACTTGCGCCAGTCAGGATCAAAGATGTACTTCTTGAAATGATTGAACAAAGCCTCTGTTGTATCAAGGTCACCCAGCCAATACTCCACCATCTCCTCAGAGAACTGATCGAAGGCGTGGAAGTCACCCTTGTATACCTTGAGCCTCTTACCCCAAGCATCCAAGCTATGTGGGCCTCGTGATCCTTTGACCATAGGTACATCGTAGTTGATTGTACGAGATACAACCAAGGTGTCGATGATCTTTTGTGGATCAACTACACGACCACCCAACAGTTTGTTTAGCTGAGGTGCATCAAACTGAATGAAGTTGTGACCAATGATGCGATCAACTGATTGGTACCACTTGATTGCTTCTTGCTTAGCCTTGGTATCCTCGTGGCAGTTCTCGAACTTGTAGACTTCACCAGTCTCTAAGTCCTTACCACCACAAAGCCATAGCTTATCACAGTCATCGAGACCGTTTGTTTCGATGTCACTCACAACTAACTTCATATCTGATAGGATACCTCTTCTAACACTGTTGTCTCAGGATTGTAGTACACTGATCCAGCAGCACCCAGTTTAGCAAATGGTCTGTTCTTATCAACTACAAAATAAGTTGTGTTGCGTTCTGTCTCATCCTCTGCCTCAGTATCCCTGTTCAGTTTGATACAGACAATGGCTTCCTCTTCAAGGGATGCTGCGTACTTGGTACGCCCATCGTCATTGACCTGAGAGATAAAGATCACACCAATGTTAAGTTCCTTGGCTAGCTGTGCCATACGTGCACCAACAGTTGTCAGTGTGCTGGTTGCACCCTCGACCCCTGCATTGGACAGGTACGCTAGTCGCTGGACGTGATCAATGAAGATGTACTCAGCACCATAGATGGTCGAGGCCAAGCGTACATAATCTAGTAGCTTCATAGGATCATCGTGTGCTCTCATCTCAAAGATGATTGTGTTCAGGTCTTGGCTAGCGATCTGTGCTGCAAGGATAACCTCATCCTCTGACACACCATTCTCTGCTGCATCCTCTCTTGTTCTGACGTTGACCCCAAGTTGATAAGTTGCCATTGCACGATAGGTTGTGGACTTCATCTCTTCCATGTGCAGCAAAGCAACACGAGCCTGGGACTTAAGCAACCCCATCTCGAAGTACCTGATCAACTCAGTCTTACCTTGACCACGCAATGCCTTGATGAATGTTAGACCACCCTTGACCAAGCCTCTGATCTTATCGTCTAGTCCCTCGTGTCCTGTTGGGACATAGGCGTAAGGGTTTTCTTCAATGATAGCCTTACGAACTTCAAGCTCACCCACGAAGAAATTGTCAGGGCTGAAGCGTTGAGGCTTGAGTGCTGACCACTTCAGATCACCTGCGTCACCAGCTGTTAGGAAGTCATTAGCATCCTTGTGCTTGGTTAGAGGCACATAGAAAAACTTCTCAGGGAATAGGGCGTACAGTTTATCAGCTGCTGCTTTACCTGCTGCGTCTAGTTCCCCTGCGTAGATCACCTCAGAGAATGCATTCAAGTAGTCAAAGTTCTTCTTGATGAACTGCTCAGAGATCGAGGAGCTTGGCAGGGACTTGACTGGAAAGCTCTTGCCTAGTGCTTGGTAAAGACTAGCAGCATCGAACTCACCCTCTGTGATGTAGATACGCTTGCTTGATCCAGCGTTGAAGTCAGGCCCAAACAAATCCCGTGGGGAGCCACGCTCTTTAGTCCAGAATTTCTTTTCGTCGTAGCCTCTGTACTTAACGTTGTTGGGGTACTGAAAGGCGTAGCGAACTGGGTTACCCTGTGCGTCTAGCTGCATCTGGATTCCGTAGAACTCAGCTACATCCTTATCTAATCCTCTGATCCCTGAGTAGGTAGCAGATGATACCATACGTTTCTCTGGTGGTGTCTTCATCTCACCTACTGGGTAGGCTTCCTCTGCCCAGTCAAAGATGCTGGTTCGAAACCCTTTGCTTGGGTAAGCTCTCTTGCAAGCGAAGCATTCACCAACCATCTTACGTGGGTTGTAAGAGAAAGCATCTGAACTACCGCACTCTGAGTAAGGACAGGGCTGGTGAGATATCTCTAGGTCTGTCACTTCAGCTACCATTGTTTACCTTCGCTCTCTCTTTGTCATTTACATCCCCAAACTTACATTCATCTTTCTCGTACTTAATATGATCTTCGATAAAGTCATACGCTATCTGCATGTCTAGCTTGGCTGCTGCACAATACAGCACTAGCTTCAAGCCTTCCTCTGCCAGTAATCCACGGGCATGTGCATCCATGTGAAACTGATAGGTAGCTGAACCATCCTCGTGTTCTTCTACGGTTTCGACACCAATCATACCTACGTCTTTATTCATCATTCTTCTCCATCAATGCTTCCCAACTTACAGGGAATAACTTAGCCATCTCTGCGCTGATCTGTTCAGCCACAATCCTGGATTCATACTGTGTGTCAGGCTTGCAACGTAGGTGACACATACGAGCAAACGCATCCAGTGATCCAGACCAGTACCACTCAGTCATCATAGACTGTGGCAGTAACATCCGTGCTTGCTCAGGGGCGACACCTTCCTCTAACATTTCTAGATACAAAGTTTTAGCTTCGTGATAAAGAAATTCAGGGCCAGTCTTAACATCATCTGATAAATGAACAAAGCCTGAACTACCTTGTTTCTTGTCCTCACTACGTCCACGCCAGTGACGAGGCTCAAAGAACTCTGGTTCATCATCCACGTAGCGGCGGCTGACCTCATTCCATCTGAGATAGGAGTGCTTCACAAGTTGACGTGCTACAAAGATGGGTGCCTTAACGTGAAAAGATGCAAAGGCGTGACCAAATGGTGAGATGTGTTTGTGCTTGGCCAGATACTGGATCAGCTTCACATCACGTTGGTGTAATGCTTTCTCTGGTGGCCCGTTGGTATCAACTCCAGAGTAGACGTACTGAGATTTCTTACCAAAGGATACCCGTGCTGCGTTTACTACAGACAGGTCACTGCCCATGTGGTCAATGTATGTTGATTCAATCATTCCTACACCATCACTCACTTCTTTAGCTTCCAATTTATCCAGCAGTGTACACAATGATCCTCACCTAGTGCCCAGTCTATAACAAAAACGACATTAGGTTTTCGATCTTTTTTCAGTTGCCAATTACGAGCACTAAAGGTCTGGCCTCTCTCGCCTCGAAACAATCTGTTCAGACCTATGCTGGCTTTGACTAAGTATTTATACATCTTATCCTCTCGATGTTGGCCCACCCCGCAGGACTCGAACCTGCAACCCCCTGATTAGAAGTCAGGTGCTCTATCCAGTTGAGCTAGGGGTGGTATCATTAGAACAGCGGGTAATAAACTACACCACTTTGTTGTTCAGCCTTAGCGTCCTCGATCTGTTTTACTCGCAGGTCTGCTAGGTCAAACTGTCCAGCCCATTCAAGGTCATCTCTCTCCTTGCTTAGCTGGTTTATGTAGTCCTGTATACCCATCAGTCTGTTGTCTGTCTTCACGTTTTGTTTCATTTTGTTTCATCCTTCCTATCCAATGCGTACAGTCATCGTGTTCGCTATCTAGTGGAGGCTTCTCCTCTCCATGTCCTTGCGCCATGCTGCATAGTCCTCTCTCTTGTAGCCATTGAACTCCATGAAATCTTGCATGATCATCACCTCGGTCAAGATATTCTCTACAAAGGTTGCAAGGCTGTCAGGATTATCTAAAAGATGATCCACTAGTTCTTCTACTTCTATTTCTTTATCTTCAAAGTCATCCATAGGTGATACCTTAAGTTTTAACTTATAGTTTTTATTAACTACAAGAATAATAGAACTCCTAGTTATACTTGTAGTTATACTATTAGCAATACTTAAGGTATCACGTAGAAAGTTCATAGTCTTTTTCAACCCCTCAATCAGAAGAAATATAAAATAGTAGGTAAAACAAGATGTTTACTACTATTGCTGCAACGAACAACCAGTCTATCATTTACTTAAAGTTTCCCTTTAACTTCTAGTCGTAACTCCTTGAAACATTGCGCTAAAAGGCTAGCTACATCCTTGGGTGTTTGGTTAGATAGCAAACAGATTAGTCTGTCATATTGATCGTAAACATTTATTTGGTACATGTCTGTTCCTTTGCGTATTTTACAGCGATATTTCTGTTGTGGGATATGATGATAACTTTACCATCATCACCATACACCACCCATTTTCTTTTTCGTTTGACTATCGTCATTAATCCAAGCGGCTATCAGCATGGGCATCAAACCCAAATGCTCGAAGAACTTTAGCTGCACCTTGGGCACCAGCCTCTTTACATCCTATGTTCTGGAAGCCACAGTTCGCTGGGTTCCACCAGTTGAAACGCTTACCTGTGTAGTCTAGGTCTAGCCCCATCTCACGCAGGAACTTACGCTCAGCACGGCCCTGCTTGGTATTGCCTTTGTGCTTTGGATAGATGTTGACCCAAGCAAAGCCACAGTCGAATGCATCCTGACCATCTAGGTTCTGCTCGATGTACTTATCACAGTCTACCTTGGCTTGCGCCCATGCTAGGTCACGAATTTCTTGAGGTGTTGCGTTAATGTTTTCCATATTAGTATTCTCCTTTTGTGTGTGTATCTAACCTAGATATCGCTGTTTCATAATTCAAGGGGTGCTTCCAATTTTTTCTTGGTTCATCTTGGTAGTTCCTATTGCGCACATGTTCTCGTGCTGTGGTGTAGGATATCCCCCAGTATCGACAGGCTTGGGCTATTGATAAGAACTCTACCCCGCCTAGCTTACACTTGTAGCCTGCCTGTACTTGATCTGGCTCGACGTATCGAATGCGTTGGTTATACTTCATTGTGTTTTTCCACGTCAGGTGTAAATGAGACTACAAGATCAAAAGCAAAGCTACCATCTGTTTCGTATCCCATATCAAGTAACTTTTCGTGGATCATTTCTGCCAAGAAATCAAACTCTTGGTTAGTAAAGTCTGCCAGTGTTACTGTTTTCATCATGCTACTCCCTTATAAGGTTCATCTATTACGTCTACAATCTCTGTCAGTTGGATTGCGTCCTCATAAACAAAATCATAGTCCATGTTTTCCATAATCTCTGACAGGTCAAAGGTGTCACTATATTCTAGTTTTACTGTTACAAATACTGTCTTAGTCATAACGCTGTCTCCTTGTCTGCCCACTCTGGTGCTTTACAAATACCTTCCTCTATTAAGCGTGTTGCTGTTCTCCCGTACCACCCTTGTAGATTCCACACTAGGGCTGTGTCAATAAGGTGTTGCCATGCCCCTACTTCTTCGTCGTAGTCAGCAGGGACTAGCTGTTCACAAATCATGATTGCATCTTGTGTGTTCATTGTTCTACATCCTCGTCCACAATATAAATATAACCTTCCTCGACGATCTGATAAGGGCATCCAAAATATCCATCCATCACATGGACAGCTTGCATGAATGCTTTCAACTCTGACTCAGTAGCAAAGCAATATGTCTCCGCTACATCACCATTTTCCAACAGGTCTTCGCCCCATAGAATACTAACCTTATACATCGCTTACATCCTCGTCGTCGTCATACTCTTGGATATTTCTAAACGATACCCAAATATTTTCGTTGTCGTCTTGGACCACTTCCCAAGATGTCGGGCAAGTGTTTAACCATTCAAAGAAGTCCTCTCTAATCATAACTCTATCCTCTTGTTATGCCTCTATTGATAGAATAGCCCTCTTGATACCATAATAAGACCATTTGATACCGTCGGGGGTGTAGCTACCACGCAAGCGGTTACGCATTTCTTTTGCAGCCTCTTCGTAGCCAATCATAGTGATCAACCCATATGCCATAGTGTATAAGTCTTCATCATTGTGAATCCACAAAGCCATGTTGCGTTCACGTTCATCTATTGTGATATACATTAGTGTGTTCCTCTCATATCTTCGTCCACAATATAGGAATTGATTGTTGTTTCGATCAGGTCATGCAGGGAATTGAAACGATCCTGCCCATCGTCTGTGTAAGTTGTGCAGCATGTGCCACGCACATAAAGGTCTTGGGGTGCTGTGATTGTGCCATGATAAAGAGCATCGAGCATCTCACCCGCTAACACTGCGATCAGTTCTTTCTTGTCTGTGATATCTAGGCGTTCCATCACGCTACACTCCCGTTAAGTATTACACACAGTTGACGTACACCATTGGATTGGACGGTGTGCAATTCTACATCCACACGTCCATGTGGTGTCTCTGCGTATCTGTCAACAAACTCTTGATGTGTCACCTCTTGCGTATCTAGGTCATCCAAAGCATCAACAAAGAACCTCACATTAATATCTTTTAGCATTGCTCTACATCCTCGTCTGTTACACCCATATCTTCGATAAACTGTAGCACCTCGTCAAGGTCTGCACTCTTGCGGTAATATTGCCACATGTGATCTGACACCATATCAGTCATGGTATCCATATCTATAGCATCAACCCACAACATCACGGCTAGTTCTAGTTTGTTTTCTGTATTGGTATCCATCATGTTAAAAGGCTCCAAACTCTATACCAGAGGCGATAGTCTCACCTTCATTGGATATTGTACCATCTGCCATGTCTACGATGTAGTGACCATTGTCCCATTCTTCTTTGTACTTTGTGACACCTAGTGATAAGCCACCGTCCATCTCTTCATGGTATGCACCTATCAAACGTGCCATTGCATAACTTGCATTCATCTTGCGCATGTTGCGTGCTGTGTCCCGCACCACACCAACCACACTGTCGGGATCGCCCAGCCAATGAATGTAGATGTAGCATGCTGCACTGCTTCCATGTGTGTCTTTCACTTCTATTGTTGCTCTGTTTCCCATTTTAAAATCCTTTCTATTTCCTGTTCTGCTAGTGCATCTTGTGCGGCCTCGTAGTGAGCAACCACATATTCAGCATATGATAAATCTTTGGCGTATTCTTGCATCTGTTGATTGTAGATTGCTAGGTCAGTTGATACCCAAGATGGTCGGACACCTCGCCCATATTGATTGATCAGGCTGTTGATCTGGCGTTCTTTGTAGGCAACACGGCCTCGCATTGTCTCAACTTGTTCGAGTGCCTCGTTATATGTCATTTCTATTCCTCTCATTTTATCTTGTCTCAATTAACCATGCGATCACATAACAACAGATCAACACGCCCAGTAGAAAGTATGGTAAAGCCATCAGTTTATTTCCTCAACATCTGTCCAATAGAATGAGGCCATCTTTTTTGTGTGGACGTTATAGATAGGCTGCAACCAGTGGTTTACCTGTGCCTCAGTTGGCTTGCGTAGTTGCCCATTTACTTTACGCTTTTCACCTGCGTTTGTCTTGAATGTAACCGTGCAGAAACGAGAACCACGGGCTTTGATGATATCTTTAACAGTTGTTTTATTAAGCATTGTTTCTTTCCTCTCATTTGATTGTTTTGGGCTTATACGCCCCAGATACGCTTCCATGTTACCCATGTTACAGCTTGCATTTGATAGGCTGTTATGCCCTCTTTAAGTGCTGCATCTGCATACGCTTGTTGCAATTCAATACGTGCTTTTTTGCCAATGTTTGGAACCTCTTGCAATACTCTGCGTTCACTATTGGCGATACACCAAGCGTGACCATCAATCACACAAACATTTTCGCCATGAATGCAGCGATAAAAGTCAGATATTTTTGGGCCGTTCAAGATTGTAAGCACTTGGTCATAGTCACCCACGCTTTCCAAGATTGCCCACGCCTTTTCCCACATCTTTTTATAGGTGCTTGCCTTTACATCCTCATAATAGCCGCCGCTAACAAAAGTTTCGCAGAATAGCCTTGCATCCTTGATGTTTTGTTCCCAGTCGTTTGTTGGCGACAGTGCAGCGATAACACCCACGACGATATGCAAAGGTAGTCCTGTATCATCTGCGATATCCCACGCCTCTGATTTAGCGTCGGCGTACCAGTTTAAACCGTGGGCAATCTCTGACTGTGATGCTCGGTCATAAACTGCTAAGATGTTTTTGATCATGTTCATTTTTGTTTTCCTCATTGTTTTTCGTTTTGTTAAAATAGAGATATCGCTATTGAATGAATCTTTCAATACCTAATCTGATTTTTTTTGGTAACATAATGTTACAGACTGAAACAATTCGTGAGGTCTATTTATATATTATAATGAGTAAGGGATAGGGATTCATTTTGTGATCACAGTTTTATCTGGTGGTTTGTAGTTGCTTTTCTCTTTGTGATCACAAATTCCCAAATGTTTAAGACTAAACGAATCTCAACCAGAAAATAGTTTAATGTTAAACAATCTCTAAAAACTAATAGTTTAATACTAAACTAATAATGATTTAATGTTAAACATACTGTTTTAGTCAGGTATTTAACCGTCTGTCGGCCACCGACTACCCACCAGGCGTGGGCCAGGGCGGGGGTGTACGTTCTATATATACCCGTAATGACAGCGGGGAGGTGATTTCACTTGTTAACCACTTTTCGTATACAATGGTTACCAATGTTTCAAACCTGTAACATTTCGTGAGGTACGTACAAAAGCGTCCCCCCTAAGAAGAGGAGGAGTTGTAACACTCTGTAACAAAAAGTGATCAGATTGTAGCAGTTTTAGGGGTTGACTTGGCGGGTATTTCCTATATAATTATACTGTAAGTATTACTTAAGGTATTAACTACAAGCTATACTTATATTTCTATACCTTTAATTAGATAATACTTGTAGTTAAACCTAAAGTATTACCTTAGGTACTCCTTAATCCCCCCTTTTTTGTAGTTTTTTGTTGACAGAACAACAACTATAGGTACAACTATAGGCACTTTAATGGCTTCCTCTAGAACCAAATATTACAGATCAGATAAAGTCTTAGAAGAATTTTACTTGTCACTAGCTAAAGGTGACGAAAAGAAATTACGAAGAGTACATATCCCCCACAGTTCAGTCTTCTATGCTCGTGAAGCATACTACCAGTATTCTGGAGAGTGGATATCCTTAGACAGAATGGAACGGAGTATGTACCTAGAAGGTATGCTTAAAGCATATGATGTACTTGAACCAGAGAGGGAAAGAGAATGGGAGAAAGAGCACAAACAGTCCTAGACCAATGGCAGATATTACCAAGGTTAATGATGTTAGTTGTCACCATTCTCACCTACAAATCAGTATTTTGGTTTATGGCTCTCGATAACCCCTCTAATGCTCAAGCAGGACTAGTATCAGTGTGTATGGGTGCACTCACAGGTTGTTTTGGCATATGGGTAAACGGAGAAAGTAAAACCAACTATGTCAAAGATAACGAAGAAACTAGGTAGTCTATGCCTGATCCTGTTATTATCTAGCTGTGGTCTAACAGGATTACCTTTTTTTGGTGGCGGGGGTGGACCTCAGGTTAACTCTAACGCTCAAATAGGTAAAGAGAACACACAACAGATTGTAGCTCAACAAACTACACAACAAGCCTCAAGAGATATTGTTACAGAGATTAAAGAAGTAGAAGCTCAGTCCATCGAGGACTTAACCATTAAGAATACTAACATACCTATCTGGTTTGTAGTTCTATTAATACTTGGGTGGCTTCTACCTACACCAACACAAATAGGCCAAGGGTTGTATAATGCGACTTTAGGGTTGATCAGGAGAAAAGATTAATGGCATTCAAGCTATCCCAACGATCACTAGATAAACTTGAGGGTGTACACCCAGACATGGTAGCAACAGTTAAGCTAGCTATTGAACTGACAACTGTAGACTTTGGAGTAACTTATGGGCTCAGAACCCTAGGTGAGCAGAAGAAACTATACGAGTCAGGCAGATCACAGACCATGAAGTCTAAGCACTTGTTGCAAGGGGATGGGTATAGCCACGCAGTTGACCTCGTAGCGTATGATGGACCAAATGTAGTTTGGGAATTGAACATGTACGACAACATTGCTGATGCAATGGCTGAAGCAGCTAACGAGGTTGGGTGTAAGATCAAGTGGGGAGCAGCGTGGTCAGTAGGAAACATTGCAGCCTATGTAGGTACAATGGAAGATGCTATGAATGAGTACATCGACCTAAGAAGGTCACAAGGCAAAAGACCTTTCATAGACGGCCCTCACTTCGAACTGATGGCATAAGATTTGGCGGTATAAATTCTAGATGAAAGATTTATAATAGAATTAGTTGGGGTAACACAGAGAACCGCCCTCGTTCCCCCAACAGATTAAAGGAATGACTATGCCAGTACCTGAGCGAGTAAAGAACAAGATGAAAGAACTAGGCTTGTCTGGCGTGAATAAACCTAAGCGTACTCCTAGTCATCCCAAGAAGTCTCATGTAGTTATGGCCTCAGAG
>Ga0181603_10000993_pt1 | contig 24354 bp, 19 predicted proteins | sample 041ome_13_FD_148633 | JGI IMG/M metagenome (GOLD analysis project Ga0181603, IMG submission 148633) | Coastal salt marsh microbial communities from the Groves Creek Marsh, Skidaway Island, Georgia - 041409US metaG (spades assembly) | ecosystem: Environmental > Aquatic > Marine > Intertidal zone...
GGTCGATCTCAGCAGTAATTTCTTGTGCTAATGCCGCCATTACTTCTGCTTCTACGTCAATACCGTGTTGTGATTGAGCGTCTTGAGCCGCTTCAAATGTCCAACGTGCTTGTAATTTACGTGTTTTTGCTTCAACAGCTTGTTTAAGAATTTGTACTGAAATCTTACGACCGCCTGTACCTTCTTTACCTGCTGTAGAGTCAGCTTTACCAGCAGTTCCGTCACCAGCGTATGCTGTTGAGATTTGGAATGGTGATAATGCTTCGTCACCTGCTGTTGTATCATTTGCTGAACCTGTTGCATCTAATGTTTCAGCATAACGTACACGTAATGTATGAATTTGGCCTACTGGGCCTGTCATTGGTTGTACACCAACGATTTCGTTAGCAATAACTGTTGGCATAACTCGACGAATAACTGGAAGAATTACACGGTTTAGTGTTGCTACGTTACCTGCCGCTGATGCGCCTGATGTTGCCGCTTCAGCTAAGTAGTTTTTTGTGTTTTCTAAAATAACACCCATTGAGTTGCGTTTGTTGCCTTGTAGACCTTCTAATAAAGCGTCTTTAGTCTCACCCCAACGGCTTTCAAGTAGTTCTTGTGACATAATTATCTCCTAATGTCTTTAAATACCAGCAAGTTTGCGTAAGTCGATGATGTTGCCATCTTCGTCTTTTTTAACTTCTTCAACTTGCTTGTTTTTATCTCCAGTTACTTCCTTAACAGATTCTGTAAGTGTCGCTTTTTTAGACTTCACTACATTCTCGTTAAGCACCGCTGGAAGATATTTGTTAAAGGCCGCTTCTAATTTCTTAGTAGCAACACCCTCTAATAAATTAGTCATAACTTCTGCTTTCTCATCATTAAGATTAGAAAGTAGTTCATCTAATTTTGCTTCACGCTCATTAGACTCTTTGATCATGACAATCTCATTTTCTTTTGACTCAACCAACTTGGTAGTTTCGTTGAGCTTATCGGTTGCTTCTGCAATTTGTTGATCTTTTTCTGCGATAGCGTCAACTAGTTTACGAATTTCTGCGTTCTCATTTAAATGAGTTGCGCCAAATTCACTAGCAAATGCTTCAAAGATTTTTCTACCAAAGGTGTTCTCACGAGCAACTTTGATATCTTCTTGTAATTGCGAAAGTTCTGCTTTCAAATGCTTGGCAACTGCGTTAGTCATTTTCTCACTTGATTCTGTAACGAACTTAGTTTTAAGTTCTTCTAGTTTCGCACGAGCTTCTGCAACAAGTTTAACTTTAGTCTCAACAACGTCCTGTTTGTCTTGTGCAAATTCTTTAATTTCTTCTGCTAACGCTTTAACCACAAACTGTTCCAATTTTTCAACTGATTCAGCTTGTACCTTTCTGTCTGATCGAAGATCTTTGAGTTCTTCAGCTAATTTAGTAACCATAAAGTTATTAAATTTTTCTGCTGATTCTTTCATTTTGTTAACTTGGTTAACACGGTCTTCTGCTAATTTGGCTTTTTCTTCCTGCATTTCAGCCATTTCAGTTTTCAAACTTTCTGTTACCATGCGATCGATTGCTTCAACCATTGTTTGTTTATCGTGTTCATACTTCTGAGCGAACTCTTCACGTAATTCAGCACGAACAGACTCACGAGCTTCGTTTAACTTAGCGTCCCATGCTTCTGATATTTCAGCACGAGTTTCTTCGTTAACTAGATCGCTGTCTAATAATGGTTTTAGTACATCTAGCATGCCATTCTCCTATTAAGCCTTAAGATCTTTGATGAGTCTTAAAACTTCACTCTTCAAATATCGTTGTACTTTAGCATCACCACTAGCCTCTCTTGCCATCTCTAAAACATTATGACCATGTCTCATATTCATAAGACCTTCATAAATTGCTGTAGGGTAAGCATTCGGAGCACTTGGTTGCGATACGATGTCGACAGTGATAATTTCAAAATCACTGACTTGTCCTGAGTCCTCGTTAACGTTTCCGCTACCGCGACTCGAAACTCCTAACTTCACACCTGACTCTAACATAGTTTTAACTAGTTGACCCATCGGTGTAGGTAGAATCTTTAATTTACCACATCCATTTGGACCATCCATCCACATATTTTCAATCATATGTGATACACGGTCAAGGTTGATTTTTAAATCATCTGGGTGATCAACTTCGCCTAAAACGCTATATCCACCTGTAACTTGTTCGTTCAGTGTTTTAACTGCACTTTCAATTTCAGAAACTGGATATACACGTTCATTAGCGTTTTTTACACCACCCTGGATGCAGATACCTTTCATATATAAATCTTTACCATCGTTTGCTGACTCAACAATCATGTTGGCCATTGAATGGTTAAGATGTTCTTTTAAGTATATGTTTGACATATTGTAAGGTACCTATATAATAAAGTTTAAATTAAACTTTTTTAAGATCTGGCTCAGTAGTACCGCCTTGATCTTCTGCTTTAGGTGTTGCAGAACCTTTTTCTTCACCTTTTGATGCTTGTGGCTTAGCCTCTGCACCTTTAGCACCGGCATTAGCCGCTACTGGTGATTTAGTCTGGTCTGCACCTTCTTTTGTTTCTGGCTTAGTAGCTGGTTTAAGATCAGCACCTTCTTCAAGAGCTTCTTCTTCTTCTGCTACTTCTTCTTCAGCTTCAACAACTTCTTCAGTTGCTTCTTCAGATTCCATAGGTACTTCCATTTCTTCTGGTTCACCCATTTCTTCTTCTGCTTCTGGTTCGCCCATTTCTTCTTCAGCATCACCGTCAGCCATTAAGCCTTCGAACTCAGCCATTAATTCGTCTAATTTGTCTTCTAAGTCAACTACACGGTCTTCTAAGTCTTCATCTTCTTCAGACTCTTCTTCACCTTCGTCTTCTTCTTCTGTAACGCCTTCTTCGTCAGCTTCAATGTCAGCAATTAAATCGTCTGCTTCGTCGCCACCAACTTCTTCTTCTGTTTCGATTGATTCTTCAACTTCTTCTTCAGCTGATTCTTCAACTTGTTCGTCTTCAGATTCAACAACTTCTTCAGTTGCTTCTTCTTCTGCCATTAACTCTTCATAGATGTCACGTGATTTTTCAACCACTACATCATGGAAAAGCTCTTTAGCTTTGTCTTCTTCGTCGTTAATGATATACTCAATTAACTGTTCAAATTTATTTTCCATGTTTTTGTTCTCCATATATGGCTTTGTGAGTGTATTTACACGATTTTTCTTAATATTGGAGTTTTTTATGCGAAAAAGGCCCAAAAAGGCGCCTTTTTTAGGAATTTCTTATAATTGAGGTGCTTCTGCTGGTGTTCCGTACTGCTGTTGAACACGTTTTGCTTTTTGTGTTTGTTCGTATGATCGAACATCATTCATGATACGTAACTTGTTTAACTGCTTAAGAGTTAGTTTAGTTTTACGTAGATCACCAATACGAGCTTTGCTGTGATCCTGGTCAGCGTCTTGATAACCTTCTGGTTGTTTGTCGTAGAGTTCGTTAAGTATCATGTTAGTATTTATACTTCTTCGCCACCTTCTTCAGTGCCTAGATCTACATCTGGTGCTTCTAGGTTTGCATCAATTTCTTCACCTGTAGTCAGGTCTGCATCAATATCGCCAGGGCTAATACCAACGGATCTTAGATCACTGCCTGATGCTCCTTGTGATTCCATGTTGTCTGACTCTTCTGACCATAGGTCTTCGTTCTGTCTTAGTTCTTCTTCGGACAAGCCTAAGAAACGTTGTAGAGCAAAACGCTTACTGATATATGGAACACCTTCTAGTGCTGTAAACACATTAACACGCTGAGCATCTAACTCTGCTTGTCTGTATGACGCAAAGTTTTGTGGTGGATTAAATTTTAAGTTAAACAGTGATGAGTCAATATTAAAGCCTCTAAAGCGTAGGAACATTTTAAATTCATCATCTAGTTTATTAATAATTTGATTCTGCAATCTCATGCAGTATTGATTAAATCTATATTCTTGAATAAGTGCTGTACCAACTCTACCATCACTCAATGCCTGTGCTGATTCATCTGGACCAGTAGGCAAGTATGAACTTGGTACTCTTAAGCCACGTGATAGTTTGTTGTTAAAGTATTTTAAGTCATCAATCTCACCAAGGTTTTGTCCACCTGGTAATGTGTCTACACTAGAACCTCTACCGTCTGCTGTTACTGGGAAGAAGTAATCTTCGTTAATTGATAACGGATTGTATGTAGCGTCTACTACACTTTGTCCACCGCCACTCTGTGTTGGAATACGGCGTTGATGAATTTCGTTTTTAATACGTTCTACAAAGGCCATTGCCATATGACTTGGCATATTACCTACGTCAATTTTGAAGATTCTACGCTCTGGTGCACGTTGCACACGGTATATCAATATAGCATCTTCTAACAGTTCTTTTTGCTTGTAGACCTTGTAAATGTTTTCTAATACACTTGTACCAAATGGCCATTTAAAGTCTAGGCCTTCTGATAATGATAAGTGTACTACGTGACCTGCTTCAATAGCACTTTCATTCATGGCCTGTCCAAATCTTCCACCACCTGCTCCAGCGGCCGCATTAGGTGCTGTAAAGTTATTAGGTGGAGTATATCCGCCCTGTGTTGGTGGATTAGTGTTAGCATCTTGTGCTGTTTTAGCCGCTACTGTCAAGTTCTCAAAGTTAGGATTAATATCTCTAACCACATATTGTTCTGGTTTTTTGCCTTCTGCTTCGTTGACAATAACTCTTGAAACTTTTGACATGTCAACCCAGTACAGTTCAAATGTTTCTGGATCACGGATGAATACTTGATCACCATACTTGATAGTATTTCTAAATAGTTTAAAAATACGTTGATCAAATTGATTTAGTTTGGTCCACTGTTGTAGTTGTTTTTTAATAATGTCAACTTCGTGGTCTGTTGGTTTTTCTGTAAAGTCTATTTCAAATGCTGTACCGTTTTGATCATTTACCTGTGTTGAGAATTCTGCGATAATATCTAAACAAGCATTGATCTCTGAATCCATATCCATAGCTTCATATTGGTTATAACGTTCAACACGATTAGGGTGTCCTGAGTAGACTTCTGGTAAACTTGATTGATAATTACGGAAAGCAAAGTCGTCTGAGGCTCCGCCTTGTGGTCTATTCATACCACTGATAGGACTCATTGATCCATCTGTACGATCTGCTACTTTAAAATATTTTTTCCAACTTGCCATAGGTTAACCTTTTGTATATGGATAGTATTTATCGCTATTCTAAACTTTAGCAAATAAAAGTCAAAAGGTCAATGCGGATTTAACCAAAAAGGTTATTGTAGTGCTGATGCTGTGCGTTCTTGTGTTGATAATGAACGTTTCATTATAGTAATAAGTTCATCAAGTTTGTTATTTTGCGATAACATAAGCTCGTCATTTTTTGTATCTGTTGTTGTCTTATTTGATGAATCAGATAGTAAACTTGCTTCTAATTCATTTTGGATTTGTTTTTCTCTAGCCTGTGCTGTTTCTGTTTCAAATGTTTTTAAATAGTTTTCTAGATTAGAACCACTTTCTAGTCTAGGTAAAGCAGGTCCAGTGGTATTACCCATTGCTGTTGAAGTCAACGGTCCATTATATGATTGTATGCCGTGTATAAAATCGTTCAATTCTTGTCTCTTAGTGTCATCCAGCGAAACAATAGTTTTATTGCCAGTATCACCAAGCTGTGAACCTAAGCGAAGCACTTGTTTCTTTCTTTCCCGTTCATCTGCGTATGTCAATGCTTGTTTAGGATTCATTGATAAATGATTAGGTATTATGTCTCCTGCAACTTTAGGTACAAATACTTCTGGACCTTTTTCACCAACAATGTAAGGTGTTTTAGCAGTAACTGATCCACCATCCGCCATCATATGATGTAACGGTACATCATTTTTAACAGCATCGTCATACATTTTTGATGACGCTTCGTTAAAATTTTTAGGTGCTTGTATTACACCATTTACAAACTTTGAATATGCGGCTAATGCGTCTGTTGCTGGGCTTATTCCTTTAGCGATTAAATCTTGGAAAGCATTTCTTGCTTCGTATTGTAAACCAATTGTTGCTTGTGTAAACTTAGCAATACTACTTTCCTGATTAACTATTTGTTGATCAATTACTTTTCTTAAATTTTCTTCAGACAATGACCTAGCACGTATTCCTGCATCTAATGCCTGTGCTGTATTACCAAATATGCCACTAATATCTGCTCCTGCTTTGGCCGCTGTTAAAAATCTTTGTTGAGTCTCAGCGGCTGATATTGAAACTTGTTTAACACTTTCGAGCGAAGACAAACTCGAGTCGTTGAGTATTCGCTGTATCTCAGGAACCGAACGATAGATCTGCATTGACGATTCACTAGTTCCAATAAAGCCTGTTGATGCGTCAGCTACACCTTGTGCTAGATCTTCAGCACCAATAGATGTGTAGTAAGTGTACATGTCCATAGCTTTCTGCATTTTAGCCATACGTGCAGTATCACCACTCAATCGTGCTTCTTCATATGCGGCACGGAAACGTTGTTGTCCCATTACCTTATCTTGTGCGGCCTGTTGTTGTTCAACACTAGCACCTGTCAATCTACTTAATAGGTTTAAGTTTTCTAAATAACCATAAGTGCTTCTAGTCAACTCTTCGTTGCTCATTGACTGTGTGAATCCAAGTCTAGTTTGTAGTTTTGTATATCTTGCTGAGGCTTCTTGTATTTCCCCAATACTTAAACCCATATTCTGTAATCGTTCGCCCAGTCTACCATAAACCAATGGTTCTACCATAGAACTAAACTGTCTAGTACCGTCTACTACTGACCCACCAAACATTGATAACGCACTAGCATTCTGTCTAATCAATGCCGAATATTGTTCAAGTTGTTCTAGACCAAATCCAGCTTGTTGTGCTGTTTTAGCAAGATCCTCAAGACTTGTCCCAAAGCCTCCGCCTACGGTACCAATCTGTTGGAATGTATCGTATAATTTTTGTGCCTTATCAACTGACTCTTTACCAAATAGTTTTGCTAGTTGAACAGCTACAACGCCAATTAACCTACCAAGTTTGCCAAATGGCCCTGCAAGGGCAATTAACACTGTTAAAACATCGGCCGCTTGTTCAATGGCAATAGCAAACTGTTTACCTGCTTTTTCACCTCGATAGGCCGCAGAAATATTTCTGCCAATTGTTTTTTCATAAAGTGCCAGAGCTTTATTAACTTCATGGGTTGCTTTAGTGTTATTATCTTTAGAAGAAGTATTTTTTTCTGTAGAATCTCTTTCAACACGACGCACTCCAGAGAGCTCTCTAAGAGCGTTAGCGGCTTCTCGGGCCTGTCGCCCTAATTCTTCTAAATCTTGGTCTGTGTCTGCCATTTAATTTTTACCTGGTTTTATACGTATATAAATATTAGTGTTATATAACATATTTATCGGAAAAAAACCATGGCTGAAAATCAAGCAAATCCGTTGTCTAAGTTTTTTAGACAACCTGCAATTTATGTAAAATTACCTAGTGAAGGTAAAGGATATCCCCAAGGTGTTATTGATATGCCACCCAATGGCGAATTACCTATATATCCGATGACTGCTTTAGATGAGATTATGTCTAGAACTCCGGACGCACTGTATAATGGTTCTGCAACAACTGAAATCTTTAGAAGTTGTGTACCTAATATTAAAGACCCATGGGCTATATTACAAACTGATGTTGATCTATTACTGGTTGCTATTAGAATTGCTAGTTACGGCCACGAAATGGAAATGGGTAGTACTTGCCCTGAATGTAAAGAACGATCAGATTTTACTCTTGATTTAAGAAATGTTTTAGATAAAATTAAAACAGTTGACTACACCGATCCACTAACAACATCGGGCATGACTATATATTTCAGTCCAATGTCATATAAACAACTAAATGAAAATGCTACACGTCAGTTTGAAGAACAAAAAGCATTGTCAATGGCCGATAATCCAGATGTATCTGAAGAGGACAAAGCATCTTTATTACAGAGAAGTTTAGCTAATATTACAAATTTGACTATTGATAGTTTAGTTAATAGCATCAATACTATTCAACTAGACGATACTCCTGTAACAGATAAACAGCAGATACGTGAGCTTTTAGTAAACTGCGATAGAAAATTGTTTAGTCAAATTAGAGATCATGTTGTTGCTCTTAGAGGTCAAGGGGAACTTGAACCACTACAGTTAACATGTCCAGAATGTAAACACGAGTTTATTCAGGCATTCACTTTGGATCAAGCAAATTTTTTCGGATAAGGCTTCTCTCCTTGGATTCTGATGAGATTGCCAAACTCGTCGATGACATGGAAAAGGATGTAGGAGCCATAAGAGAAGAAAGTCTAAGGCTAACATGGTATATGAGGGGAGGACTCACATACACCGAAGCCATGCAACTATCACCAGAGGAAAGAAGCACTGTTTCTAAAATTGTTAAAGACAATATGGAAACAACCAAAAAAACCAAAATGCCGTTCTTCTAGACTAGATCTTGACAAAATAATCAAAATATGCTATATTACTATGTAGGCTTGAGTAATAACCCAATATTATGAATGGCTGTAGTTATGCCAATTGGGGTATTTTTTATAACTATGTAGATTATACTACGCTCAGAGTCTAAATAAAAGAATGTTACGCTAAAAATGTAACATACTAGATCCAAGCAAGACTTGGAAATTTAAGATTAAGTTGAAATACTTAATCACTTTTTAGGAGGTAATACTTATGAAAGTATTAGAAAACGTAAAGAAGTGGGCTAAAGAGATTGCTCATTTAGCAGTGACTTTAATGGCAATGTTCATCGCTTTAGAAATTTTATTTGGCGGTAACACAGTACCATTTCTTCCAGGAACAGATGTAATTGGTTCTGTAACTGGCATCGTTAAATCACTAGGCAACGAAGGCTTGGCTGGTTTAATCGCAGTATGGGTTTTATATACAATCTGGGAAAAGAAGTAACATTCTGAATCTAGAGTAAAACTAACTAAAAAGGATCATGAGGAAAGATGGTCCTTTTTTTATGATCTGATTTTCTCCTAGAACATTAATGGGTTAAGTTAAGATGTCTTTGACATCTACTTCTTCGCTTTCGCTCGAAGTTCTTTTCTTTTAGTCTAATTAAGATTAGTTAACAGTGATACTTACTAACCCTATCGTGCATCATCCAGATATAAGTCATAATTCACCTATCCGCAGGCAAATTATAACCTAGTACATCATCCGAGTACTGCGTCATACTAACTAAAAGAGATTTCTTACGAACGGAAGCGGTCACCCGGTACTCCCTACTCTAGATTCATGTGGCGGATGCTTGATAATCCCTAGTTAGCGAAATTACCTAAGCACGTAGGTTGCTTTTTCTCAGAGCCTACATCATTTAGCTTTTAAACTTATTTGCCTGGTGTCGTCCCGAGTACAAGTCTAGTCTTGTACGTTCCACGTGTTTTACACGATCTCCTCATAGGACACAGAATACATCTGCATCAGTGACTAATTTAAATCTTCTTTTAATATGCCTTTGACTGAGCCTACGCCTAGTCTTATATTGATTATGCCGTTATAATTGTCTTCACGGAGTAACACATTCTCTTTAAACTGATAATATGCCTCCATGTAATTTGTTATGCCTCTTGTTTTACATAAATGGATTATTTCGCGAGTGAATTTATCTGTGCCTAATTGTTCGATATCCTGTTTCAGCCGATCACTAGATCCCCAGTAGGTCTTCCAGTCCGTTTCTACAGTTTCTCGTCTTTTGTTTTTCTTGCCTTTGAGTGGCGGGCGTTTCTTTACTGTCCAGAAAAATTTCCGTCCAACATAGTCATGCCCGTTTGTGGAATTAGTAATACGATAAACAAAACCGTAGTTGTCCCCGATGTCTTCTGTATCAAAGACTTTTCCGTTATACTGCCAAGGGTTTTCGTACGACAATGTGTTCCTTTCGAATTACCATTCAGTTGCGTAGTCAAGATCGACTACTGACATATTACATTTAGTCTTACATTCCGTCCATGGGAAATTTTCAAACCGATTTTCCCAAAACGGATCTGCTAAGACTTCTGTAAGTCTATGTTTATTAAGATTAAAACTACTACCTAGTTCTAACCATTCATTGTTATGGTTGTACCTATTAGCGACCCAACAACAAGGAAATAAATGTCCTTGACTATTGAGAAATAAACCTTTGTTACCAATCTCACATAAAGGTTTAACATCTTGATAGGTGTTAGAGTTTTTATATAATTCAACGTTGGTGTTGTAACCTATTTGACTAGGCTGTCTGCCTGATAAGTTACGAAGTTCACGTGTAAATCTATACTTATCACTGATGCCTAAATCGCTAGGTTGTAGTGGATCGTTTATAGGATAGATAGGATAAACTTTATTAAACTTTGTACTGCGTGTTATTTGAAATTCATCAAAGCCTAATTTTCTTGCTTGTTGTTCCATAGAGTCTAACATTGATTCGTTAAACTTAAACACAATACAATCCCATGTCATGTAAACATCGCTGACCTGTCTTAATGTTTGTACACCAAGCATGATGCTATCCCAATTAGAATTTACTCTATATTGTTCATTACTATCTTGATCCCACCCATCTAAACTAAAGTGTATGTGATCATTTTCATCTAACACTGCGCCAAGTTGAAACCACCAGTCTGCTTTTTTATAACTGCCATTGGTAACAATAACAAACTTAACAGGTTTAATTGATTTAAAATATTCAATAACATCTATTAAGTCATGGGCATATATAGGATCGCCATCATCGCCGCAGAAAGTAATCTTTTCTACATTGTCTCTGATAAAGTCTGGAGTAAAGTTTTTTTTGAAAAAGTCTAGTCTAAGTTCAGTATTAACCAGCGTATCGGGTACTTCTTCTCTAGCACACCTAGAACACTTTAAAGTACACTTGCTAGATATCTCTATATGCCAATGCCAAGTTGCTAGTTTCATTACACGCTATCTACGTCAGTACCGTATGTGGTAAATCCGTTCTCTTTGGTCACAGTCATGATATTGTTGACACGTCCTGACAGTTCGTCTTTGTGTGACACTAGCCATATTGACTTGTTTTGCTCACGACTCATTTTCTTGAGGATTGCTAGTGCTGATTCAACACCGCTGGAGTCCATACCAGAGTCAATCAACTCATCAATGAATAGTAAGTTAATAGGGTCGTAGAGGCTTTCATAGACGTCTCTGAAACTCCATGACAGTGAAAGTATCAGTCTATTACGTTCACCTCTACTTAAATTGTCAAAATCTAATTCACGACCAAGTTCTGTAATTTCCACTGACAGATCGTTAAGGAAGGTCACTGTGTGTGGAAGACCGATCTTGTCAAGGTAATAACTTAGTCGTGCATTTAGATAACTTAGATTTTGATCAATTATTCGTTTTCTAATAAAACTATCTTTGTTGGTCAATAGTTTTTGTAAGAATTCTTGATGTTCTCTTAGTTTAACCAGATTATTAATTTCTTCATAGTTAAGTTCTTGTTCAGCAGTTTCTTCCATTTCTTGAATTTGTTCTTCATATGGGTCTGCTTCTTCATATTTTGATTTTAATTGTGCTTCTAGTGTTGTAATTGAGTTTTTATGTTCAAAAGCATCAGATTCGTTTGGGTAGAATACTTCAGGTGCAAAGCCAACATCACCAAGCTCTGTTAATGCGTCTGTGAGTTGCTGTAAGGTCGCTGTGTGCGTTTCTACATCTTCTTTGACTCTAACTAGCGTACCTTGTTTTTCTTTTAACTGTGCTAGGTGTTTGTCGTCGTGTATTTCCTGCCCACAACTGTGACACTTGTGTTCTTTTAATAATTGTATGTCTTGTTCTAGTTTAACTACATTACCTTGTTCACGTTTAAGATCACGTTCTGTTCTTGCAATAGCATCTGTAATGTCATCATGATCTTTTTTACTTTGATTAAACTTAGCCAACTCTTTATGACTAGCAAGTTCTAAATCAATATCAATCTTTTCTAAGTTTTCAATAGCACTGGTTAAACTATCTATGTCTTCTTGTTTTTTGTTAGCCCACATAGTTTGTCTACGCTTCATAGACTCAACCTGTGCTTTCATTTGTTCGTTAGCGTCCTTTTGAGCATCAATTCTTATTTCTTCTTCTTTGATTTTATCCTTAGTTTCTTTTAAGCGTTCTTTAAGATTAGTTGCCTTTTCTGAAAGCATGGTAATACCAAGTAACTGCTCAATGATATCCTTTTGATCGTTTGCTCTTAAGTTAAGGAATGGTTCTGTATAAGTGTTTAACGCTACTAAGTGTTTGAACATTTCATGACTCATGCCTAGCATGTGTTCAATAGCCTTTTGTGTTTCTCGACTATCGCCCTGTGCCATGTCTGTGATTTCTTGCTCGTCGTCACCTACAAAAAAACGCATGACATTTTTCTTACGTCCACGTTCTATTTTATATGTTTGTCCTTCATGTTCAAAGTCTAAACTAACCAACATGCCTTTTGAGTTAGTTTTATTGATCAAGTTATCACGTTTAATATTAGTCAGTGCTTGACCAAACAATGCGTATGAAAGGGCATTGATGATAGTGGTCTTACCAGTACCGTTCCTAGCGCCACTATCATCGCCTCCGAGATCAATATTAACACCCAATACCAGTGTTAAGTCTCTGCGGTCAAAGTTAACTGCTTGTGTGGCATTACCCACACTCATAAAGTTTTTAACTGTTAGTGTTTTTAGTTTGAACAATTATAAATCTCTGTAAATTTCTAGTAATAGTTTAGGATCGTAATGATCACTTTCTATTGATGTTAACTGATTTGTCACTATTGTGTCAACTGATTCGAACTTCAACTCCCCAGGTTCTGCCACCGATTCCATAATATCTTTTTTAACTGGTATCAGTGTAAGTTCTCTAAGATTATACTTGCCTACAAATGTTTCACGAATAAAACTTGCTTCTTCATATGATATATCAATATTCAAGTTTACACGAATGTGCATTTTTTCTTTTAATAATTCATCAGGATTGTTTAACATTTCATCTAAGTTGTAAACACGATATCTAGGCTGTTGAGGCCAAGAATGATACACAGGATCTTTACCCCATTCAATAATGGTCATACCTCTGTCATCATCACCTGCGTCAGCATAGTTGTGAGGAAAGCAATTACCAGTATAGATAATGTTGTTATGGCTTTGACGTTTATGGAAGTGTCCTGTATAAACCTGTTCTAAGCCACGAAAGTCTTCACGCTGTATCTCGCCTGTGTCAGGCATCTGCACCATAGCATTCATAAAGAAGTGAGGTAACTCTAGATGTCCAAACGCATAACGTCCTTCCATCTTTTTAACTTTCTTTGCTTCGTCACCTACTAGCCAAGGTATAAACTGTACATCACCTTCAGAATAAAAGTCATTCATAATGTGTACGTTTTTGATATGTTTAGCCCATGACGCTGACTGTATGTCGCGTTTGTCTCTGTAGTATAAGTCGTGATTACCTGGAATGAAGAACACACGATCAAAAGCATCGCCTAATAATTCTAATGCTGTAAGACTATAGTTTAATGTAACAATGTTGATTGCCGCACGGTTGTTGTGCCAATCACCCATCATGATACAGGTTTCGCAACCTTCTGCCTTGGCTTTTTCAATAAACCATTTTACAAAATTTAAACAGTCTTCGTTGTGTGTAGTTGAATTGGATTTTAATCCAAAATGTATATCTGTAAGGACAGCCGCCTTTTTAAATAAATTACTCATACCTTCCTTGAATGAATAAAACTAATACAGACTAGTTTACAGGACTAGTCTGCTGTTGTCTACTTTTTTGGCTTGATAGTTGTTACTTTGCCTGGACCTTGTGGATCTGAGTCAGTAACACCTTCGTTCTGTCTTGTCCAACTTGGATTAAGTCCATTCATTTCTAAGATATCATCTCTAATGCTTTGATTTTTCTTTTCAATGTTAAGCACACGAGTAAATGAATTGGTAATGGCCGCAGTGTAATAAGCAAATGGATTGTCTGATTTTGACTCATCAAACTGTAGACCAATTTGTGATAGTTGAAGTAGCGCCTGTCCACGCATTTCTTCGTTGTAGGTATAACCACGCCAGTTACTACGTGTAGCATAACGCTCACATAATTTGACGAACATATGGGCTAGTTTATTGGTCATTTGTCCGTGATCTTTTGAAAACTTACCGTTATCAAGGGTGCCCTTCCAATGGCTCTTAGCAACTAGGTATGGTTTACCCTCGTCGTCAACTTTAAAATGTTGGAACGGTGGAAAGTTAACCTTGGCATGCACTTTGTCATCAATTCCATAATCTTCTTGTTCTCGAGCTTCTTCAATATCATCAAACATTTCCTCAATCTTAGCACGTTTTTTTAACTGTGCTTTGGTAGGTTTTTTAGGAACCTTTGGAATGTGATCCCATGTCATTACACGGAATACCAAATCTGTGTCTGCTATTGTCTTTGGATCTAATTCCTCACCGTACTCTCTCTTGTAATTGAGACACTTTAGATCTCTTGCTTCTTTAAGGCGAGTTTTGTTAATTTTCTTAATGTCATGTATGATGATATCAAAGTCAGAATCAGTATCAAAGTTCTTGTAAGCACAATAACTCTTCTTTGACTTGTGTATTTCCTTTAATATATCTCTATTATTAAGATAATTTACTCTACGTCCTGTCCTGGTAATTACTTTATCTTCTGACACTTTAGGGTTCTCCTTGTTTGATACTAATAATTATACAGCCGATTAGCCACCTGTCAACCTTTTTTGGTTTAGCAATTATATACTACTATAATAGGTTGAAATAAATAGTATAAACGGAGAACAATATGGCAACACGAGAAGAAGCGATAGAGAGACTGATTGCTCAGGGACTGTCTAGATCACAGGCTGAACAAATTGTGGCCAACGATGACGGCCTTGAAACTAATGTCACGCCTATCCTCGGTGGTTTAGCACTTGGTGGTGCCACACAGCGTAACCCCACTCCTAACTTAGAGGGATATAACACTGTTGAGGAAGAAGTGATAACACCCGTAGAGCCTAACAGCAATCAGGGAGAGCCTGGCGGGTTTGATCCTGAACTATTTAAGCAACAGGCCAACATCAGAGATATCGAACACACCACTGATGATTGGAGATTCCGCATGCGATTGGCTCCTAGAAGCCAGGACTTATACAAGTCTGGTGATCCAGGCATACTACGACCATTGGTAGAGACAGACGGTGTAATATTTCCATATACACCTCAGATACAGATCAACTATCAGGCAAATTATTCAGAATCACAGCCCACACACAGTAATTACAAACAATTATTTTATCAAAACAGTGCTGTTACAGACATTAACTTAACAGCCACATTTACAGCACAGAGCACTAGAGAAGCAGACTACTTATTGGCCGCAATACACTTCTTTAAGTCCTGTACCAAAATGTTTTATGGACAGGATCAGAATAAGGGAGCACCGCCACCGTTGGTGTATTTAGATGGGTTTGGTGAACATCAATTCAACGAAATGCCTTGTGTTATAAATCAATTTAATTATATGTTGCCAGGAGATGTTGATTATGTGAGAACCAGTGGTGACTCAGGTGCCGCATCTATAGATTTATCTGAAAAGAGAGCATCAACAACATCATATAAATCTCCACTCTCAAGATTATTTGATCTCTTTAGCCAAGGAATAGGCAAAGGAGGAGGTCCTCGCAACTCACAACGTGTCAACCCCATTGGCAGTTTAAGCCAAGGTAAGCAGGATTATGTGCCTACTAAGATAGAATTCACGTTGATATTGTTACCAATAGTAACACGTAAGAGACAGGCCACTGAATTCAGTCTAGAGAAATACGCATCCGGCGAATTGTTAAGCAAAAGAGGTATGTGGTAATGGCAACAGAAACGCAATATACATCACGCTCTCCCTATTTTACTACCGCTAAGGTAGATGGATATTTGGAAATCAGAAATGATCGCAAGATACCCAAGTATGCCAGCGATCGAAAATTTAGGATAACAGCAAAATATCAATATCGTCCAGACATGCTGGCGAATGATCTGTATGACGACCCACAGTTATGGTGGGTGTTCGCACAGCGTAACCCAAACACGATACAAGATCCTATATATGATTTCGTAGTAGGCAAGACGATATACCTACCTACATTAGACACGCTAAAGAAAGCACTGGGCTTTTAATAAATGGCTACTAGTCAAGAAATCAATGCCATCAAGACACTGGCGCAGATCAATGTTGATCGATCTAAGGAGTTAGTCACACAGAGTGATGATCTCACAGAACCTTATTTCATAGGACTTAACAAGAATAAAAGTCCCAAGTCAGATCAAGTGGTGTTTGCCAAACAACAATCAGCAGTAGAACTTCAGATACAGTCTAACGAACAGAGTATATTAGACATTCAGCAAGTTGTTACCGACGGCAGTGCTAACTATCAAGTGCTAAACCTTAGACAACAGAACAGAGATCTAGCAGAAGCCAAAGACAAGATTGAGGATGCTAGATCATTGGCTGGCGACGACACTATAACAAGTCAATTTAGTGTTGGTGAGGTCATTGATGAGGAAAAAGAAGCCCGCAAAGAAAACGCAACAGTACAGACACCTCCTATAGAGAATGTACCTACAGCAAATACTCCTGTTACCAGCAACGCAAATGAGACTATTGCTGATAACGATGGCAACGATATTAATTTCCAAACATCAGATGATCAGGGAGCGATCAGCAACGATAATGCTTCAGGGTCTACAGGACAAGGAACCAGTACTGGTGATCGAACATCAGATGATGTTGATATGGGACAAACAGTGTCAACAGCGGAAAAAGGCATAACAATACCAGACAATTATACTAAACCATTTGATGCTCAGCCTAACGTACTAAGAGAATTAGGGCATTATACCTATCAGATATCAATATATCTACAGAGCAAAGATGAATATGTACAGTTAGTCTCATCAAAAGAAAAAATACCAACAGGGGATCTCATAATACAAAGTGGCGGAATATCCTTAGACGAAAGAGTTGAAGAGTTTAAAGATTATGATTACTACATTGATGACCTAGAGATAGAGTCTCTAATGCCACAAGAAGTGGGCGGAGCAACTAATGCGACTAGCCTATCATTTAAAATAACAGAGCCATATGGTTTTACTTTCCTCTCAGCACTAAAGAAGGCCGCACTGCGTAAGATGGACGGCGAAAGCAGTGATTTCCTTAAACAACACTATCTTATGGTAATTAGATTCTTTGGAGAGGATGACGACGTTCAACAGGCAGGGGGAACAACAGCAGGAGGTTCAGCTACTCCAGCTACATTAGTAGAAAAATTTATTCCTTTTAGAATAAACAAGATAACCTCAAAGGCTACAACTGGTGCTGTTGAATATAACGTAGAAGGACTATCAGCCAATCATAATGAGGGCTTTGGCCAGAAGAGAGCCGCGATACCCTTCCAGGTTGAGATCAAAGGCCAAACACTAAATGATCTGTTTAATGGCACAGACGATACTAGAGAGATAACAACTGTGAATGCCGCAACAGGTGGCAGAGAGAACCAACCGGCGGTGTTGACACAACCAGCAGGGGTTAATACAACCAGCAAGACTTCCATCAGTACAGGATTAGTTACAGCAATGAATAACAGAATGAAAAAACTTGCTGATGAAGGCAAGATAGGAATTGCTGACAAATATAAAGTAACATTTGATATTCCCTCAGGTATGGCATCAGCAAGGATTAAACCACCAGGCACGGTTAAAAAAGAAAAAACAGCGATGTCAGATCCAGGACTTGGAGCCAGCGTATATCTATCATCCCGAGGTCAGGTAGACGGTGAAACATTTTTGATTAGCGCCAATGCTGGTCAACAGTTTCAGCAGTTCATTGATACCGTAACCAGGACTAGCACTTATATTACAGATCAACAGACATTTCATCTTGATCCAAATACTGGAGACCCTAAACAAAATGAAAAGAGTAATGAGGTCATGGCATGGTTCCGTATTGGAGTCAACACTAAACCTATAGGGTGGGACGAGATAAGAAACGATTGGGCATACGAAATTGAATATGTTGTAGTACCATCTCAGGTCAGTGATCTTAAGAGTGAATTCTTCCCCAAATCTAAGTTTTACGGAGTACACAAGAAATATAATTATTGGTTTACAGGAGAAAACACAGAAGTATTGAGTTATGAGGTTGACTACAATGCTCTATATTACATAGGTATAGGACAGGAAGTTCCTAAGTTGCCCACAGACAGTGCTAACAAGGATGATCAACATGCTAAGGTTGTAGAACCACCCACAGCAAGTTCAGGAGGTGTTGATGCTAAATCATCAGAACCTGCGGCCAGAGGTGCTAGTGTACTGTATTCACCTACAGACTATGCTCAACTGCGTATGGAAATATATGGTGACCCAGCCTACATCGTACAGAATGATGTGTTCTATGGATTGGGAGAATATAACGACAGATTTCTACCTGACGGAACTATCAACATGGATGGCTTTGAGACATTGGTAGAAATTAATTGGAACACCATTGAAGACTACAATGATGAGACTGGTACAGTTGAAATCAAAGCAATAGAGAAGAAATCTACCAAACAGAGAGACATCACAGGCACCGACGGTATGATATACTGTCTTACAAAAGTAACAAATAAATTTAATAATGGCCAATTCACTCAAGAGGTAAACGGAATTATGCGTGAGTTCCAAGAATCAGGTGTGGCTAATAGTACCAAAGAAACCAATGGGGATAATGTAGGTAGAGATGAAACATTATCAATAAGATCTCCGGTAGTCAATGTAGTAGGACGTTCTTCATCAGCTTCTACTCCTAGACTAGGAACAACTAGTTCTGGACCAACAAGGGTAACTCCGGTTCTAGGTGGATTGACCTTATCAGGTGCGACTTTCCAAGCACCAGATGATGATGCGAGTTAAATAGAAACATGGCAGAAAATATACAAAGAAATATAGGGCGAGGAAAGGCCTACAAATACGATAAAGAGGGAGTACCCTCGGAGTTTGGGCCGTTTATAGGAACGGTCAAGAACAACGTAGATCCTACAAGGAAAGGCAGGCTTCAAGTCTATATAGAACAATTTGGTGGCGAAAATCCAAATGACGAAAGCAACTGGAGAACCGTCAACTACGCATCTCCCTTCTATGGTGACATAGGCAGGATGGATGAAAGTATGCGTAACAGTGTAGATGGCACGGGCGAGTTCGTTGGCAACAAGCACACCTATGGCATGTGGTTCACACCACCAGACATAGGCACAAGAGTTATTTGTATATTCATAGGTGGCAGTCCGGACGAAGGTTACTACATAGCCTGTGTTCCAACCAGAGGATTGGGTCACATGTTACCAGCGATTGGAGCATCGACCAAGTATGTACAAAATTCATCAACTTCAAAATACCTAGCAGGCGCTAGTCAAGTACCAGTAACAGAGATCAATGACATGAATAACTCGGTCATTGAGAATCCAAGATATTATGATCAAGCTAAACCAGTACATGAAGTGTTGGCGTATGAATTGTTTCAACAGGGGCTGATAACTGACACAACTCGTGGACCCATAACGAGTTCCAGCCATAGAGAATCGCCTAGCAAGGTGTTTGGTCTCAGTACTCCGGGCCTTCCTATATATGAGGGAGGGATGTCTGAAACCACTATTAAGACACAGTTAGAAAAGGGAGAGATCACTTCTGATCAGATCAAGGTAGTTGGCCGACGTGGTGGGCACAGCGTTGTCTTAGACGATGGTGACATATCAGGTAAAGACCAAGTTATTAGAATTAGAACTGCCAAAGGTCACCAAATCACAATGAGTGATGACGGTGATTCATTCTATATCATACATGCTAACGGACAGACATGGCTCGAGCTCGGCAAGGAAGGTACTGTAGATGTATTTTCCACAAACTCTGTCAATGTGAGGACACAAGGCAGTATCAACCTACATGCTGACAAGGAAATTAATATGTCAGCAGGCACCAAGATCAATATGTATGGTAAGCAAGAAATAAATTTAGAATCGTTGACATTAAATCAACGAGGAGACACAGATATCAAGTTATACAGCAAGTCTAGGATATCAGCTAGGTCTGATGGTGTCATCGCACTTCAGGCAGACAAGACAACCAGTATTAAGGCAGGTGATTCTGTTCCAATTGAAGCAGGATGTATAAATCTTAACGGAGGCGGTGGTTTACCAGCAACACCAGTTAAAACCATACGTAAAAATAAACTACCTGACACTAAATTTAATGATCAAACAGGTTGGCAAGTTGAAACCGGCACGTTAGAAACCATTACAAGCAGAGCACCAACACACGAACCTTATCCATATCACGGACTAGGAATAGAAAATTCAGCAGATCTAGGAGCAGAAACAGTTTCGTCAGCACCCGCTAAAACACAGGCTAAAATTGAGCAGGCACTGGCCAAGACACCTGACGGAATAGGACTGGACCAATATACAGCACAGGCCAAAGCAACTAAAGGCATAGGTACTTTAAATGTTGACCAGACCACAGGAATAATGGCACAGTTAGGCAAAGAGACCAATCAACGCTTTGACGAATTTTCTATAGAAAACGGTCTAGGTAAGTTTGGACTCAGTCCAACGCAGTTAGAAGAAACAGGTTATCTCAAACCAGGAACAACAGCAAACTTCTTATCAGACCCATCAAGAACATCAACTGACGCATTTGGTCGGACTAAAACTGACTTTGAAAAAGTGCTGTCAAACACCAATGTCTGGACCAACAAAGGAGGAGCAGAAAATCTCACAACATTCCTCAATTCACAGAGTACACAGGATAGAGTAATACAAGATGTGTATTCAAATGACCTTAGCAAATTAAAAGCTAATGGAGTCCTTAAAGGAACTGAATCGCCAGAGGATATTGCCGGTATTCTTAATGCTAGTGCCAGGTACGGTAATGACAAGGTGATAGCGTGGACTAACAACAGTCAGGATATCTCCCAATCATTGTCAAACGACATGAGCCAAACTTTGAGAAATGCTCAATACTCAACAAAATTCGTTGACACTAAGATAACACCTGATCTCAGTGGCTTTAGTTCACCCGGCGGGTATGCTAATACGACACAGAGAAGCGGTATTGACAGTGCCGCCGAGGCATTTAGCAGTAGCGGCAAGGTTCCGTACCCTAAATTTTAATAGATAAATATTAGCATGGCTACTTATATTGGATTCAATACTATAGGAAAGAAGAGAAAGTTTACTCTCACGGATTATGATCTCGTGGTGCGTGACGTTCTCAATAGTCTATTGATTAGGAAAGGCGAGAAGTTAGGACGTCCAGATTACGGAACAGATTTATGGGGTCTAATATTTGAGCCATTAACTGACCAAGTACTTAAACAGTTACAACAGGAACTAAGAGAGACCATCCAACAAGACCCTCGTGTTAGATTTGAAGACGCACAGGCGTATACTCAGCCTAATGGCATTCTAGTGGAACTATTCATAACAGTTCTTCCAACATCAGAACAACAACGACTAAGTTTGTTTTTTAACAAAGACGAACAGACACTACAACTAATATAATATCTCCGTATTAAATTATAAAGTACGCAGTTATCTAAGGTGATAAATACTGGATAACAGAGAGACACTATGGCTAAGACTACAAGACAAACAGCAATATTTGGTGCGGAGGATTGGAAGAAGTTATACCAAACATTCCGTGAAGCAGACCTTCAGAGCTACGACTATGAGACCTTAAGAAAGTCAATGGTTGACTATCTCAGATTGTACTACCCTGAGACATTCAATGACTATGTGGAGTCATCAGAATTCGTAGCATTATTAGATCTCATAGCATTTATGGGACAGGGCCTGTCGTTCCGTAGTGACCTAAATACCAGAGAAAACTTCCTTAGCACTGCCGAACGTAGAGATTCAGTAGTCAAGTTAGCAGAGCTTGTTGGATATACACCCAAACGTAACACCAACTCAGAGGGGTATCTAAAGGTAACCAGTGTCACAACTACCGAAAGCGTAATAGATTATAATGGTTTTAATCTATCCGGACTAACAGTTAATTGGAATGATCCAACAAACGTTGATTGGTATGAGCAATTTGTTTCAATAATGAATGCGGCATTTGTCTCTGGACAACGTGTAGGTCGATCAGCCAACCAACAAGAAATATTAGGTATCACAACAGACGAATATGAATTTAACGTAGCGGCCGGATATCTACCAGTGATACCATTCCAACAAGAAGTAGATGGTAGAAGCATGGCATTTGAAGTAGTGTCGGCAACATCGGTAAACAAAACATTCATATATGAACCAGCACCACAGACGAACGGTCAGATGAACGTGCTGTATCGCAACGACAAACTAGGGTTTGGCAGTGCTAAAACTGGTTTCTTCTTTTACTTTAAACAAGGTTCATTGATCAGCCAGGACTTTACTGTACAGGAAAGGATAGCCAATAGGTCTGTAGATATTGACTTAGATGGAGTTAATAATAACGACGTCTGGCTTTTTGAAGTAGAGAATGAAGGACGAAGCCTAACTGAATGGAACAAGGTAGACAACATCTTTGGAGTGGGAGCGACACCAAGCACGAACAACCAATTAAGACGTGTGTTCTCTGTCAAGTCTAGAGGCAACGACCAAATTAGTTTAGTATTCGGAGACGGAGTTTTTGCTAAACAACCAGTAGGAACATTTAGAACGTTTCTACGTTCGTCAAACGGACTAGAATATGTCATAGACCAATCTGATCTACAGAACGTACAGATATCATTGCCTTATGTCAGCAAGAACGGACGTAACGAAACATTATCATTTACATTAAGTCTAGAGACAACAATCACAAATGCCAAGTTTAGAGAGAACTTGAACGAGATCAAAACCAGAGCACCTTCAAGTTACTACACACAGAACAGGATGGTCAATGGTGAGGATTATAATAATTTTCCATACACACAATTTACTTCGATATTAAAATCAAAGGCAGTAGGAAGATCAAGTATTGGTCTGTCAAGATATCTTGATTTGTTAGATCCTACAGGGAAATATTCCAGCACAAACACATTCTGTTCAGATGGTATGATATATAGAAATTATGAGGATCCTAATTTTACATTTACATTTGTTGACAACAATGATATTTCAAACGTATTAGTAAATCAATTAGAGCCAGTGCTATCATCTAGGGCATTTACACACTTCTATCATGACAAGTTTGTAAGACCAAGCCTAACCAGTATTGACATATTATGGCAACAAGCAACATCAACAACAAACCAGTCAACTGGATACTTTAAAAATAGTTTAGAGAACACCGTTCCTGTTGGTGGTACAGTTTCAAACAATGCTAAATTTATTGATCAGGGAAGTTTAATTAAATTTGAGCCACCAACAGGATATTTCTTTGACAGTAACAATAGATTAAAAGCAGGCACACCAAGTGGAGCGAACGAAAAATTGGTCTTATGGTCAACAATCTCAGCGTTAACACTGGACGGTACTAATTTTGGTAACGGTAATCTAAGTGACGGATCCGGACCGGTAACATTGAATCAATTTGTTCCAACAGGAGCCATACCCACAGAAGTCATTGCCAAATTGGTCACTGATTTGCCGTCAGCATTTGAAACATCAATGATCGAACAGGTTGAGCTATATAGAGATTTTGGCATAGGTTACGACAACGCAACATCATCATGGTATTTAATAACAGCTGACAACCTTGACAAGGATGCCGCTTGGTCATCATCATTTGCTAAGAATATTGACAGATTACAGCGTGACGCAAGTTGGTTAGTTCAGTTTACCACAGATGGTGAGACATACACTGTAAAATATAGAAATCTAAACTATTATTTTGCGAGTGTACAGGAAAATAGATTCATATATGATACGAAAGATAAGATATTTGATCCTAAGACAGGCAAAACTGTTAATGATCTTGTTAATGTATTAAAAATGAACAGCAAACCTGATGTAAGTTCCAATCTTACCACAGATCTTAAATTAGATATCATTGGTCAGGAAGTGGAGACAGATGGTTTTATTGACAATTTTAAAGTGTTGGTCAGTTACGCAGACAGCGACAGCGACGGAGTGGCAGACGATCCGGATGTCTTCAAACAAATTGTTGCGCCAACGGTGAATGCTTCATCTAAAGTGATCTTCTTAGAGAAAACAACAGACTTTGACAATTTAGAAAGATACTTACCGGTAGCATCGGGTGTGATCAACACACTCTATGCTGATTTAGATGCTATAGAACTAGCAAAGACAGAATATCTAAACGGTCAGGT
>Ga0181603_10000995_pt1 | contig 24347 bp, 32 predicted proteins | sample 041ome_13_FD_148633 | JGI IMG/M metagenome (GOLD analysis project Ga0181603, IMG submission 148633) | Coastal salt marsh microbial communities from the Groves Creek Marsh, Skidaway Island, Georgia - 041409US metaG (spades assembly) | ecosystem: Environmental > Aquatic > Marine > Intertidal zone...
GTTGTAACTTTTCTGAGGATTAAGAGGTGTTTGTAAAGGTGTGTCATACATTGTATTAAATATACATTGATTAGGAGATGATGTTTTCACAAATAAAAGCGGAATTATGTATGAACCAACCCTTAATTTAAAATCATCTCTTATTGGATTATTACATTTTCGACATAAAGGTGTTAAACAAATACGATTTAATCCTTTAATTACAATATGAGCAGAAACATATGCTTTATTACTACAATTTTTATTTGAACACGTATCAAATTTTTCACCTATTATCCTCTCTAATGCTTCTTTCTTATTACCATGAACATAGTATTTCGAACGTTTACAACCAGTCCCTTTAACATTTTTAGCTATTAAATTTGCGTCACATGGCATAAGACATAGCCATTCAAGTTTCACTACTATCATTTATTTTATATTAAACTTATTTCTTAAATACCACGCAGCTATGAACAGGGCGATGAAGTACCAAATCTTATTATAGAAGAATCGTGCGAATTGAATGGTGTAAGCCAGAAGATACTGAAGAGGATTGGTGGGGTTGGCCGAGTTGCGCATAAGAAAGCGGGTCACCTTGGTCCACAGCCAGTTTATGAATATAGACCACTGACTGAAAATTTCTAGAGTTCCGTCGGGCACGACGAGGTAGTGCAGTTTGAGCATGAGGCGGGTCTTGCCGCTCGGGATGGTTCCACGGACGCAGTGATAGTCCCTGTTGTATTCGATGCCGTTGAAATCTCCGGTGGACAACTTGCTGGTCTTGTCGCCCACCTGTGTGAATACGGTCGAGTTGTCGTTCAGTGCCAGAATGATTCTCACCAACTTGCTAGGTCCTTCGATGAACTTGTAAGGCGCGTCGTAGTGACAGTCCACGAGCACCCGGTCACTAGCCTTGGCGTCCAAGGGCGACACGCTGACAAACACCTCGTCTATGGAGGGTACCGAGCGGATGGTCGAACCTGGGTAGTTTTTCAAAAGGGTGTCGCGAATAATGGACGAACTCCTCAGCGTATCTATGGCATTTTTTATGGTGGGTTCCTTGACGTCCTCGGTCCAGGTATGGTCGGCCACGGGTTTCCCGTTGCTCTTGTAGTGGTCACGAAGAATGGTCATTTCATAGGACTCTGGTATATTGCCTTTGATGAGCATATTATTATATAGTCGTATTATAAATGTCAGAACACGATCACGATAAGTGTGACAAGACTCAGCCCGTGGCGAATTGGAAGTGCATCTGGTTCACGTTGGCGTTGGCTGGCGGATACTGGTACCTTCCGCCGAAGAACAAGTGGGTGCTGTTGGGTCTTCTGTACTTTCCCTACATCGTGCTTGCATGGTACGACCACTGGTATCAGTGTCAGCGCAATCTCGGACCGACCTACCTGGCACTGTTCTACTGGTGGGCCAAGCCCCGCGACAGCGAGCAGATCCAGAAGTACAAGAACTGGTGTCCCGATATCAAGAACAAGGTGCTTAAAATCGACCTCGTGATCTTGGCATTGGGGATGTTGATCCTGCCGTGGTTTCTTGCGTGGAAGCCTTAATAAAAGTCATCAAATTCTACATCTGGAATAGCTCCCTTAAGTGCATCTCTTACTGGATTCATAGTTTTAACAACTGTATTATACGCTGCATTTACAGATGCGTCAAACCCACCGCCAGACAAATCATTAATAGCATCTTTAGCCCACTTAGGAAATGCACTATTTATAGCATCTTTCGCTATAGTGGCAGGCAAAAGAATTACTTTCATGAAAAAGGCAACCACCAGTTCACGAGTCACGTGTGCTATGAATATAAATGTTCCTAAAATATAATATTGAAAATATTCCATAGACTTTGTGGCTAACCATAATGAAATTTCAACTGGAAGAGTAACAAAACTGGACGCTATTGGTTTGAAATAATCGTAAAACCATTGTCCTAAATTTTTAAACCAGAGACCTATTTTTGGAAAGAATGATGTAATTTGATTAACAAGTCCATTAATCCACTTAACAAATCTGTTTTTGATTCCATTAAACAGGTCTGATAAAAAAGTCATTATTATTTTTGAAACATCTGGAAACTTGGATGTCCATTCTTTCAAATCAAAAATTTTTAGTTTATCAAAAATAAAGTTGTTCTTATCATTGTTTAATCCATAAAATAATGTATTTAAAACCAAAATATAGACCAGAGAAATTACAGCTTTTAAAATCCACTGTGTTTTGACCGAGTGTATTAATAGGATTTTTGTGGTATGTTTGGGATTCATGTATTTTCCCAGTAGTATGGCGGATATCCCTACGACTGATAAAATATTTACGATTTGTGTGTCCATTACTATCTGAAAATATAATTTTTTGATCGATCCAATTTTATGATATCAAGTTTTAAAGATTTCAATAAAGGAATTCTACTTGTAAAATCATTAATCATTTCTTGAATCTGGAAATAAAACCATTGTACTCTGAAAGTTATAAAAACAATCAAATAATCAACAAACTTTGTGCCTCCCCATCTCGAAAAATCATCTACCTTGTCGTTAAAAGCTTTTAACGGATATATCAATAGTTCCCACGCTGTCTTTATAATTTTGTATATAAATACAAACAGTGAACTCAATACAGAAAAAACACTGTCTATTACTCTTTTATATGGTTGCATGAAGTACGTCTTAAGAATATAGAATATTGACGTTACGCATGTGTATAAAAATGTGATAATAGAACCCAATAATCTTGTGATAACTATGGGGGTCATAGTGCTTTCGGTTACTTGAAAATTTTGTAAATAGGAGTTAGAAGAAACATATTTTGCTATTTTTTCAGCTTCTTCATGGCTGGCAACGTCTATACGATAAAGTACACTTTCTTCAAAGATATTCAAGAATACGACATCGTGTCCAACTAATTCTTTTATTTGTTCTTTGGTGACTGTTGATTTTGTTTGGAAACCGTGAATAATTGTATGCAAATTTATTTTAATTAAGCCGAGCATATTTTCACTAAATGCAATGAAATATGAAAATAGAATATAAACAAACATAAAAACAATAGATCTAGGAATACCAACTAAACCAAGGTAATCAATACCTTCTTTCATGTTAATCAAACCTAGTAAGACACCAAATATCACGGCTGATACAGCAATAATTGCTTTACTCTTTGTTAAAAGAGGTATTAACAAAAGTAATAAAGCAAATATCATCCTATAATAAAACTATATTTTTTAACTAAACCAACTTCCAACATCAACACCTCCTACTTTGACTTCTACTCCCTTATCGCTTACACCGAAACTACCTACAGGACTGCTTGTTGAAAATCCTCCTGGTCCAACTGTAGTACTGCCTGCAGGACCACTTACTGTTACTCCCTTATCACTTACACTGGCACTTCCTACTGGATTGCTTGTTGATACTCCGTCTTTTCCAACTGTAGTACTGCCCGCAGGACCACTTACTGTTACTTCATCGTCCTCAACAATTATTATAGGTATTCCGAATTCATCTAGTTCTGGTAAAGTATCATCCAATAATTCTTGGTCTTCGTATTCTTTTGTTGTCTTGTCTACAGAAATGTTGCATGTTCCTTGTTTTGCACATTTTGTACTTTTATTAAATGGAGGAGGAAGTATACTGCAACATATCTGTCCTCCAAGAGATACTAGTTCCCATGCAGTGTCGATAAATATAGTTGTGAATTTATCTCTAATACTGTTTATTTGATTTTTTATACGGTCTATGTCAACATTCAAAGTATTATTAATTGTTTTTGATGAAGATTCTATTCCACTCAACGTAGCATCCAAAGGTTTCTTCAAAATATTTAGTAGAATTTTGGTATTACCTAGCACAAAATTCAATATTAGTAGGGGTATTGCCTTTATAGTTAAATATATGGTCTTAATCGTATCAAACCACTCTGTGAAATAGTTTTTAAATGTCAAAATGATACTTCTTATTATTTTTAAGAATTCGGCATCGTTGGAGCGTTCCATGATTTTCAAAACAATGTAGAGTGTTCCTATGGGAACTATAAACAGTAGAGCCGGGATTGATGTTCCTGCAATTATAACATCGCCCATCTCGAGCGTTATTAAAGTTAAACCTATACTTACAAGCAGAGAGTATACTGCCAAATAGAAAAAACGAATAAACTGATTTTTTATTGGGTTATCGTACTTTAATAAAAATGCTATAGATATAAACATTACACCAGTTATTACGTCTGACATTCTAATATGTAAAAACATTTTAGTTACTTGGGGGTTTTTCTTTTCATGCATTGTTTTTGATTTGCACATTTTGTACTTTTATTAAAAGGTGGAGGAAGCACCGAACAACATATCTCGCCACCGATAGATACTATTTCCCACAATGCATCAACAAATACTAGTTTAAATCCACGTTTTATTTCAATAAGTGCGTTTTTGAATCCATCTACATTAGCATTGATTATATCACCTGTCGAGTTTAACAATTTCCGATATCCTTCCATGAATGCATCATATGGAATTTTTAAAATAGTTAACAAATCGGAAAAAATTTTAACCACCAGATTCCACATTACGATTGGAATATTTCGTATATCCAATAAAACGTCTTTTAGTCCATCATAAATTGATATAAAATAATTTTTGACAATAGTATTTCTGTCGGCGATATATTTAATAAACTGGGGATCATTCCATCGTTCAGCAAGTTTAAGCAAGATATAAAAAGTTCCAAGAGGGACCAGTACTAAAAAAGGAGGAAATGAAAACCCATAAATCATAATATTTCCCATTTCAAATGTCAATAAAAATACTCCAATTCCAATAAGTATTGAATATATGGTGAAATAATAAGCACATATTGATTCATCTTTTTTAGGGTTTTCATATTTCAACATAAATGATATAGTTAAAAACATAAGACCTAATACACGAGGGTCAATCATACTATTATATAAAAATATTTTAGTCCCTGGTATTAGTGAACATGGTTCAGCCAATCGATAATCTTTTATCATGGAAAAATCTTATATTGATGACCATGGCTTTTACATTTATTTTGGCACCTCTTGGTACACCTCCTCTAATAGCAATGGGTATCGCAGCGATCTCATTTGCTCTGTGGCACATTGACAAAGATGTTGCAAATCCAAAAAATATTGCCAAGCGGAAAGTTGCTTTCATATTTTCACTTTGTATTGGTTGCGCCTTTGGTTTAGGTTCTGCGCCTTACGCAATACCAGGAGCAACAAAATTGGGTATGTTATTATTTCCTGTATGTCTTGCGTTTTTTGTTAATTACGGAACTGTACTGGGTTGGTGGTCATTTACAGGAGGGTTTGTGACGCTTCTCTTGTCTGTAATTCCAGCCATGGTGATTGGAAGAAATCCAGGTATCAACATGTTGATTTCATTCATCGTATCAAGTTTTGTGTATGCATTCATGGTCGGGGACAACAAAAACAAAAAGGAATCTTGGATGGTTTGGCAATCCGCCTACATTGGACTTATGGCCGGTTCTGCGGTAGATTTCATAATGGGTTCTCCACGAGGTAACGTGGAACTTTTACAGAATATTGTAGAATTTTATAAATCTGGAGGACAATTTAGCTCATTTGCTGGAAGTATTATTTCGACGGTAGATGTTCCTATGGGTATCATGTGGGTTGTGTACTTTATCACCTGGATTTTGTCATTCATCCCAGGGGCACTTCCTTATGGCTGGGATACGCTTTTTAAGGTCAAGTAAAATCTGATTAAATAGTAATAACATGGAGACACATTACCTCGTGGTCAACTCGAATCTCAGGGACGCGACACTGTATCCTTCTGGTAATTCTTATACCATGCACATGATGAATCCCATCCGCGATATCACGAGGGTGGAATTGATCCAGGCTTCTGTACCAAACGTCATGCAAAATCTTCCCGATGGAACAAATGCAATTGCACTTGACGGAAGTACATTTTCTTTACCAAATGGTTTCTATTCGGCGAGTGGACTAGCATCGGAAGTTCAGAATGCCATCGAGCCCGTGACAAATGTGTCTGTAAGCTATTTGTCAAGCGAAGGTAAATATCTATTTTCACGTCCATCGACAGATCCAAATGGAAACTTTACCCTGACGTTGTCGTCAACACTTGCGACCCTGATGGGATTCACGAGCACAACCGCCGGTCCTTCGGCGACGGTGGCAAATCAGACGCCACCCACCACGTTCAACCTCTACGCCAACAACGACCGCTACCAGAACACGACATTCTTGAAGTCAGACCAGTTAGTGAACCTCACAGCGGATAACTATGTGTATCTAGACATCAACGAACTTAACAACGGCAGGATGCACCAGGCACAGAAGATCGAGGCAAATTCTTTCAGCACCTCGGCGTCACAGAACAATTTTGGGCCAATTGTAATGGATGTAAGTTCCGGTGGCATCAAACATTTTTCCGAAACGAATGACTACATTTATGGCGTTGATTTTTACCCTCCTATTTCACAGTTGTCAAGGGTTACTGTGAGATGGAGGAAATCGGATGGTTCGCTTATTAATTTCCAGGGACTAAATGAAAATTCATTCATGTTGAAGGTTACAAGTAAGTTCCGCAAGGACGACATCGCTCCAAACCTTCGTCAGAAGGCTGCGGTCAAGCCACGGCCCATTATTTTAGTTCCCAAGCAGACCTAGGGAATCGGGTTCAAACACATGTCTATTTTCGTCCCGCCAGTCCACTGGCATCTGAGGTCGCATGTTGGGATTCCCCACGTGGACCCTCAGAAGAAGATTGTGACCGGCAGCAGTCCCCAGCGAACCTGCACTGTCCAATACACGAATGGTGAATTTATCGAAGCTCACCGGATTCTTGTACTGAACACTGTATTTGAAATCGGTATTTTCTTGGAAGTACCTAACTGAACCAGCAGCCACACCATTGAGAGGGATGGTGGCAAAGTATCCACGAATCTTGGAACTGTCCGATCCCGCTGTTATGGCACTGTCTGTGAAAGGCGTGCGGAGTTCCTCAATGTCATATACTATCGATTTGCCACTGCTGGAAACAGTCGCCTCGGCATAAACCAGATCCACCTGGTAGACATTCCGGTAAATCTCTTGAAACTGCCTTGTGGACACGTTTGATGTTCCTTCAATATAAAGATAATGAACTTCGGAGTCCGTGCGGAGATCCATATTAGTATTACCCGAGAAAATCATATGCTTCTGGCAACGTCCTGGTGACTTTGACGGGTCTCACGTTCCTGTACATCCAGATGACACTCTCGATGAACTTGAACGTGAAAAAAGTCGGGTTAGTCACGATTGCCGAACGGATGACCTGCTTTTTCGTCTTCGGTTTCAACTCGCGCATCAGGGCACTGAATTCCCACAGCAGTCGTGGGATGGTTGCGACTTGAACTACCTTGATATCGGAAAAATCAAACAGAAAATTAAACTGCTGCTTCCTAAAACAACTCCTCACATCTTCTTTGAAAGTCACCCAGTCCATGTGAGGGACTTCTGTGGTATGAAATACAAAGTGAAAAGTTTGGTTCGTCCAAATTTTTGTGTAGAACATTTTATCAATTACTAGTAGGATGTATTTAATTGCTCTTGTTTCATTTATAACATTAATATCTACACTTTTTGCTAAAGAAGGTTTAGATCCAAGACAAATCGAGGAAATTAAGGTACTTGAAGAAAAGCAAAATAAGGCATTTGAAGAAGAAAAGAATCAAGAAAGGTGGAATTTTTTTGTACCAGACTGGGACAAAATTCCTGACAGTACGAAAAAGAAGATAATGATACAATCCACGGAATTGAGTAATTTTAAAAACTATACCAAACTTATTGAAGCAGTCAAAAAACGTGCACCACTTCCTACAGGAGACATAGTAATCACAGCAGACGAACAATCATTTTATTCACCAGGAGGACATTCTTTCAATATCATTGTAGATAGGGGTAAGGGAGCTGGAACACTGAAAAAAAGTCAATCTAATTAATAGGTATGTTTCGCTGGGGAGCGGCGGCAAGAGCAGCAGAGGCAAAGAAAAAGGCCGAGGAAGAGGAACGTAAACGTCAAGCGGCGGCAGCGGCAGCAAGATGGAGAGCTAATATAGCGGCAGTGGCAGCGGCAGCGAGGGCGGCAGAGGCAAAGAAAAAGGCCGAGGAAGAGGAACGTAAACGTCAAGCGGCGGCAGCGGCAGCGGCAGCGGCAGCAAGATGGAGAGCTAATATAGCGGCGGTGGCAGCGGCAGCGAGGGCGGCAGAGGCAAAGAAAAAGGCCGAGGAAGAGGAACGTAAACGTCAAGCGGCAGCAGCGGCAGCAGCGGCAGCAGCAAGATGGAGAGCTAATATAGCGGCAGCGGCAGCGGCAGCAAGGGCGGCAGAGGCAAAGAAAAAGGCCGAGGAAGAGGAACGTAAACGTCAAGCGGCGAGGGCGGCAGCGGCAGCGAGGGCGGCAGCAGCGGCGAGGGCGGCGGAAGAGCAACGTAAACGTCAAGCGGCTGCGACCAAGGCGAGTGCAATATTAAGAGTTATGCCGCGGATGTCAAAACCTCCATTAGCGCTACAACCGGCGACTGCAGCAGTGGCAGACAGATCGATAGCGGCACTGGAGGCAAGGAAGAAGGAGGTAATGGCGTGGGCACAAAAGCGTCGGGCAGAGGATGAAGCGGCGAGAAGGAATATTGTGGCGGGTGAGGCGGCGGAAATGAAGAAGAACGAACCGACCTGGAATATGTTAGCTAGACAAAAGTGGAATGCCACTATTGTAGAGAAGCAGAAGAAAATGGTTAGAGACAAGTGGGTGGCACGGCTGAAACCGGTGGATGCGGCGGCACAAAAGCGTCGGTCAGAGGAGGCGGTGGTGTTGGGTAAGATAGACGCGGATATTGCGGCGGCGAGGGCGGCGGCGGCGAGGGCGGCGGAAGAGCAACGTAAACGTCAAGAGGCGGCGGCAGCGGCGGCGGCAAGGAAGAGGGCCGAGCAAGAGGAACGTAAACGTAAACGTCAAGAGGCGGAGGCTGCAGCAAGGAAGAAGGCAGAGGAAGAGGAACGTAAACGTAAACGTCAAGAGGCGGAGACTGCAGCTGCAGCAAGGAAGAAGGCCGAGCAAGAGGAACGTAAACGTCAAGAAGCGGCGGCGGCGGCAGCGGCAGCAACGGCAAAGAAGACGGCCGAGGAAGAGGAACGTAAAAGTCAAGCGGCGGCTCTTTTGACTGCAAAAAATGAAGCGATTGCTCAATCCGAAGCACAAACATTAGCCATGAAAGACACAATTATGCAGGCTATTAATTTGGAAGCAGAGGCAACAAAGAAAGCACGAGAGGCACTTGATGTGGCAACAAAGTTAAAATTTCAGCAGATAGCAGAAAAATCCAAACAATTGGCAATAAAACGCGATAAAGAACGTAAACAATTATTGATACAGATTATAAAAAATAAAAAGGAATCCGAACGACTTCGTAAGGAAACGCGTGGTGAATTTATGCGTGAAATTAATAAAATCAATAAATGGCAGGATAAACATACAAAAATGCCTGTGAACTTCATGATAAATTTTCTTCCCAGTAATGTATAAGAAACATGGATATCGTGATCCTTGTGAAATTCAAGCAACCTAAAACAAGAAGACAGCCCGATATACGTTACGTGGGAGGTCTTGGTGAAATTTCACATGAAGTTCCACCAAGAATTCGCACAAATGAAGAAATAAAGTTACTAGAAAATTATCCAAGTTTAAAAGAACAAATTAAAAATAAAATATTTGTACCCACAACATTTTCACATAAATTTTATTATGTAAAATCTGATCCACCAAGGCCTCCATATGAATTTCCAGAAAAAATACTTAATTTACCAACAATACCAAAATCTACGATTCAGTCGATATTTCCCCAAGTAAAATTGTCGAACACATGGGGCATTTAAATGCATAGTTGCTGTTTATATATACGATGTTATTCAAACAAGAGACACATAGATTGTGTTTGCAATTTATTTTCACAGGTCTCTTGTTTTCGTAGCACACCACACACATTTTCTTTTTCTTTTTTGGAAATCTTATACGATCAAAATAGGTTTTTACGATTTTGCCTACGTTTGTAATGGCTGGCTGAAGTTCAAGAAACATGATGCGAACGAACATTTTTATTCTATACCACAGAAATGCGTCACGATCATAATGTGTATGAGCGTAACCTCTTATTAACCATGGCATGAAAAATTTCAAGGGATATATGTTGTTGTGCGAGCGACAAAACACAACTGGAAATCCCAACATGCTCGAGTTGCAACTGCCTTTTCTTGTGCACCTCCAACCATTTTTTGTAATACCATAACAACGTAGGCCTATTAGTTTAAAGAATCATCTGAACAAAGTGAAGTGTCGTCGTCGTTGTCGTCATTATCTTCGTCCGATGGAACAAAATCCTCATCTGAAAAATCATTTGATATAAAAATGTTATCGCTTACCTCTTCGTATCCTAAAGATTCCACGTCTCTGGCAGTAGAATAAGAACTTATTATATGTTCCTTGCTTATCCATACTGGATTTCTGAATGAATAATGACCTTGGTTGTCAGTCTCTTCTAGACATTTCACCAATACCGAGTTTTCTTTATCCTCTATCAATTCCGCGAGAATGACACCGTCACCAAGTTGTATATCCACAAACATATCTTGATATTTAGTGTTCATAAATCTTTAAATGTCTTTTGCAAAACTCGAGACCCGTTTGGGGTTTGTGCGTGCATGGTTTTCCGTCGAGACAGATGGCTTTACATACCTTTCGATTGGTACACTTTTGTACTTCTTTCTTTTCTGGAAGTTCATCAAGAAAAATTACACAAGATCTTTCTTGAGGTTCTTTTGATAGGAAGTGTCTTTTCCATCCTATTATCATACTAAGTAGTCTTTGGTGAGAAATATTTAATATGGGTCGCCCATTCCGATACGGTTGTTGATCGAGAGACGATCACCGGCCAACGTGGTATTCTTGGGCAGAGCATTGGGCACGTAGGAGGTGGAGGCATCGCGGACATAAAGAATGTAGGCAGAGACGCCCTCGCGAACCTGGGGGAGCATCTTGTCCACGACCTGTTTGTTCATCCGAGTAATCTGGGCCTCGATGTTTCCGTAGGGGTTCATCGCGTTGTTGATGTACACATAGCGCATGAAGGTCATAACGTCGCGGGGGTTCTGCCGATCAATGGAAAGACCAGTCTCATCCCTGAACTGTTTGCGAAGCATCGCCTGGATGCGTTCCAAGTTAGCCTGTTGAAAGAAGACAGAATTCAAGGGAGTCGTGGTCTTGTGCATGGAAGTGATCATACTCGTTCGCACGTCCGCAGACGGGATGGGGTCCTGATCAACGCCATTCAATGGGGTCAAGTTAATCATACTATTACTTGTTGAGGTTTTTTCTTGGATTCTTAAGAACCGACGTTGGTGTAAGAAAGTTTCCTGAACTCACGGTCTTGAGTGACTTCCTCACACAGAAAAACGTGCACGGCTTGTCATAGTCTATGCCGCCCTGTTTGCCGTACATGCGATTGGCAGTCGCGGGATTGTAGATGCGCTTTCTGCTCGCGTCCGTTCTGGACACCGCCGTTCCACCGGGTTTATGCGACCAAGTTCCGTCTGAATCCTGGCGATAGAAGTGATAATCCTGACCCCAACTGTTCACGGCCAGAAATCCCTTGTAGTGACCTTTGGGGCACTTGTCCTTTGCCTTTTCCAGAGACCATGTGATGACGTGCATTGGATTGTCCGCCAGCACGCGCCTCTTCACGGACTCGCATGTCACCGCATTGTTGTACCCTGCTCCCATTGCATACAGACCCGGCTGCGGCTTACCTGCACGTGGATACACACGAAGGTCGTCCAGAAAGTAGGAATAACAATTGTGCGTGGCTTGAATCCTAGCGTTCCTGGACCACTCCTCGCCTCTATATTTGGGCTCGTAGCCAGACCTAGGGAGAAGTTTCGGACCCATTACTATTATCTACGGTCATATTTATTTCATCGATGGTAATTCCAAGGTCGTTTATCAACGCAGATCTGAGTTCTTCCATATTTTCTGCGTCAACCACGATTTCGGTCATGTATTCAATTTCAATGTCCCTGGGGAGATCGAAGGTCTCGGCGAGATTTCTTCCCACGATCTGACTGCTACGAAGATTGGTAGTGATCATCCTCTCCCTCGTGCTCCGTGCCTCTATGATGACCGTGATGTTATACTCTGGAATGTCAAAGTCCCGACGACACACCGGACAGGTGTAGTTTCCTTGGCGCTTCCAGCGATTGATGCACGCTGTGTGAAATTTGTGATTGCACGGCAGGGTTCGTGAACTTCGCTCACTCCTCGCTGTTATGTTGTTCAGACATATCGCACATTCGGACATTCCAGCGTGCAGTGGACAGTGTTCTCTTCCTTGTGCCCTTTTCCTTCTGCAAGGTGTTCCTGCCCGGGTCAGTGCGCCACACTCACTCATCACGAGTTACTAACAACTAAGAAGTAAAACATTTGTTGGATAAAATCGCAACGTATAGTAGGGATGTTATCCGACAAGGAGATCACCAAAGTATTAAAAGACATGAAAAGTTCTGCGCCCCTCAAGTACTTCCGTGGGTTAAAGAGCAAGGAAGATGTCGCGACCCGTGTCAAGAAGATTGAAAAGAAGACCTATGCGCCCTTCAAGACCGACATAGGCATAGAGACCAAAACGTCCACGTGGACAAAGAAGTTTTACAAGGCTTATCCTGGAGCAAGGTCACTCAAGAACAAGGCCAAGGTCACTGGAGTTCCGCTTGACATCATCCAGCAGGTCTACGACAAGGGTCTGGCTGCCTGGAGGACGGGACATCGCCCCGGAGCCACGCCTCAGCAGTGGGGGTACGCCAGGGTTCACTCGTTCCTGATGGGCGGACCGACCTCGCGCGGACCCGACCGCCTGCTTGCCATCGAGGCCGGGCTCTTAAAGGTCTAAGGCAGTATTGACCAGTGATTTCTTCCACCAAACATCGGCGTCCCGGTAGAAAGCGAGGGTCTTTTTGATCCCCTCCTCCCAAGTAGTTTTTTCGGACCATCCGAGGGCGGCCAGTTTGGCATCCTCGATGAAGTATCGACAATCATTGAAGGGACGATCCTCTACGAACTGGATGGTCTCTTCTTTATTCAGCCCAAAGACATTGCAAATTTCCTCGGCGACGTCCATCACCGATCGCTCCTTCTTGGTGCCGATGTTGTAGGTCTCACCCACCTTGCCCATGTGCAAAATGGTATCGAAAGCTTCCACCACGTCATCGATGTAGAGGTAGGATCTCACCGCCTTGCCGTCACCGTGAACGGGCAACTTTTCGCCCCGCATGGCTCGCATGCAAAATTTGGGAATCAACTTTTCCGGAAATTGTCCCGGACCGTAGACGTTGTTGCCGCGGGTGATGATGACCGGCAACTTGTAACTGTGAGCGTATGCAGTGACCAACATCTCGGCAGCAGCCTTGGTGGCGCTGTAGGGGTTGGTGGGTTTAAGAATCTGACCCTCGGTGTAACCCTCATCGGACGTCATCGGTGTCTCTCCATAGACCTCATCGGTGCTCACGTGAATGAACCGCTTCAGTTTAGGGTTATTCTTGGCACTCTCCAAAAGCACGTGCGTCCCATAGATGTTATTGTGGGTAAAGGTGAAACTGTTACCGAAACTGTTGTCCACATGGGTCTGGGCGGCAAAGTGCATCACCACGTTGATATTATCAGTTTCCATGATATAGTTCACAAAGTCAACGTTGGTGATGTCTCCCATCATAAATTTGAAGTTGCGACACTCCATGACGTCCGCGAGATTGTGCATACTCGCGCAGTAGTCCAACTTGTCCAGCACCACAAAGGTGTAGTCTGGATAGGTTTTCACAAGATGTCTAGCGACGTGACTGCCAATAAATCCGGCACCGCCAGTGATTAGAATGTTCAACATCTTTTCACTTGTTTTGTAATATCGCAGAACCTGTTTAAGAAGATGCTATCGTGACTTATGGCGATTATCGTTCCTTTAAAGTTCTTGAGCATGACTACGATCTTATCAGTATTTTCCTGATCTTGGTGGCACGTGGGTTCGTCCAAGAACAGCACCAAGGGTTCCCTCGAGATCGCGTAGGCCAGTGCCGCCCTCTGCTTCTGCCCACCCGACATGGGTCCAGACCTCGGGACGTCGGCGGTGAGATAGTGGTCCACGATGGGCTCGTCCTTGAACAGCATTGGTTCCTGAGGAACGTAGGCGATGCCGTAGTTGTAAAACCACTCCCGGTCGTGATCCCTGAGATTGACGTCGTGCCATTTGATTTCACCCTCACATGGTTTATACAACCCCATCAGCAGTTTTAGCAGAGTGCTCTTTCCTGCTCCAGACATTCCATGAAACCCAACGTGCTTGCCGTAGGGTATTTTCATATTGAAATCGGATATGATCTTGTTGTCCTCGTGGTATCCGAAAGATAGATTTTTGATGTAGATGTCTGGCTTGTCATTCACTAAAAATCCCCAATCATCTCTGACCGGTGTATCGAGAAACCTGTGGACCTTCTTCCTCTTTAATTCTTTACCTTTTACATCTCTTACTACATCCACGAATTGTTCAAATATTTGAAATATTGTCATTGCATAAACTATGAATTCATGTATAGTTTCACTATCATTAAATAATTCTTTACCATAAAGAATTAACAAACCAATCATAATTGAACCCGAAGTAAAATTTAAAGCTATAAGTGACCCAAATGTGTATGACTCTTTTACCCTATATTTCATAATAATATTTTGATGTTCTAACCATTTATCGAATACCCACGTTTCTTTGTGATGAGTTCTATAAATTTCCAATTTTTCTATATAATCTCGAATATAATCATTTTGATAATTTTTATGTTTTTGTATTGGTATGATGTTTGGCATGTGAACAATTTCTGTGAACAAATTTTGTATTCCTATATGCATTACACTACAAATCATAGTTGCGGTCATAAGATGAATAGATTTCTTACTCAAAATGTACATTGTAAAACTTATTTGAATAATAGATCTCAAAGTATAATTTGTGAGTGCCGTGAAACTTTCGACCACGGTCTCGACATCGTTGTTGACCAACTCTATGGTATCGTGAAATGAGTTTTTGATAAAGTAATCATATGGCATCAAGTAGGTTTTCATGATTGCCGAAGACTTGGCTTCTTGTGTGGTGGTGGCAATAGCGTAGGAAACCAATCCCACTCGGATTCCGGTGAACACATTTCCGACTACCTTGTATACAAGAAATGAAGTAAGGATCTCCATGGGAAATGAAGGCTCCTGAATGAGTGCGTGCACCAACTTGGCCTGAAACGATGGAACCCACGAGAGAAACACGGCAGCCGCGGTTCCACTGACGATCCCTGAACCTATGTAGCTGAGTGAACTTCTGGCGTACCTCCACATTGTCTATAATTAAAATGACCTATAAAAACAAAGATGAATGACGCAGCGTTTTATTTCTACACTGGCATTGCAGGCGCTGTGTATGCTGGTTTCGCGGCACTTCGGTACTATTCGTTGTCTGGTACACAACTCATCGGCGCATCCAGAGCAAAGAAGATGATCAAGTCGGGTGAAATAAAGCACGTCGTGGATGTCCGAAGCAAGTTTGAGTGGGACCTCGGGCACTATTCAGGAGCGGTTCACATGCCATTGGGTACTATAACAAAAGAGAAGGTTGCGAAATTATCAAATGGTGGTATATTAACGTATTGTAACAGTGGACAAAGATCAAGAAAAGGTGCAGAGATGATAATGTCATATGGTCGTGCAAATGTCTACTACATTGACGGAACATATCATTCACTTTTATAATTTTCTAATTAAATAATATAAGATAATTGATTTAATGAAAACTTGTTGTAGATGTAAAGAAATAAAAGATTATGATAATTTCAAGAAAAATAGGTCGAGAAAAGATGGATATGCTTCAAATTGTAGATCGTGTGATAAAATAGATTATGAAAAAAATAAAGAAAAAAATAGCGAAAGATTTAAAAAATGGAGAGAAAACAACATTGAAAAAATAAATGAGCGAAAGAAAAACTACAGGAAAAATAATATTGAAAAGGTAAGAGAACAAGAACGGAATTTATATTATAAGAGAATAGACTATTATATAAAATACAGAGAGGATAATAAAGAACACTATAAAAAGTGGCGTGATGAAAACAAAGATAAAAAATACGAGTATATGAAAGAAAGATTAAAGATTCCTCAATGGCGTATAGCACTAAGATGTAGAACGCGAATACGACGAGCCCTAAAAAATATACCAAAAACCAATAAAACGCAGGATCTCATTGGTTGTTCGTGGCAGGAACTGGTTAATCATTTAGAAAATACAAAGGTTCCTGGAAAAGATTACACTAATGCTCACATAGATCATATAAAACCATGTGCTTCTTTTGATTTAACAGATCCAGAACAACAGAAAGAATGTTTTCATTACACAAATCTTCAGTTCTTACCTGCAATTGAAAATCTACAAAAAGGTTCAAAGCTCCAGCAGCTCCCATCCAAAGGGGTATTCCATCGACCTCATCGACAAACACAACGTGGCCTCCAACTCTTCCTCGACGGGTGACAATTCAGGAAACATCGTGGGTATGTCGGCAGGCGCCACTTCTCCCATGATTTCGTACATCACCAGAACAGATTGATAGTCAAATACCTTACAGTCGTAACCCAAAGCATATTCGTGTTCCGTGTTCATCATCAATTTCAGTTTATCGCCACAGTTTTTGATGATGGTCCTCTTTGGAATCATTTCCGTCAGCGTGGAAATCTTGTCTTCCGAAATTGCCCTCGAGATGGGCACGTGGATGGGCATAGTCGTATTATACCTTTGCGAGAGTTCCTTGTGTCGGGTCGGGACCACCCACAGATTCATTAATGTGCTCATTTATCTTCAAGTGCGCGATTCGTTTAATAATCATCCGGAACGAACAATTCGTAGGGGAATGGATACTCTAGGCTTCGCTTTGAAAAACACAGAACCGCATCAAGATCCTCCTGAACCACTGACATCTTGGCAGTCTCCGGAAACATCATCAAAAAATCTTCCATGTCGATATCCTGATAGAGCTCGTGCAAAACCAGTGAACCATCCATCTCCCCGTAGACCTTACAGTCCCTGGCAAGTCTGCGTTCACCTTCACCCGTGAGCATGAATTTGACGGAAGGTCCTATGTCGGTAATCGCTGTTTGGGCGTCGAACATTTCGCGGTAACGAGGAAGCAACTTCTCTTCCACGTTGGTGGCAATCGGAACATAAGGAGGATTTATTATGTTTAATTTTTTTGAAATAATTTTGTGCTTCACTGGAATCACCCACACATTGAATAAGGTGTTCATACTATTAGTTAAGTAGAGTATAATATTCTGCTCAACTTGTACTCCTCGCACAACTTCCTGCACATTTTACAAGGCTTGGACAACCTTAGATCACCACTCTTGTTCGCCCTAACCACCAACATCCACGCCTTCTTGAAGTCCTTGCGGGTGATCCGCTTTCGGGCATCCATGATCGCCGCCGCCTCCGAGTGGACACTTATGGTGTTGTGAAATCTCTCCCAATAGTTGTACCCCCTTCCCACAATTTCGCCATTCAATACGACCACGGCACCGTGCTTGTGCATCATATTGGATAGCGAAGAGAGTTCCAGACATTCGTCCAAGAACTCGGTCTTCATCCTAGTTTGTTAGTTTGTCTTTCCTTTAAACGCCCCAGCGTGCCTTTTCGTGCATTATCTCTATGAATTGTTCTGTGATGTCACTCGGGACACCCTTGGGATAATCAAAAACTTCCTCTTCGTGTTCCATTTCCGAAGGCGCGTTATTCCAGAAATAAGTTGCCTTGTATGTGAAAGGATACTCGACGTTGTTGGGATTGTAGAATGTTCCCTTGAATGATAATTCAATCGTCTCGTCGCCTTCGTCATTTATTGGAGTGCTAGTAGAATCCACATATCCATAATCAAAGATTAGTCTCCATCCTTCATCCATTAGAATCTCTTCGCCGTTCACCTTGGGATACTGAGATATTCCCGCCCCACGATGTCCATCTATATTCGCGATGTCGTGAAAGAGTTTTGACTTGTCAAAGGAAATATTCCACCCTTTGGTTTTACATTCACTTTTAAGAAGTTCATAGAATACTTCGTAACGATTTTTCAAAAAGTTATAGACGTCCATTTGTTCATTCCTCGAGCACACTCTTTAAAGCGGTATGAATGTCCGGTATGTCCGGATAGAGTTCCGTTAACTTGCTTGCGTCCAACACGCAGTTGCTACGACCCGCCTTGAGAATCTTGGACTGCTCCGATAGGGTCATTATATTCCACGTGAGGTCTCGCTTTCTGTAAAACTTTACCATGTTCATGACATCGTCGTGACAGATGAAGCCAGGGTTCGTGAAATTGAAGGTTCCGGTGACGGACTTTTTGACCATGTCGGCGGCCACTGGAAGAAGTGTGGGCAGCACGGTCATAGAATTTGGCACGGAAACGATTCGCTCGTAACCCATGATTTTGGTGATGAAGTTCCTGGGATGCTCGAGGTCACTGGTGATCGGCATCCTAAGTCGCAGAACCAAACAATTTTTGTATTCATTGAGTAATTCCTGTACCATCACCTTGGTCTTCGAGTAAAATGAGCGATTAAAGTTTGGCTTGTCTCTCTCTTTGAAACCACTTTTCCAATTTCCCACTCGCAAATCATCGATGTCGTTTGTGTAATCGTATATGCACCCGGTGCCAAAGTAGGTGAAGTGTATGTCCCTTTTGTGACAGATGTCTGCGAGGTTGAGCACGCCGATCACATTGGTTCGGATGACGTCATGCTTGTGAACTTCGCACCAATCCACATTGGGTCGTCCGGTCAGACCCGCGCAGCACACCACGTGGGTGGGATGGACCTCTCGGACCACCTCCTCTGCCATCGGACTTTCCATCCGCGTGTTCGTGGTCACCACAGACGCTTCATCAAAAAGATCCACCATCTGACTGCCGATCCATCCCGTCGCTCCGAAGATTAGGATTCTCATTTTGTAGTCCATCGAGCACTACTCCTAAGTCATCGTAAATCATGTCAAGTCCATCATTGGCATACTCGATGTGTTTGGTCAATACCGCGGGGATGAGTTCGCCGTTGTCCATCATCTCGTTGAGTTCGTCCAGCATCGCCTTGACGTCCGGGTCCCTCACCGGTGCACACAACGAAAGAATCTTATCAAACGTGTAATTCACGAGTTGCCTAAGGTCTCTGTAGTCAAATGCCCTATGGCGGATCATCTGCTCGAATAGTTCGGTGTCCATGCGGTCCTCGATGTCGTTACGGAGTTCCGAATCGGGCTTCAAAATCCCGATGAGTTTGAATTTGATTTCGTCGTAGAGTTGCACGACCCACGCGTAGTCCAAGGGCTCGGTGGTAAGTTTCTCTTCGACCAAATCGAAGTAAGCCTTTTTTATATTGAAACCAATCATACTTATCTACGCGAGAAGATTTCTTGGAACTGGGACGAGCGACCAAGTTCCATTCGCGGCATTGGTGATAATAGCGTTGTTATTCAGGTTTTGGTTGTTCCCTGTTCTTTTGAATTCTCTTATGGCTTGGTTAAGTTTAGTATAGTTCACCAGTTTATAAGGACTTCCGTTGCTTTTAAGTACTAACCCTACATTAGCTTTTCCACTTAGAAGTTCGTTTGGAATAGTTTCCCTGACCTGTTTAATCTTTGCTTTTAAATCTGCGTTGTTCACGGGTTTGGAACTTTTTGGCACATTTGCGTTCACGGGTTTGGAACTGTTTGGTACATTTGCGTTCACGGGTTTGGAACTTTTTGGCACATTTGCGTTCACGGGTATACTTGCGATCGCGGAATTGAGATTTTTATAGTTGGTTGAGCTTGTATTGTCCGAGAATGCCTCGCGCAATTTCTGATATTCCGTTTTTAGTGACTTAAGTGTGATGCTATTTTTGAAACTTTGTCTGTTGTGCAAAGCACTGACAATTTCAGGTATTGGTGAATTCGGAGGTATTGATAGACCGTATGATTTAATTATTTTTTGTCTACCATTTTGTGTCAACAATGCTCTCTTTATTGTGTTTGCGGTATTGTAAGTTGTTCCGAGTTCTGATGATGTGCTTTTAAACTTCTGACGCAAGGCATAGTTATTTGTGATTTTTTTGATATCGGCTTCAAGACTTTTAATAAAATTTGTAGTTTTTGCAAGTTCAGCACTATTCAAAGTTTTCCCTTTTTCAATCCATTTTTTCAGTAATTTTTTCATCATATCTTTATCAGCATTTGTTGAACCTTTTCCACTCAAAGCTTGAAGTATACCCTTGAGTTCCGAATCACTCAAACTGGTAAAAATATCATTTGTTAGAAGATTAAAATTTCCATTTTTGATTTTTTTGATTTTTTCGGCAAAATTTTTCTTCACATTTGTTTGCGCGATTGCAGCTTCCTTATTTGCCGCTGCTTTATTTGCCGCTGCTTTATTTGCCGCTGCTTGAGCGGTTTTCGCTGCATTTATGTTTTTTATTGCCTGCTCGAGTTCTTTACGTTCAGGAGTTCCAGAGTTGTAAGTATTTAATTTACGTTGATATTCATTCAATAGATTTTGTAACTCAACTTTATTAAGTTTTCCAGACCTTTTCAATAGTTTAAACACGCTTCCAATTGAATTGTTATTGTTGGAAAGTTTATATTTCTGATACGATGATCTCAATGCCTTTCTTCCATTCTCCGTCCTTAAATATTTCTTTAATGTTTCATTATTATTATAACGGTAACCTAGTGATGGTTTATTACTATTCTTTTGTTGTTCGATTGTTCTCACAAGTAAATTTTTCAAATTACCATTTCCAAGAGTAGTTGGAACAGAGTTCACTTTTGCACCAGCTTTAATCAGTGAATTCACAACATTGAGTTTTTCATTTGTGATTGCTTGGACGAGAAGCGCCTGTTTGTTGACATTGTTCAGGGTTGCTATATTTGCTCCCCCCTTTTCCAAAAGGAGAACTTTTATTTCGTTATTTGTTGCTGCCTGGAAAGGCGTCTTACCATTGCCCACCACATTGACTTTGGCACCCGCGTCCAAAAGCAGCTTCACCACATCAGTTTTACCTGCCTTAGATGCCACCCGGAGAGGCGTCCTCCCATCTTTGGCCGCCAGGTTGACGTCGGCACCTTTTTCCAGCAGTGCCTCCGCAATTGCGACGCGGCCCTGCTCGGACGCCAGATATAGAGCTGTCTGAGCTTGATCATTCGGCTCATCGACATTGGCGACATTTTCCAAAAGCTCTTTCACGACATCTTCCTTACCTTGCAGTGCCGCGTAGTGCAGAAGCGTCATTCCACCCGTAAACTTGTGGTTTACGTTGCCGTACAGATTTTTAATTTTACCAATTAAATTAACCTTATAGTCACCTTTTTTTATATTAGTGAAGAGATTCGTTTTATTTCTCGCATTCTTTATCGCTGCTTCTCTATTTGCCGCGTTCTTTGCGTTTTTCGCTTCCTGCTCTACCTTCGCTGCTGCTTCTCTATTTGCCGCGTTCTTTGTGTTTTTCTCTTCCTGCTCTGTCTTCGCTGCTGCTGCTGCTTCTCTATTTTTGACTGCTTTCGTTAAAAGGTTTTTAATATTTACTCTTTTTGTTGAATTCACCGCCTTTTTAATCTGGTTGACGTTGATCCCAGGCGCCGCCAGCAGCAGTTCCACCACCTCGGTGCGGCCCTGCTCGGACGCCATGCGGAGAGGCGTGCGCCCAGATTTATTCGTCTGCTTGACGTCGATCCCCGGTGCCGCCAGCAGCGCCTTCACCACGTTCAAGTGACCCTTGTAGGACGCCACCCAGAGAGGCGTCTCCCCCTTATTGTTCGAGAGGTTGACGTCGATCCCCGGCGCCCCCAGCAGCACCTTCACCGCGTCCAATTTGCCATTGTAGGACGCCCACCAAAGAGGTGTCTGCTGATTCTTGTCCATCTGGTTGACGTTGGCACCCGGCGCCTTCAACAGATTAATCAAATCCTTGATATTACCTTTTTTGGCCGCACTTAAAATAGTCTCCCGGCCGAAACCGGCAAGTCCACCCACCCTGGTCCCCACCGCCCTCGCACCACCCAACATAGCCCTCCCCACGGATGCCATTTTCCTTATATATTAGTCATCATAAAAGTTAGCGGCGGAAGAAAGTTTTGGAGAGTTCGTGCTCGGTGCGGGTCGCGGGCACGAAGCACTTGTCCGTGATGACCCCATAGTCCTCGGCCTTCTTCTCCTGTAGCGAGACCATGGCGAGGTCGATGCTCGGCAGGTCGGGGTCGCTGACGGTCGCGGCGTAGCGCTTGGTGACCACCTCCTTGGTCTGCCCGGTCCGGTGCACTCGCCCGATGGCTTGCATCTCGGCAGCCGGGTTCCACTGAGGGCTCATGAGGTAGACCCGGGTCGCCTCTTGCAGGTTGAGCCCCACGCCACCCACCACGATCTGTGAGACGAGGATGGCGTTCGGGTTGGGGTCATTTCTGAAACGGTTCAAAATCGCCACCCTGTTTTCCGAGTCAAAGGTCCCGTCGAGGCGATGGACGCTGTGTGATACGGCTCGAAGGGCTTTGCTGATGGCGTCCATTTCCCCGTGGAACTGGCAGAAGACGATTGCCTTTTCCTTGGGGTGGGTGGCGATGTCCCCTAGGAGCTGGTAGACCTTGCTCGGGATTTGACCCGTTTCAAAATTGCCCTCCAATAACTCGTGGACGAGGTCGCGGTTGGTCATTGCCTGCCGGGCTCGCAGCATGCCCTCGAGGATTTTCATGTTCTTTTCTCGCTGCGAAGCCCCTTGGCGCTGAGCGTCCTTGACGAGGTCCTTGAACTTGTTGTAGACCTCGAAGTAGGTCTGTTCCTCTTCCGGGGTCATCGGCACCTCCATGCAGCCCGAGTGGCATGACGGCAGTCGCAGGCGTTCGCAGTGTTCCGCCACCTGTTCCTTGGTGCGTCGAAGGACGTATTTGTCGCGGATCTTCTCCAGCTCGCGCTGCACGGACAGCTTGAGTTCGAGGAGGAACTCCTTGGTCTTGTCGCGGTTCACCAGGTTGCCCCGATGGATGAGTCCGTAGAGCGTGGCGAAGTCCTTGAGGCTGTTGACGACCGGCGTTCCGGTGATTAGCCACGTGGTTTTGGAGCGCAGCCGCATGACTTCCAAAAATCCCTTGGACTTTGGGTTGCGGACGTTGTGAGCCTCGTCCAAGACCACGCGGTCCCACTGCGTCAAGTAAAGTCCGTGTGACTTCTTGCTGGTGAGCATGCTGTAGGGCACGATGGTGACGCCCTTGAGCGTTGGTGCGAAACGGTTCAGTTCCTTCTCCCACTGAGCCGTTACGGATTTGGGCGCGACCACTAGCGTGCGTCCCGGGTTGTTGCACATCATCGCGATGGTCTGGGCGGTCTTGCCGAGGCCCATCTCATCGCAAAGGAATCCACCGCCCTCTTTGTCCCGGGCGGTCATCCACCGAACACCATCATCCTGGTAGGGCTTGATGAGGCGTCCGACGAACGACATGTTGTTTTTCTCTCTGAAGAAATTTTACTTCCTCGTTACCTGAATAATTTTTAGTTGTTCATCGTTTATCTTTTTCGTTTTTTGCTGTCAGCGGTCCCGCGTCGGGCTGTGTTGCCTCTGGCGGGGGTCCCGGGTATGGCTGTGACGGAGGAGTTGTTAATATTCATCATTTCTTGACCGTTGCCTCTGGCGGGGGTCCCGGGTCGGGCTGTGTTAACATTCATGGCGGATCCGTTTTTGTTGTTCAAGTACGCCTGAAATTTTCCTCTTTTATTACTAATTCTGAACTTGTTTGACACGGTAATATTAGTTCTCTTGTTTAGGACATTCATAAAATTGATAATTTTAATTATATCAGACCTATTCAAATTATTAATTACTTTGTTCACGGTATTCAGTACTTCTTTCGCTGTTTCTTCATTAAGATTTTTCGCTGCGTTCAGCCACGATCGAATTTGTGTTTTCAGTCCCATAGGCTTTTTGGCTACAATGTTGGATGCCTGTGTTTGTCTGTTCGCTGGTAGAGATGATATGATCTGATTGCGGAGCTGTTCTTTAGAAATTTTAGTATTTTTGAAACATACATTACTTTGACTAGTGTTATTACCACACTTTTTCTTGCCTGTGAAGTCAATTGTGTCGATACCTGTATAGACAATGAACCCTGTGATGACATCTTCCATCATGCACCTAAGTTTTGTATTCTTCTTGGCATTGACATAGAGTCCCGTGCCGATCCC
>Ga0181603_10001006_pt1 | contig 24205 bp, 28 predicted proteins | sample 041ome_13_FD_148633 | JGI IMG/M metagenome (GOLD analysis project Ga0181603, IMG submission 148633) | Coastal salt marsh microbial communities from the Groves Creek Marsh, Skidaway Island, Georgia - 041409US metaG (spades assembly) | ecosystem: Environmental > Aquatic > Marine > Intertidal zone...
GCGACATTCTTTTTGAGTTGATCGCGAGCGGCCTTCGCGTTGGCTATATTCTTCTCGATGAGCGATTGAATCGGTGTAATGTTCGCGTAAGGTTTATTGATTTGATTAATGTATTGCTTCTTTCTGTCATCGGCGATCGCCAAACCCGTGATTTGTTTCTTGAGATCATTCTTCAATTTCGCCTTGTCTTCGTTATTTTTAATGGATGCATTCTTAACATTTTGAAGTGACTTACCAGCGTTGTTAAATTCTGAGATGTACTTTTGCATGTCCACATTCGTGAGATGTGTCATGGTCTTAAGATGTTGTTCGAGAACACCGCGATCTTCTTGACGTTTTCGGTTCGCCTCCGCCTTCTTACGTTCGGTATTCAGGTTTGTCGCACGAGCCTTAATCGTATTCAATGTATAGTTTGTGTTATTTGTGAGAAGCTGATTTTTAAACGTCTTTTTGTTTTCATTCGTCAAATCTAACGTGTTCAAGAATGCATTGAGTTTCGCGGATCTGTCCGCGCTTTCTTGCTTTCTCTTTTGTGATGCGGTGTTCGTATTCGTAATCTCTTGTTTGATGGACGCGAGATTCATGTTTTTATTCGTCACGCGCGCGATGAACGCATTACGTTCGGTGTTGGTCAGGTTCTTACCATTCATGAAATTTCGAAGTTCATCTTTTTTCTTGTTCAACAGTTCCGCGCGCCGAGATGCGTTCAGCTTGGTCGCTTCATTCTTCACAGCGTTGATCGTCGCCGAACCGTCGTTAACCTTCTTAATGAGGCCATTCTTCATCGAATTATTAAGTTCGAGACCGTTGAGGAAAGTTCTCAACTCGGCTCGAGTGGCTGCTTTATTCTTTGCATTCTTATTCATATTCGCCGCGGCCTGTTTGAGTGTATTCAGTGTATTACTTCCACTATTAAACTTCTTAAGAAGATCTGTCTTTTGCACGTTTGTAATATTAAGAGTATTCAACATATTTGTGAGTTCTTTTCGATTCATCGCAACCTTTTCGAGTTTACGTCTGTTCGATAATTTACGCGCTTCATTCTTGAGTACGGATATATTTCCATTCGTATCATTAAATTTAGTCATGATACTGTTTTTATCTTCACCCGTGAGATTCAATTCATTCGTGTAATTATTGAGTTCTTGTCTCTTTGAATTTATGAGTTCACGTCGACGCTGTTTCACGAGTTCGTCCGCTTTCGTCTTTATCACATTGAGCTCCGCGATCGAATCGTTAAACTCCTTGAGAATTGAATTCTTATTGGTTTGATTTAACTCGAGCGTTTTCACATAGTTAGAAAGAGCGTTTCTATTCGATGTTCGTTTTTCAGATTTTCGTTGGTTCACGAGATTTGTCGCGCGTTTTTCGAGGTCATTCATATTAGAACTATCGTTATCGAATTGTTTGAGAATTGAATTTCTATTTTCATTCGATAAATTCAAACCACTCAAAAACTTGGAGAATTCCACGCGCTTCTCCGCGATCTTATTCTTAAGCACACCATTCGCACGCGCCTTCATGTTTTCGAGACTGATGTTCGATTGCGAAAGCGATTGCATCAATGAATTCTTGTTTTGGGGACTCAACCCTATCCGAGACATGTAGGCGTCAAAGTTTTCGAGGTTCTTGGCCCGCTTGGCAGTCTTGATTGAATTCGCCATATTCTTTGCGTTTTGTTTAATGACATTGACAGTATTCGGTGCGTTATCATACTTTTGCAGGAAACCATTACGGTTCGTTGGGTTAATATTGAGTTTTTCGAGATAATTACTCAATTCCGCGCGCTTTTCAGCCTTCTTCTCGTTTTTGATTCGGTTGGACTCCGATTGGCTTCTATTCTTAAGTGTATTGAGCGTACCCACACCGTTATCGAAGTTCTTCAATATGGTGAGTTTCGCGTTTCCGGGAAGATTAAGATTTGTCATGAAGCGATTCAACTCGTTACGATCTCTCGCCTTCCATTCACCCTTACGTTGATTGAGGAGAGTATTCGCTTTCTTAGACCATGCGTTTACATTCTTGTTTACGTTGGCATTAAAATTACGCATGAGAACATTCTTATTGGATTGGTTCAATGGCATGCCGTTGATGTATGTCTTGAACTTCGTCATCAGTGCTTCCGTCTTTTCAGACTTCCGTGTGTTCACGAGATTTCGACCCTGTTTCTTGATAGACTCGACATTACCACTCTCATCGTCGAAGAGTTTCATCACGTATTCCTTATCATCATTCGAAAGCTCGAGTGTATTGACATACGTCTTGAGTTCGCCTCTGTCTTTAGTGCGTCGTTCTTCTTTTCTTTGAATAGAACGATTGGTCGCTTCACTGATGATATTTTTGATGGTCACGGACGGGGAATTCAATTTACTCAAAAGATCCAACCTATTACTGTTATCCAACCCTAAAGTATTCATGTGATTTTCAAGTGACTTCTTATTCGTGATATATTTCTCATCTTTACGAGTTTTTGCGATATCATTCGCATTTTTGCGAAGTGTATTTAAGCTCGCGTTCGTGGTATTAAACTTATTGAGAATTGTATTTTTGTCTTCCTTGTTAAGACCGATCGAGTTAATATATTCGGTGATTGTGTTTCTTTCGGCCGCTCGTGCATTAATGTTTCGTCTATTTTTAACATTTTTAGCCTCGTTTCTGAGAGCGTTGATGTTGGCGTTTATCGACGTGATTTTATTCATTATATATTTCTTGTCTTCGTTTGTCAAGCCCAAATAATTAACATATTCTTTCATTTGTGCTCGCATCGTATTTAGCTTTTCGATCTTTCTATTTTCAATCAATTGAATCGCCTTTTGTTCGATATTCCGAGCACCGTTATTGAATTGACGTAAAAGTCCAGCTTTGTTAACGTTGGTCAAATTCATAGCATTTAACGTATTTTTAACCTTTTGTCGTTCCATGGCTAAATTCCTTTTAATGGACGCTTGATGAATATTAGTCGCAGTCTTCATGAGAGTGTTCAAGTTTCCACCGTCATCGTTAAAGTCTGTGAGAAGCATCTTCTTTTCGTCATTCGACAGCGCCAACGTGTTCATGTGACTTTCGAGAGTCTTTCTGTTTGCCGCGCGACGTTCGGTCACGTTTTTATTGACGAGTTGCTTCGCCAAGTTTTTCGCCTTGTTCAGAGAGATAGCACCCGTGTTAAAATTGGCGATGATCTGAGACGCGTTGATGTTAAGACCGGCGACGAAATTTCTAAGATTTACTTTTTCGGCTTCAAACTTTTCACTGCGTCGTACGTTGGAAAGAGATTTCGCGTTCGTCTTCGCTTTGTTCAGATTGAGCGCATTTCCAAAATTTTGAATGATTTTAGCCTTATTCGGTTCACTCAATTCGAGTGTATTCAAGTATTCCACGAGTTCGACTCTATTCTTATTTCGTTGATCGGAGATCCTTGAATTTATCAAGTTTGTAATCTTACGCTTGATCGTGTTGACGTCACTTTCACCGTTATTAAGTTCTTTAAGAAAAGCAGCTTTATTATTCGATGTGATGTTCAACGTATTCATATAATTTTTAAGACCATTACGAGTTTTTATTTTGTTTTCCGCATTCTTAATCTTTACGAGTTCTTGAATTTCACTTTGAAGTGTTTCGAGAGTCGACGTACCCGTGTTAAATTTACTCAATATAGAATTCTTTTGCGTTTGATTCAACTGTGTAGAGTTGAGCGCGTTCGTAAGTTTTTCACGGTTCGCGAGCTTTTTTGAATTTCGAATCTTCGTGGCTTCATTCTTAAGCGCATTTAAATTCGAAGAATTGCTATTAAACTTGGACACGATCGCATTACGTTCTTGATTCGTGAGACCGAGTGTCGCTATGTGTCCCATGAGATCTTGACGATTCAAAATTTTCTTTTGATTCTGCGACGCCACACTTCGCGCGTTAATGTTAGATTTCAAAGCGGTCACGTTCGTGTTTGCCGTCACACTATTCCTGAATGATTGCTTTTCGTCATTCGTGAGACTCTTGTTAGCCATATACGCGTTGATCTCACTTTTGATTTTGTTAATGCGTGCATTTTTACGCGTTTGATCGAGTGTGCGCGCCTTGTTTTGAATGGATGATACATTCACACCGTTATTGAATTCGCGAATCAATGCATTCTTATTCGTTTGATTAAGAGTTGTTTCCTTGTTCAAGAAATTCACGAGTGATTGTTTATTCTTAATTTTAATGTTTGTCTCTTTCGCTTGAATTATTTTAGACACTTCATTTTTTACACCATTTAACGTCAATTGATTCGCGTCGTACTTTTGAACCAAATTATTCTTTTGGTTTTGGTTAATATTCACCGTATTCAAAAACTCAACGACTTGAAGCTTCATGATGGCTCTCTTTTCACCTTTACGTTGTTCGATGAGCGTATTAGTTGCATTTTTGAGACTATTTAAGCTCGTGATGGAACTATCATTTAAGAGGCTCTTTTTATTCGAATTATTGAGTTCGGTGACCGTATTGAGATAGTTTTGAAATTTCGCGCGGTTGTTCGCCTTGGGGACGTTGTTCGCCTTGGGGACGTTGTTCGCCGGTCGATTCACATTGTTCGCCTTGGGAACGTTGTTCGCCTTGGGGACGTTGTTCGCCTTGGGGACGTTGTTCGCCGGTCGATTCACATTGTTCGCCTTAGGGACGTTGTTCGCCTTGGGGACGTTCGATGCCGACTCGGCTTCGCGACGAACGTTCGCGACGAACGGAGTTCAGGGAATTTGTGGCGATCTTATTCTTCAATTCACTCTTTTTCGCATTGGATATGTTTAACGCGTTGATGAATTCTATCAACGCGTCTTCATTACCTTTCGCGACGCGTGCGTTCGTCACGACATTCGCAAACTTCACACCGGCTTGATTTAATTTATTAAGGTAATTCTTCTCTTTACGAATTCCGAGAGCTTTGATCGCGTTGGCGGCTTGCGCCTTAGTCACGTCGGTGTTGATTTTTTGCTTGGGTGGGGTGTAACCACTCGGAAGAGAGGGACCTTCGACGACACCCGTGTTCAAATACATACCCAACCCCTTATCACCTCTTTTAAACACGTAACCGGGTTTATTGGCTACACGTGTCTTGGAGGGTATGAAACTTTTATTCGCGACGTTCATGAATGACGGTCTCGCGCCGACACTCGGTTTAATGGCCGCCGGAAAGGCAACTTTAGTCGTTCGTTGAACGCTCGGCGCGCTCGGTGCGCTCGGTGCGCTCGGCGCGCTCGGCGCGCTCGGTGAGGGTATGTTCAAAGATTTGGGAAACATGACTCGAGTTGAATTGTTGACCCGACGGTTCACCCCGAAATTGTTCACCCGACGGTTCACCCCGAAATTGTTCACCCGACGGTTCGCGTTGTTCACCCCGAGATTGTTCACCCGACGGTTCACCCCGAAATTGTTCACCCGACGGTTCGCGTTGTTCACCCCGAAATTGTTCACCCGACGGTTCGCGTTGTTCTCACCGACGTTGTTCGCCGGTCGATTCAGATTGTTCGCACCGACGTTGTTCGCACCGACGTTGTTCGCACCGACGTTGTTCACACCGACGTTGTTCATCGCGATGGCATTACGCGTCGACGCACGGCGTTTTCTCGCGAGAACGATCGGTTCGCGAATTTTACGACCGTCGAGATAACGCTTCGTCGCTTCGATGAGTTCATGTTTCGTGAGACCATCGGTGAGGACGACACCGGCTTTCTTCGCGACGCGCTTCAATTCATCTATTTTTGAATCGCTCGCGAACAAGATATCATAATCTTTTGGCTTAAGAGGTGATTTACCATCGATCATGAATGTTCTGTTCTTACTGAGAACCAAAGGCGGAAGTGGGAGATTATCTTCCTGAATATCGGTGTAGGCCTGACATATCTTCTTGCGAGATAAGTTCAGTTCTTTACCCGTATTTTGCCGTATCATCTGACGTAGGTTTTCTATATCAAGTTTTGGATCACACGCATCCATCCATACACTTTGATATACAAAAACATTATAAATTATGACCAAGCATATACAGTCGTATCTTGTCCTCGTAACTCAAACCAAAGTCAAATATATTTAAGTGCTCGATATCTATCTGATGTGTTTTAATCTTAACATCATACTTAACTCTATTACGTAAGGTTGACGTTATGATTGTTTCGAGAAACTGTTTTGGATTTTCGAGGTCTTCTTTATATTTGGGTACCACGTGTATTTTAACGCACGTTATCTCGTGTGGCTTTTTGTCTATAAAGGGAAGAAGTGGTATGTCTTCCGCTGTACCACCGTCGACGTATGTCTTCGAGTCGTGTTTACCACATTCAAATATGAGTGGAATGGCTATGCTCATACACACCGCGTCGATCACTTTCATGTCTGGATACGTATCCACCGAAAAATACTCAGTCCGTGACGAATTAAGACAAAACGCCGCGACGTATATCTTCTTTTTCAATTCTCGGAATGTTGGATCACATCCACACAACTCGACGAGTTTTTGACGTATAGGTTCAGTATCGACGAAGCCAAATTTGTTAAAAAAGAGCCCAATGTTTAGCTTAACAAATTCGGAGATATCTAAGGATAATGACATTTTAAAAATCTTATCGACAGACATCCCCAACGCTAGAAATAGTGCCAAGATCGATCCAGCCGAAGCACCGGATATTTCTTGGACATCGCGAAGTTCTTTATTCATTCTTTTAAGACACCCGATCATGGCATAAATACCCATGGCACCTGGTCCCAGAACTAAATACTTCATATCCTATTAGTAGAATTGAGGAAATTGACGTCGCAAAGACGCGAAAATAAGAGAAAAGACGAGGGCGTGCACGAGAACAGACTGCGGACTCGTTTGACCCGAACGGAAAACACCACCAGAACCCGGCGGCAACGTCAAAAGAAGACCCGGGCTCAAAGCGAGGAAGAGCGTCGTCGTGACGAGCAAATCAGCCTTGGTCACGACCAAACCCATGACTCGGGCGATCACAGAGTACGCCAAGAAGAACACGAGCGCGTGGAAAAAGATGGCCATTTGATTAGTGTTACCACTGGCAAACTTAACAGACTTGCCATTCGCGGTGAGCAAAAGACCTGGGCTGAGCGCGACAAAGAGCGCGGCTGGGATGGTGACTTTGCGCGTGGCAATATCGGGGAGCATTTAATATATAGTCACATTATTTTGTGACGTGTGTAAAGCCACGAAATCAATGAAATGATCGAACGTAGCACCAATCATGAAAGCGTCACGTAGGTTTGCGTCCCTGATATACTCTTCAATCTTATCCCAAATATATGAGAGTTGTGGCGTTGTTCTGAAATAAATATACGCCGGTTCTTCGTGATGTTCTGCGTAACAGAAATCGGCAAAGTCTGAAAATTCAGCCTTATCCAAGAGCGTGTGTTCGAGAAACGCGTCACGAATTAATAAATTCATGAGATCCCACAGTTCCCATAGTTCATCTGAGTATTTCGATTGCCAATCATGAATATTCAGATGAGTGTCATCATCTTCGATGACCTCGCCATTTTCGTCGAGTTCGACGTCGAGGTCAAAATTTCCATCTTCAATGTACTGACTCCACACCATCGTGACTTACTTATCTTCTTTAGGAGCCTTCTCTTTTATACCGGTTAATGAGAGCGTCACGGATTCTTTGGTTTTTAAGTTGTCTTGAATCGCGTTAATCGCACCCTCGACCTTCACTTCGTCACCCCCGAAGAATTTCAACAAACCTTCCTTAATAGAATCCTTATTCACACCCGACTTACGGACGCTTTTTCTCAAACTTATCTTACCCTTCCTGAGGTTAATGGTATCAATACCCTGGTCAACCATGTGTTTCTTCACAGTCTCCTTGAGACGCTTTTCTTCCTGGTTAAGAATTTTGATATCAGCTTTCGCTTCAGAAAGTTGTTTACTGAGGTCAACGAGCTTCGAGACGCTCGTTGAGAGATCACTAGACACAGAAGACATAATTATCTATTATTGATCTAAAATCTTTAAGCGCACAAACTACGCTGCATCAAGTCCGGAGCAATCGTGGAGTTGTTCCAAACGAAAGCATCCTTGGGGTTCGGCGGATCCGCGCGAATTTGCTGGTTCGCGTTACGCAAGTTACCGCCAGTGGTCTCCGGGAAGCCAATTTGTTGACGCGGATCCAAGAAGTTTTGACCCTTGAGGATATCTTCCGGGGCAAACTCACCGAAGTCCTCCTGAGAAGCAACCTCACGCGGCAAGAGCGAGGACGCAAGTCCGGTGCCAGCCTTCATTTGGCACGTACTCGCCGGAACATCACCACCATCGTAAAGGCTCGGCGCATACATAGTTTCGCTGATACTGTACTTAGACTTTTTTGTGTTCATGTTCATGAGCAAATAGACAAGCACGGCAACGGCCGCAAGCATGACCAGCTGATTCGCCCGAATCTTCATCTTTTTATATACAGTATACATATTTTTTTATTCGTCGCCCTCATCTTCAAAGGCAAATTCTTCTGGATATGTTTCTTCTGGCTGAGGAGGAGGAGTCACCATCTTCACCTGAACAACGTTCCACACCGAACCATATGCCTTCTTGGCAAACCACAATCCGGCGAATTCGAGAATGACCGAACACTCACCATCGGTTGTGAGCGCGCTGAAGTCCGTGAGTTCCTGGTCGGCGGTGAAAATCTTCGTCGGAGCAATCTTATCGGCGGTGATCTGATTGTTCGTGACACTCGCCGTATACGCCGATTCAACTGTTTCTTGATTGAGAACCTTACCAAACCAAGATTCGGAATTCTCGAGTGCGGCCTGGATGTTTTGTGTATCGATCGCTTGGACGCGTTCGAGATTTCGTTCGGATACGAGATCGAACGTCACTTCGGTGTCCGAGAGTCCACACACCTTGACTTTGTTCAGTTGAACGAAGCACTTCCTCTTGTCGTCCTTCGTAGCCTTGACGACATAGAATCCTTCGTCGTCCTTCGTTGGGGTATCGTACAGCATTATACCGTATAGTGTGCTTATTTCTTTAAACCAACGAAAGGTATCTGGGCTGACTTCAACAGTACCGACTTTGGAACCCAACTGTCACGCGCGGGCCTGTATCCATAAAGCGTCTTCAAAATATTAAACTTTTCCGGGACTTTACCACCCGTACTTGGTCTGAAGTTGTACTCGTTTTTTACGTAATTTTTATCTTTACTCGTTCGCCACAATTGATTATTGATATTGAAACGTTGATCTCCTTTCGTTTGCTGGAATCCCGGTACGCGCACCGACTTTGTGGACGCCTTGAGTCCCACGACAAACTGTCTAGACACACGCTCTTCGTCTGGGGGTGACGTGTACGCGATATATTTTCTAGGGTTTACCGTGGCCGCGGATTTCATGTTCACACGTCCATCGAGTCTTCGACGGCGCGCCGCTGTCATGGGAATCTTGTGTATTTTCGCATATATAGACTCAATCGTATCACTCGAATTAATGGACAATTTACTCGAAATTATTTTTGACAATTTCACCATGCGTTGTCGATCCTTTTCCTTCTTTTCTGGACGAAGACCGAGCTTTTGCATGAGATACACGTCGTCGAGTAAGAATCGACGCCCCGCCACGAAAATACGATCGTCGCGGACGATGGTGCCCGTCATTCTATTTCTATACGTGACACCTTTCTTCTTTGTCTCCACGACTTCAAAACCAAACTCACCCGGACGCATGAACGGTATGTCTAATATTCCACCGACGGGGCGTTCGACGATTTGACCTTTCGCTATCGAAAAGTATCTCGTTTTAAGATCGAGGGCAAATAGTTCCACATCGATGAACACATTCGTTCTAGAGGGTTCGGGGCCATTTCCAGTTTTCTTCTTCTTAATGAGGATGTACCGTCTCGTGACGTACGGTCCCTTCTCGGCGAAACCGAGACCCAAAAACTTTGCGACTTTCGTCTTGGCACTGAACCTCGCATGAATTTCTTTGTCATACTTCGATGCAATTTCACCAAGTTTATTCCATAAAAGAACCTTGACCGCTTGGAGTTTTCCGAAATATTTTGAATCGTATTTGAAACTCGGTACAAATTTGGTATCTATATCACTCGTGATGATGCGATCATTTCGTTCGATATAATAGTTGAACGCTTCACCACCGGATATCACGAGATCACCACTCGTTTTCAAAAATTCTGAAAGTTCTCCCACCATTCGATAGACGACGTCTCTTATGGTATCAGTCACGTAGGCGTAGACCATCTTTTCGAGCGATTCTTTTTTGTGAAGTCTGTGAAGGCGCTTTCTAAAGTTTGAAACATCATCCTTTTCATAATATCTCTTCAGTGTGGCGTCATTGAAGAAAAGGTTCTTCAACATGAACCGATTTATGACGGCCTCTGAGTAAATGCTATCGTCCATTATAATATTGTGATATATAAAAATGGAGTGTGAGAACCTCAAGTGTGATGTCATTGACGAATGTAAATGCTACGCAATGAAGGATGAAACCTTTCCATACGAAAATCAAGTGTGTGGCGTGCGTCGGGGCGCTCGTATATTTCCGTGTAACCCCGGGTGTTGTTCAGGTGGTTGCCCTGGACAATGTAAGGGTGTACGTCCCAGATCCCCGTATAAAGTGACAGATGATTTCTTCACTCCATTCGAAGTCAATATTCCGGCGTATTCCAAAATAATCCTCGTGGTTCTTTTAGGTCTGGTAATAACCAGCACACTATCGTTACGAAAATGAGACTTAAAGATGAGACGATTAGAAGAGATATAAGATGTCTCTTGAAACTATCCAAACTGAACTCACTGCTCTCCGCGCCGATGTTAAGGCCCTGACGAAGATTATTCGCAAGGTTAAGGCGAAGCAAGACGATCCGGACGGAACGAAGGCTGCGGAACGTGCGAAGAACAACGGCTTCAACCGTAAGCAAAACATCAGCGACAAGCTCCGTGCTTTCATCGCCCTTCCGGAAGGGGAGTTGATTTCCCGCAGTGAAGTCACGAAGGCGATCACGAAGTACATCACCGAAAATGGCTTGAAGCACCCGGACAATGGTCGTGTGCTCATCATGGACGAAAAGCTTCGCGATCTTCTCCAACCGGGTGACGTCCAAGTCACCTTCCTCAACCTTCAAAAGTTCTTGAGTCCGCACTATGTTAAGGCGGCTTAAACAAATAACACATATATGTAATAACATGAACATCAATAAGTCCATCGTCGAAGAACTTATTGGTACAAAGCCAACCAAGTTGGATTTGTATCAAAAAGCCTTCACTCACAAATCAGCCCTCAAAGAACACGAAGAGCTTACCGGTTCATTCGAAACTTTGGAGTTTATAGGGGATTCAGTTTTAGGTTTTGTGATAACCAAATATTTATACGACAGATATGAAGAGCGACAAGAAGGATTCTTGACAAAGGCTCGAACACAACTCGTGCGCGGAGACACCCTCGCGGGTATAGCCCGTAAACTTGGACTCCATGATCACGTTCTCATGGATGAAAAGGGGATGCGTAATGGATGGAATAATAACCCAAAGATTCTCGAAGATGTTTTCGAAGCACTCATCGGTGCGATCTATATGGATCTCGGACTATTACACGCAAAGCAGTTCATTCTCTCCATTTACGAAAACCCAAACCTCGTTGACATGAATGATATCATGATAGACAATAACTTCAAAGATCATCTCATGAGGTATTCACAGTCAAATAACTTACCACTTCCAGATTATAGAATCGCATGTCAAAATGAAGGTGTATTTACCATAGACGTATTCATAGATAATGTGTTCCTAGGTCGCGGTTTCGCGAAGAGTAAAAAGCGTGCGGAACAGAATGCAGCGCGAGCGTTTTTCTATCCTCCACAGCTTAAAAAGTAGATCCAATATTATCTTAATATGCACCCGAATGTGAAGAAAGTGATTGAACGGGAATACGCAGCTCAAAAGAGTGAAGAATGGCTCGCTCTTCGTGGCAATATGCTCACGGCGTCAGACGCGGCCACGGCTATTGGGAAGAATAAGTATGAAACTCCCGAAGGTTTGCTTCTCAAGAAATGTGGTCTCGGTGAGAAGTTTACTGGGAATGAAGCCACACGCCACGGTGAAAAGTATGAAGACGAAGCTCGTATTCTCTACGAAGAGAGACACGGTGAAGTCGTCCACGAAATTGGTCTCTGTCCTCATCCAATCCACACGTGGTTGGGTGGAAGTCCCGACGGTGTGTCCGAATCCGGAAAACTCGTAGAGATCAAGTGTCCCATGAGTCGACAGATTTTACCGGAAGTGCCCGAACATTACATGCCTCAATTACAGCTATGCATGGAGATTTTAGACTTAGAAGAAGCTGACTTTATTCAATATAAACCAGCAGAAACAAATTGGCCTCGTCCAGAGGAGTTTGTGGTCGTCAACGTGAAACGAGACCGTGAATGGTGGAATACGTATCTTCCAGTCATGAAGGAATTCTGGGATAAAGTGGTATATTATAGGGAGCATTTGGATGAGCTCCCTAAGCCACAAGATAAACCAAAACGCGCGCCCAGAAAGAAGAAGGAGATTCCCATTGAAATTCAAGTTGATCCCGACGATACATACCTAAGTGACTGAGCGACGAGTGAATATCACTCGAAACATGACAATCGAAGACCAATACATTAAGGCGAAGAACCGACTCAATGGTCGGCTCTTTGCACCATATCAAAGTGAGGGTGTTTTGTGGATGTTGTCCATGGAAAACCAAGTTCACGGTCCCAAGGGTGGATTTTTGTGTGACGAAATGGGTCTGGGTAAAACAGTGCAAGTCGTCTCGACGATTCTTGGAAACGAGAAGAGACGCACGCTCATCGTTGTACCCAAATCTATTATAACGCAGTGGGTTCAAGAGATAAAGAAGTTCGCACCGACACTGTCCGTTGGTATTTATAACGGTTCTGATATGTATCAATATGACATTGTCGTGTGTTCGTATTCATTAATCATGAACATCGGCCCACTCCACAGAATGACGTGGGATCGTATCGTGCTCGACGAAGCACACGAAATACGAAATAGATCATCGAAAACTTTTAAGAGTGTTCGAGCACTTCGATCTGATATTCGTTGGATCGTCACGGGTACACCCGTATTCAATTCTATGAATGATTTCGTATCTCTGTGTGAATTTATTGGTATCGAAAAGACCCTCGTACAGGGAATGACGACTAAGATCAAGGATATTTACATTCTTCGACGAACGAAAGATGATCTCGCAAAGCTCGATAAAAAGCTCGAACTTCCACCGTGTACGTTTGAAAACGTAGAATTGGAAATGTTTCCGGACGAACGAAAGCTGTACGAATTCGTATTTAAGGATGCTCAAGATACAATCAAGGATATATTCAGTTCTTCATTGAATATTAGTGCGAAAAATATGGCAATTCTAGAGTGTTTACTCAGAGCGCGTCAGTGCATGATTTGGCCGCAGATGTATCTCGACGGCGTTGCGCGTAAAAATGATACAGAACCCGAGCGATGGGTTGGCCGTTCAAACAAAATGGAAACACTCTTTCGAATGATTCGTGCCCACCCGGATGAAAAAACGCTCGTGTTTTGTCAATTCATGGGTGAGATGAATCTGATTCAGGAAACGCTCACGGACATGGGGTACACCACGTTTAGAATTGACGGATCGTGTTCAAATGCGGTTCGTCAACACGAAGTTGAATCGTTTCGTACGGCTCCACCGGGCGCTGTGTTTATCATCCAGATCAAATCAGGGGGACAGGGTCTCAATCTCCAAGAAGCGACGCGTGTGTACATCACGGCTCCAGCATGGAATCCAGCCACCGAACTTCAGGCGATCGGTCGAGCACATCGAACGGGTCAGACTAGACCTGTATACGTGAAAAAATTACTATACAAAGAGACGGACGAGTTTATCAGTGTCGAGGAAGAGATGATGGCGTTACAAGGACACAAATCCGTCGTGTGTTCGCAAGTTCTCAATGATGAAAGACTCCAAACACAAATTCCAGTAAAACGGACGTGCGATAAAATCTCAATTCTGGACATCAAGAAAATTTTCAGAGCGTAGTATATATTACAATGTCTACTATAGGAAGCCGCGCTGAAGTTTTCCACGGAACCGCTGAAAGGACCTCGGGTGGTCTTGTGAAGAAGGATCTCATGTTGGATCCGAAGGATGGTCGCATCAAGAGTAAGGCTGCCCACGATGCCGCGATCGCGCGCATGAAGTCGGAAGGTAAGGGTGCGATGGTCAAGGTCTTCAAGCCGAAGAAGGGTAAGTTTGCCCTCCAGCCGAAGCAAGGGACCAAGGCTTATGAGAAGAAGATAAAGAAGATGGAAAAGGAAAGAAAGTAATTTCTCGAGTTATAGTAAATGACACTCGCAAAGTGGGATGAGTCTGTTCGTTTAGCAAAGATTCAATTGAGAATGAACCCAAACACCTTTGTTAAAATACAGGGGAAGTTGCTCAAGGAAGCGCAAAAGATTTATCACCTGCTTCTATTAGCTGATTAATTTCTTTTCATAATATATACAATGTTTAACCGAATCAAGAATGCTGCTTCTCGTACACGCAACGCCGCGAAGGCGACGTACGCTCGTGTTGCCCCGGTCGTCGCGAACAAGGCTCGCGCCGTCGGTGCTGGTATGAAGAGCTTTGGTATGGCCGCGGCCAACAAGGCTCGCACGACCTACGACAAGATGCGTCAGGGTAAGAACGCTCCGGCGGTTGCCCCGACCCCGTACCTCGACAACAACTCGCACCGTATTTACAAGACCAACAACGGTGCTGTGTTCTCTAACGGTGCCAACGGCAAGAAGAACTACGCGCCGGTTGTGGGTGCGATCAAGAACGGTCCGAACGCCCCGGTTGTCGGTATTAACTCGATGAACGTCAAGACTGTGCCGAGCAATATTCGTCCGACGAACAATGTCGCGCGCATTAACTAAACAACGAATTGAAATCCTTTGAGTCTTTGTGGTTCAAAAACCATTAAGTTGTACAATTTCCATGTGATACCAAACTTCCTATTCAAGAAATACACACTATTGAGTTCAACAATAGCGAGTCCTGTATTCCTTGCATAGAGTCCGTTTTCAGCGGTATCATTGAGTACATTCTTTTCCGGGTCACACACCGAAGCCTTGATATCACCGTCAATCGTCGTGTCAACCTTTACACGAAATTTCGGTTCACGGTCGGGTGATTCTTTGATATTCGAGTTAAACATTGGTGCGAGTTCATCTTTAGTCATCATCTTTCCAAATATAATGTCACTCTGTTCAGAAACACTTTCAATGATTTTATCTTCAATCGCGCGCAGTGTCTGATAAAACTTTTCAACATAATTGCCATCTTCGTCGTGTCCTTTCATTGAAAAATCAATGTTGTATTTCGTTTGACCGACTTCCGGTGTAAATCCAGACACCCCGAAAGGCATGTACATTCGGGGCGTTGTGATTCTCAGTGGTTTACCATCCTTGGTTGACAATACAATCTTTCTATTATTGTAGTTGGCAATTTCAAGAATATCTAACGCGTCAACAAACTTTGCCATTAGTACATTAGAAACACGTGTAAACTTTAAGCTGAACACGCCACACACTCAGGTTCTAGACTGAATTGAATTGGGCGAGCTTTAGCCTTAGATCGAAGATAATACATCCCCGTCTTGAGTCCCTTCTTCCATGCATACATGTGCATGGAGGAGAGTTTGGACGTGGTTGGACTTTCCATGAAGAGATTCATACTTTGACTTTGATCAATAAACCGACCGCGATCGGCCGCCATGTCGATGACGTCCTTCATTTTAATTTCCCAAACCGTTCGGTACAAGTTTTTAATTTCATCGGGAATGTCCACAATATTTTGAATGGAACCACCCGCCTTCACCATGAGATCCTTCATTTCCTTGGACCAGAGACCAATCTCTTTGAGATCGTCTACGAGATGTCGGTTTACGACCACAAATTCTCCCGCGAGGGTTCTTCTCAGATAGATGTTCGTCGTGTAGGGTTCAAAGCATTCATTATTACCCAAGATTTGGGCAGTAGAAGCGGTTGGCATTGGAGCCATGAGGAGACTGTTACGGAGACCCTTCTCCTTGATGCGTTCCTTGAGAGCGTCCCAGTCGTAGTGAAGCTTGGTCTCACCTTCCCACATATCAAACTGAAGAATGCCCTGAGACGCCGGGGAACCCTCAAAGGTTTCATACGAACCATCAACCTCAGCCAACTCTGAACTCGCCTCAAGAGCGGCGTGATACATGGTCTCAAATATACGCGCGTTGATTTCCTTCGCTTCATCGGAATCAAATGCGTGGCGACAAAGAATGAATACATCCGCGAGACCTTGGACACCGAGACCAATTGGACGGTGTCTCATATTAGATTTGCGAGCAGTCTCAACGGGGTAAAAATTGTTGTCAATAACTCTGTTTAGGTTTTTGGTGACAGTTTTCGTAACTTCGTGGAGTTTGTCGTAATCAAATGTCTTTGTCTCTGGATCCACATACTTGGGGAGAGCGATTGATGCGAGGTTACACACAGCCGTCTCATCCTTGTCTGTGTACTCGATAATTTCGGTACAATTTCCAGTGAGAATACCGTTAAAAATGCCTCGATGTCTCAAAGGTTCATTGAAGCAGAAGGTATCAGCGGTTTCACCAAAGTCTTCAACCGAGACAATTTTTTCGAAATGAAGGGCTTGTCGGTTTGGCTTGTTTTCTGTGTGAAGATTTAAACGTCTTGTGTGTAGACCAAGAGTCTTCAGGATCTCAACACCCCCACTTGGAATTAATAGTCTCCACAAATCTTTGGTTTGAAATGTACCACCTGGCATGTCTACCATACGTGGTTTATGACTATGATTTATTCTTGAATTTACACCCATAGTCTGGAGCATGAGTAATATTTCATTTAGAAAGTCAAAGTGAATTGATCCAAGTTGTATAGAAACACCCCGTCCACCTTGATGTTTAGTGACACAACCATCACCATCTAGAAGACCTGTTAACCAGTCAAGTTTAGATTTCAGGGAATAGTCAATTGGAACGACGAATTTCTCTTCGATATCTTTTGGTAAACGAAGTCTTATTTTATTCTGACTCTGATTCACTGACGCATAGTCGTACTCAACATTATTGATAAGTTTTATCTTTTCGTGATATAAATCTAACCATTTTTGCTCTGTATAAGAATTTGCTTGACACGTACCATCTTCTTCATAGTATTTTACACATGTTTGATGGCGCATACACAACCCATTTATTTTTGCTTTGAAGTTACATCTCTTTGGTTCACCGTCAGATGAAGTTGTACCATCGGCGCAGAAAAGGCCGTGTGTGTATGCATACTTAAGTTCTTTGGTACTGTTATTAATTACGGGTAACGAATGTTTAATGATTTTCATACCTTCTTGGAGGTTTTGTGCTTCAATCGGTTCGTCATGACCAACGATCCAAAACTTATGATATGGTGTACAGCGCAACGATAAACCTTTACTGGTTTTTACCGTAAGTAACTTCTGTTTGGTACCAGTTTGTTTTACGGTAACTTTAGAAAACTCCTCCCCATTCCAAATATCAACTTCCTTGTCTTTGAGTTCCGAAATAGTTTGCTGACCTTCGCTTGTAAGAATTTTGGTTTCTGGTGCGACACATAAATTTGAACTCTTGATCGTACCCAAATTCTTTTGATTACTCTTTTTGTTGCACGCATCCTTGTACAACATATATGGTGTACCAGTCTCGGTTTGAGACCTGATGATGGATTTCCACACTTCAGCGGCTGGCACGGTCGCGGTCGCCCGACCCTCTTCCTCGTACTTTGTGTAGAGAGCTTCAAACTCGTCACCGACGGCGTCAGAGAGACCAGGTGCCTTGTCCGGACAAAACAGAGACCACTGTCCACCTTCTTCGACTCTTTTCATGAAGAGATCCGGAATCCAGAGAGCCGAGAAGAGATCGCGGCAACGCGCCTCCTCATCACCTTGGTTGAGACGCAACTCCAAGAAATCCATGATATCCGCGTGCCATGGCTCGAGATAGACCGCGATAGATCCTTTGCGACGCCCAGCTTGATTTACATAGCGCGCTGTGGCGTTAAATACGCGAAGCATGGGAATAATACCATCTGATTGACCATTTGTACCTCTAATACGAGACTTATTGGCCCTGACGTCATGGATGTGCATCCCGATACCCCCAGCCCATTTTGAGATTTGCGCACACTCGGTAAGAGTGCCGTAAATGCCATTGATGGAGTCTTCCTTGTTTGCGATGAGAAAACAACTGGACATTTGGGGTCTCGGTGTACCAGCGTTGAAGAGGGTTGGTGTTGCGTGAATGAAGAAGCCTTGTGACATCTTGTCGTAGGTCTCCAGAACAGACGGAATATCGTCACCGTGAATACCGATCGACACGCGCATGAACATGTATTGAGGTGTCTCCATCAAGACACCGTCAAGTCTCTGTAAATATGACTTCTCGAGTGTTTTCAAACCAAAATAACCAAAATCGTAATCCCGTTTTGTGACGATATCGTCACGCACGCGTCCGGCTATTCTCGCGACATTATCCGTCACGATACCCGCTTTTGCAAGCTTTTTCATCGCGACGTGAAAATTGTTTGGACACACTTTTTGAATATTACTCGCGATGATTCGAGTCGCCAATACCTCGTAATCGGGGTCTGACGTGATCATTCCAATACAAATTTCAGCGGAAAGTGTATCTATTTCTTGGGCAGAAATCCCGTCATACATAGAGGAGAATACTTGCTGCGCAACCTTTGAAGAGTCACATTTTTCGGAGAGTCCGTATGTTAAATTCTTGATCCTATTGGTGACATTATCAAATTTCATATCCTCAATACGACCTGAGCGTTTCACGACTCTCATTCTTATAATTACTCTAGTTGTTTTATTTTTAACTTATTTACGACGACACGTGATATCAGTACTTCTAACGCGAACCGGACCAGCAATTTCAACCTTTCTATTCGGCTGGAGAAGATACGTGTTCACATTAAACGGACCTTCTTCCCCAGGTTTGGAAATCGGCGCATAAGATCCAATGAAGGGCTCGGCGCTTTTGTCCGGGACACGCTCCTTGTTATCAGGCTTCGTACTATATGTCGCATCAAAGTCAGCGAGCACAAACATATTTAATATCTACCAACAGTTTTTTTTCCAGCGTTATATTAAATGTGTGACGAACTTCATCTTAATTCCCTGAAGCAATGTCAGACTCCACTGAACACACTCTTCTTTTCTGAGTTCAATACCAATATTCTCCAGCGGGCGGTCAGACAGGAATTTAAGAATAAAACTGGAATCGCAATCGATTACCAAAACAAGGATGATTTGTATGGTATCATGCGTGTTGTTTTTATTAACAACTCGGGTAACCATTTTGAAAAAGTGAATGAACAAGTCAAGGAAATGAATGCACGTGTTATTCAAACGGCGATGTCACAAATTCAAAGTGGAGTGTCTCAGTACATGGGATACGTTCGCGATATCGATACGTTAAGTGTACCGCTTGCGCAACCGATTAATACGAGTACATACGGTAAGAAGATTGATTTAAGTGCAAAGATAGGATTGTAAATTATACAGGTGAAGTGATAAATGTATTATGTTCGATGGATCCATCGAATCGATCACCGCGGATGCGTTCGGTGAAATCTTATTGAGATCACGGATACGTTTGATACTTACGTCGATAAGACGCTTCATTTTAGAAATCGACGCATCGCGCTCATCGTAATTCTGTATTAAAAAATCGTGCACGTCCTGCAATTTTTTGATACTCTTATACAGATGCACTGGTAAGTAATCCATTATACTCTATGTAGCTATTATTTACATCGCCATTTTTCGAGACTTTTCCGCCTGAACACGAAGACGAATCATGATCGTGATGATAACGATTAAAGATGCGATAGAGGCGATCGACATACGATCGATGTTATTCAGTTCCATTTGTTATTTATAAATATTTAAAGTTTTTACTCCAGGAATTAGTAAGATGAGCCTGAATTATTACAAGGATGAAACCGAAAAGGTCTGTAAATCTAAAGGATGGGATCGTGCCGCCGTGGACACCGTGTGGCTCCTGCTCACAGAAGAGGTGGGCGAACTCGCGTCAGCGATCAGGCAACAGAAGAAAACATACAAGAAGACAAATCTCAAGAAGGACAGAGGAACAGACGTCATGATGGAAATGGGAGATGTTTTTAGTTACCTCTTTCAACTCGCGCACATGCTTGATGTAGATCTCGATAAGATGTGGGATGAGCACAAGCACAAAGTTAAGACCAAAAAATATAAAATGTAATGTACTATTAAATATGAGCAAGTATATGCTTTGCGATCAGGATGCGATAAACGATGTCAATCCGTTCGTGTCTCGCGATTTTTCTTTGCCGGGTGGTGTCCGTCAGCTCGGTGATTTTGCCGACAGGAACCTCGTCAAAGAAAAGTCCGGTATGGAGATTCAGGATGAAAAGAGTCCGTATTGTGATTATGCACGCACGGGTGGGTGGCGCACGAACGAATTGTGCGCACCCCCTAAAGCGAATTGTGCCGACGCGCGACCTCTTTATCCGCAACGAAATATTGACTATGGATTCACCGTCGAGCGACGTGGTAATCCAAATGGGCGGAAACGACGAGGGTTCCGATTTGATTTTAGATATGTTTTGATCTTCATTATATTGATCATCGCAATTCTATTAATTTTAAGACGTTAAATAAGCGTTGAAGTTTTTTCAAAGACGCGGTGCGCTCTATGACATCCACTAGTGTTTCTTTGCAAAAATCTTCAGCCACCTTGCGTTGCCAAGCGATTTTCTTGTTGATGAACGGAGGTGTGAATGATGGATCGAGTATCTTCACAGTATTCATGACTCGAATATATGTTTTTATGTCCACGATTCCATGGAGAATATTCTCTAACGCAATCGTCGCCATTTTGACACGCGTTTCCCTCGTCGGTTCAACCATCGTTTCGAGAAAATTTTCATATTGGATCGACTGTTTTCGTGATACAAGTTCCGTCCAGTCACCGCGAGCCGTTGTGTTCAAATAATCGACGAAATCAATATACCCACGTCCCGGGACATATTTCAAGTAGTTGATTTCAACATAAGAGAGATCGGATTCTATGTCGTGCACGACGAGTGCTCTCTTTAAGAACGAACTCATCACTTTCTCTAGGTGGAAAACCACTCTTTTCTCTAAACCATTATTTATAAACGCCTAAGTGTGTGTCGATCCTTTGAAATTTAAACTTAATCATGAAATACGCGGCGATAGCCAACAATACCTTCTCATATCTTCTCACGCTCGATGAGTTTAGAAGTAAGATGCCGGAAGAGACGAAACCCTCTTGGATAAAGATTACGACTATCACGATGATCTCTAATTTTATCGAAGAGATTGATATCAAAAAACTACGCACCGCTTTTGAAAAACTTGGTTCAATCAGGCTTCGGCGCAGTGGTTCAAAATTCGGTGGATTTGAATGGAAACTCAAACCCACAACCTTTTTCAATCAGATCACATTGACATATGAAGATGTGTACAGTACTAAATCCATCAAAGTATTCCCGAATGGAAGCATTCAGGTGGCTGGGTGCTCAGATTTGTTTGACTGCAAGAGAATCATCACACAATTGACATACATCATGAAAGTGTGTCTCAATATGAAGCGGGAGGTGTCACCAGAAACTTTCAGAATCGTGATGATCAATTCCAATTTCAGTTTGAACTATAACATCAATCTCATGATGGTGGCAAATCATTTTGAAAAACACGACGGTCTCTTTAAAGTTTCATTTGAACCAGACAGATATTCAGCCGTCAAGATCAAGTTTAAACCAGCCGAAGAGATGAAGGAGATCACGACGAGCATCTTTTCGACGGGTAAGATTATTATAACCGGTGCAGAAACACTCAAAGAGATTGTTTTTGCATACAATATCATCAATCAACACATCAATGAAAATCCAGCGATTCGAGTATCGCAGACGGTAGAAAAGGAAAACTTTGATGTTTTCCTTGGCTACAAATGTGAATCTCTCATCCCGAGAATCAGGGAAAATGGATTTCACTCGTGGTTACGCACGATCGAGAACAGGCCAATAAATTTCTAATGTAATATTAACAATATGTCTCAGCGACTTGGTATGGCCGACGGGCGATGCTTCACCATCAACACGTCTTCGCAATTGCTCAATAATAAGATTATGGAAACAAACAAGGTTCCGTTCGTTGATAACTACGCGTACCGTCAACTCCTTCAAAAGAGTGGTCCGGGCTTGATCGACAAATATCAGTCGACGCAGGATAGCAATGATCGTTGCTCGACGTGTGACAAGCCTCTGTGAGTAAAATATGATAAAAAAGATTAGTTTCGTACTCTAGGATGAGCACGTGTTCTATATGTCTTAATCAGGTGAGATCATCGAGATTAAATCCACCTATTCGATGTGGACATATATTTCATTCAAAGTGCCTAGAAGATTGGAAGGATAAAGGTAAGAATACCTGTCCATTATGTAGAAAAGTGTTCGACGTTTCACAATTTAAGGTGACTCTTTCGATACATAACAATTACACATCTACATCAAATAGCACGACGTTAAACGAGGATATTGTATTTAACGTGATGGATTTATTTGATATTTCATTTGACGTAGAAAATACACTAGATCTTAACAGCTTGCTGAGCGACCTTGGGGTGAGTCTTACCGACTTTGATACCTCGATCACGGACGCAGAATGAACTACAATATTTACTGTAATTTAATCCAGGATAGTTTCTAGACGCTTTTCTGGGATCGACGATAGATTTTCCTTTCGCATCAGTCAGAAGTGGACCCGTAGCCCAACCACGCTTGTGACTGAAGACGTTCGCTTTGAAAACAATGGGTTTACCCGTTTGAAGTTTTCCCACACTTTTGATTCTTGATTCGGGAACCTTGAAGAACTTCGCGATGCGCGCGACGGTATCTCCATCCTTGACTTTATATTCAACGACACCGTGTTGCACATAGAAGTGAAAATCACCTTGTCGAATATAATTCGTGGGACGTCCAGGACACACGAACATCATGACCTTGTAATACCCCTTCTTGCACTTCTTATTGCCATCTATCTTGTATACTTTCTTTGGGTTGTCCGAAACGACGCGTTGAGGAAGACTCTTACAGTGTGTGTAGTTATGAGGTGCGTTTGACATACCCGATCTATCACCAGGAATAGATTTTTGAAACCTATACGCTTCGTAGTCACCCACAGCGTACGCATAACAATTATTATTACCTATTCCAGTTGACGTGCCCCAACGTCTATTTGTAAATTTTCTTTCGGAGCCACTCAAGGGAAGCGGTGCCATATACAGTTGACTCAGAAAAAAATATAGTTACATAGTAAAATGTTCAAGGAAATCGTTAAGGCTGAAAACAAGTCGGATATGATCACAGAAGCGCTCGTGTTCCTCCTCAATATCTTGATCGGAACCTTCCTTCTTCGAGTGTTCTGGAATCGCTCCCTCGCGAAGCACATCACCGTGCTCAAGCCGATCAGCACACTCTTCGATGCGTTTGTGTTGTCCGTGTCCATCGCAGCTGTTCGCGGCATTTAAATCTCTTTATAGCCCTTATGACGCACACCTTCGGGGCTGACGAGCATAGGAAACGCGTCAATATCACTACTGCACTCTTTTTTGTCGCAGTCGACGAACACGAAGGGCTTACCAGTTCTTCGCATATAGTCCAACTGTTTACGAGTCCATCCACATCCCATGGTCCCGTAAATAGTCCAGGGTTTACCCCTCGGAATACGCGTAGGCAGTCGAGACAATAAATAAAGCGCGACAATGAATAATATCACGAACGCGTACATAGTTATACTATACCATTACATATTTTTTATGAATTTACACATTTGTTCTTTGGTTAAGTTTGAATCTAATTTGAACATTTTGACTAATTCTTCCTTCTTGTAGAGACGACACTTGCGCCTGTCGATTTTGAGATCACCATTCTTGTTGATGAATATTTTTGGCTTTGGTGTTTTCGGTTTCATGGCAATACCGGGTCTCTTTGGTGGAAGCTTCTTCTTTTCAGCTTCCTTTTGAAGAACAGCCCTCGCACGACGAATGGCGCTCATGGTGGCAGGTTTCGCGGGTGTTTTGGGTTTGGGTGCCACA
>Ga0181603_10001023_pt1 | contig 24050 bp, 14 predicted proteins | sample 041ome_13_FD_148633 | JGI IMG/M metagenome (GOLD analysis project Ga0181603, IMG submission 148633) | Coastal salt marsh microbial communities from the Groves Creek Marsh, Skidaway Island, Georgia - 041409US metaG (spades assembly) | ecosystem: Environmental > Aquatic > Marine > Intertidal zone...
CATATTAGGCAAAACAAATTACACCAGTACACAAGGTGTTGTGTTTACAAATGGATTAAAGGTACGATTTGATGGCGGAGTATTACCTGAAGAATATCGTAACAAATCATATTATGTTGAAGGTGTAGGAACAGCAATTACACTGACAGACGTATCGTTACTTGTCACTCCTGAAACATTTACTGTAGACCAGAGTGTTGGTTACGACATAGAGTTGTATGACTCAACAGGTTACGAAGCAACCAGTAATGCACCTACTACACAAGACTACATTGTAAGTCAACGTGATAGTTTAGATGGCAATGCATGGGCACGTGGTAACAGATGGTTCCACATTGACGTCATTAATGCTACTGGCGTATATAACAACTTTACTCCTGTTATTGACCAGACAAAGCGTGGTAAGCGTCCTATTATAGAATTTAATCCTAACTTACAGTTATATAACTTTGGCAGAATTGCAAAGTTGCCTGTTGACATTATTGACGACATAACTACAGATGCATTTTCAAATGTTGAGGGTGTTGCGTCTTATAAATCAGATGGCATAAACCTTGCTAACGGTCATAGGATCATTTTCACAGCAGATACAGATGACAACGTAAGAAATAAAATTTACACTGTAGAACTTGTTGATCCCGATAATGTTGGAACACTACAAATACATCTAAGTCCGGCGACTGATTCTGAAGTTTTAACTAATGAATCAGTAGTAGCAAAACTAGGAAATCAAAATCAAGGCAAGCAATTCTGGTACAATGGAACTGTATGGACTAGTGGACAACAGAAAACAGGTGTAAATCAGGAACCATTATACGATGTATTTGATGCCAGTGGTAATAGTTTTGGTAATAGCTCAGCATATCCTGGCACTACATTCAAGGGCACAAAGATATTTTCCTATAAGAAAGGTACAGGCACATTAGATAGCGTGTTAGGCTTTGCGTTAAGTTATAGAAACTTACAGAGTGTGGGAGATATTTTATACAATAATAATTTTACTACAGATACTTTTAGAACAACTGCAAAAACTAGTAACAATGTAGATTCTGGATCGTTGCATAGAAATAGCTCTCTTACAGCGTATACACTTGCCAACACTTGGGAAAAAACCATTACAGATACTAGGCAGTTCCAAGTATACAGTTATCCTTACACAGGGTCTAATCAATTTTTATACCCTGAAAACGAATTATCTGATCTTCAACGTAGAACACTGAAAGTATACGTTGGTAGTACACTATTAAATTCTAGTCAGTATGAAAAGGTAACTGTAAACAATAAGCAAAATATTCAGATAAGCACAAGCATAGATTTAACAGACAAGACTATAACTATTCTTACATTAAACAACAATGTGCTAGCCGATACGTTCTATCAGATACCTTCCAACCTAGACAACAATAGTCTTAATGGAACCTTTGATGTTGTAACACTTGGACAGTTGAGAAATCACTTCCAGGCAAGTTTTGAAAATGCTGTAGGAACTACGGGGGTATTTCCAGGCACCAACAACTCACGTGACTTGAACATACAACAAAGTCAAGGAACGATTCTGCAACACACAAGTGGCATACCTTATGCTATGTTGTTCATGGGAAGCGACATTGCAAATTTCTTTGATGCATTAGACCATGCAAACAGAGAGTATAACAATTTTAAACACAAGTTTATAGAAACAGCATTTACCCTAGAGGGTATAGAGTACTTGTCAACAGACGCCGCTGTGGATGCGATACTTGCTCATATCAACGAAGCAAAAACAGATACTTTCCCGTGGTTTTACTCAGACATGATACCTAATGGTAGTTCATATATTGAGAACTCAGAAACATGGTACGCAGGTAACAGTAAGTCCTACAAATTGGTCACACCAAACGCAATGAACACTCCAAGTCAGACTGGTGTGTTAGTGTTTAACAACAGTACACTTTTATTAAAAGATAAAGATTATACTATAAGTTCTGACGGCCTATTTGTTGAATTGACAACTGACTTCACTCCTGTAGCAGGCGATGTTATAAAAATTAGAGAATATTCTAGTACTTCAGGTAGTTTCCTACCTGAAACGCCTACTAAAATGGGAATGTATCCAAGTTATCAGCCAAGATTACTAACAGATAGCACATACGGAACGTCAACTACATTTATAATAGGACATGACGGTAGTCGTGTGCCTAGTTTTGGCGACGCCCGTGATGATCTCTTACTAGAAGTAGAAAAAAGAATTTATAATAACATTAAAACAGTCTACGACAAGGACAAGTTGGACTTACATGATGTATTACCAGGACAGTTTAGAACTACAGACTACACTAGACAGGAATGTTTACAGATTCTCGGAGGAGAGTTTGCACGTTGGGCTGGAAACAATGTTATTGATTATGCAAAACAAGACTTTTTCAATAACAGCAACCCGTTCACTTACAACTGGAGCAAAAGTTCTAGTGCTGTAGACAGTGAGTTACTACCAGGCTACTGGCGTGGAGTTTACAGACACTACTACGACACAGATACACCGCACTTAACACCTTGGGAATGTTTAGGACTAGCAGAAGAACCAAGTTGGTGGGCAGACGCATACGGTACTGCTCCGTTCTCAGCAGGTAACTTAGTGTTATGGGACGACTTAGAAGCAGGTTACATTAAAGAGCCTGGTAACGAGCGATACGATGCACGTTATAAGAGACCAGGTGTAACCAAGTACATACCTATCAATGTTTACGGTGAATTAAGAGCTCCCAACGAGTTCTTAGTAAAGAGTTTTGCTGGTACATACATTGAAGGTGAATATGTAATAGGTGATGAAGCACCTGCTGAAACTGCTTGGATTAAGAGCAGTTATTATCCATTTGCAGTACAAAAATTACTAGCACTAACTAAGCCTGCCACATATTTTGGACTATTTGCGAGAACAAACAACTACCAAAAGTCTGCATCATTAGGACAGTATGTTCTATCTGAAAATAACAGACGTTTAACACCGTCAGTTGTTAAAGTAAACGGTGGACTAGAAGGCACAACCAGACAGTACGTAGCTAGTTATGTTAACTGGATATCAGACAGGATGCGTAGTTTTGGTGTAGACCCAAGCATTACACTAAGAAAGATGTTGGATAATTTAAGCATACAACTTTCTTACAAAATGGGCGGTTTTACAGATAAGAATTATCTAAAAGTCTTAGCAGAACAGAGTAGTCCGTCTAGCACAACAGATAGTGTCTTTATACCAGATGAGGATTACACGCTTTTCCTACAAAAGTCCAATACTATTAACAGATTAAGTTATAGTGCTGTGGTAATAGAAAAAACTTCTAGCGGTTATAAAGTAGAAGGTTATGACACAGACTTCCCATTCTTTAGGGTAGTACCCAGTCGTGATACAGGTGCACCATCAACACTTACAATCTTTGATGAAACTGTAAATGTATTTGATGACTTTTTCCCTGTGTTTGAGACTATCCCTTACGGCAAAACGTTTGGAACAAAACAGGAAGTAACTGACTTCCTATTAGCGTATGGTAGATATTTACAAGCAGTTGGTTTTGTATTCCAGGCAAAAGTAGGTACATTAGGACAAACAAAGACTTGGTTGATGAGTGCTCAAGAGTTTATGGTATGGGCACAGCAAGGTTGGGGAGACGGTAACTTAATTGTTTTAGCACCAAGTTTTGACCAACTTGATATTGTACTAGAAAACGGAACTATAAACAATGTATCTGCCGCTTACAGAGGTAGCAGAGTACTAGATCAAAACTATAACATAATACCTACCAAAGAGTTAGAAATAGATAGAATAGATAATAGCATTGCTATACGTAGCTCTAACAATAAAACAATTGCATTAGCGGTATTGGATACTGTAGAATTTGAGCATACGCTTATCCCTAACAACACCACAGTGTTTAACGATGTTATATACCAACCTGAACTAGGTAATAGACAGGGACGTATCAAACTTGTAGGATTTAAGAGCAATAACTGGGACGGTACTTTAACACCTGGTGGCTTTATCCTAAACCAGGACAATATACAGGTTTGGAATGCAGGCAATGACTATAGAAAAGGCACGCTTGTTAAATTTAAACAACGTTACTATAGTGCTATTGCTAATACTCCTGCTTCAACATCTTTTAACACTAAAGACTGGAAAGAAGTTGACTATGATTCTATTAAGAAAGGATTATTGCCTAACTTTGCAAACACTGCCGCCGCTATAGAAACATACTACGACATAGATGATATTAATTTAGAAAGCGACAGAGACACATTTAGTAAGAGCTTGATTGGCTATAAAAATAGATCATACCTTAATGACCTAGGCATAGAAGATTCTAGTCAGATTAAATTTTATCAGGGGTTTATTCAAGAAAAAGGTACAATTAATTCAGTTAATGCACTAGTTAAAGCAAACCTTAATAATTTAAATCCTGAACTGAACGTATATGAAGAGTGGGCGTTCAGAACTGGTAGTTATGGCGTATTAGATAGAAATCAGGTTATTGAGATAGAAACAAACGATGACACATATTCTAATACTACTACCACAGTAAAGTTGTTAAGCCAGGTAGACTCCACACCTACAGACATTGTAAGTGTTCCGTTTACTGGTGTTTATAGAAAGCCTGCGGCATACGATGCAACACCTTTTATATACAGAAGTTATGACACTGATCTTAATAAAGATATAGCACAGGCTGGATTCCCTAGAGTAGATGATATTAACCACACTATATTTGACATCACTGATATCGCTACAGCAGCCGAGGATGTAGAACTGTTTGGAGTAGGACAGGAGGTATGGGTAGCCAAAGACTGGAACGGTAGTTGGAATGTCTACAGAATTTCCGAAACAAATACAACAGTGGTAAAATTAACAAACGTTACTAATAACTTTATGAAAGTTACGTGTAACCTACCGCATAGACTTGTTAAAAATGACGTTGCAGTTGTTAAAGATTTCGACTTTAAGTTTGATGCCACATACAGAGTGCATCAGGTAATAAACGAATATGAGTTTACAGTAAAGTCTACATCTGTCAGAATGAATTTACTGATAGATCCTGACACAGGCGCACCTGGCACAGTAGAAGGGTCAGGTAATTTATACAAGTTCGTCAGTGTTAGATACAAATACCCAAGTAATGTTGCGGCGGCAGAGCCACTAAACAGATGGAAAGTAGGCGACAAAGTCTTTGTTGATGAGTACAACACTGACGGTGACTGGCAAGTATTAGAAAAAACAGAACCTTGGTCAAATAACAAGAAGAACACTTGGTCAAGTGGTAGTGCAGATGACTTGTTTGGTAAGAGTGTAATGATAGGACATAGTGCTACTTGGGCGGCAATAGGCGCACCAGGTGAAAGCACTGGTAAGGTATTGTTGCATGACATTAATAGTTTAAATGATTTAGAATATGCAGAAACATTAGATGAAATCGTAGGAGTCTCTACAGACATTAACGACGACTTTGGTAGTAGCCTAGCAACAGGACAGTTAAGTTTTAACTACGATGGTTCGACAGTAATTAGCGACGAGTATCTAGCAGTTGGCGCACCTGCTACTAATAGTAACAGAGGCGGGGTATTCATTTATAGATTACGTGATAATACTTGGTCATTAAACCAATATATTCCGCCACCATACAGCGCAAGTGCTGGAGCAGAATTCGGTAAGGCAGTAGCAATTAGTAAAGATGCTAAATGGTTGTACATTGGTGCACCAGGTGATGATAGAGTAGAAGCATTTGGATTAGATGTTGCTCTCGAAGAAAAAACAGTAACTGTAGAAGGCGACGGTAGTACTACAACTTATGCTTTAGGATTTACTCCTAAGAGCTTAACAAGTATACTTGTTAAAGATTCTACTAAAGTCTACAGACATACGACAGACTACACAATTAGTGGTAGTGATATAACATTTGGTACAGCACCTAGTGTCGACGTTACAGTAAGCGAAAACTTCTACTACAAATCAGAAGCATCACTTACAGCAAGTGATGGAGACTCAGGAGATCAGTTTGGTGCAAGTGTTTGGACAAGTACAGATGGTACACAGGTTGTTGTTGGTGCTCCAAGACATGACAACGCAGGCGATGACAGTGTTATAGATTCAGGTGCCGCTTACTTGTTTGATAGAACAGTAGAAGCATTTGAAGGCGATGGTAGCACAACAGCATTTACTACTCAGCGCACACTGGATGCAGATGTAAACAAAGTCACAGTTAACGGTGTATTACAAGATGTACGTAAAGGCAGTGATGCATACTGGGATTACTCTGTATCAGGCACAACACTAACATTTAACACAGCACCAGCATCAAGTGCAATTATTAAGTGTGATACAAACACATTTATACAAATGCAAAAGATGGCAGAACAAACTGCTAACACACGTGGCGTAGGCAACGAGTTTGCAAAGAGTGTGCTAATTTGTCCTACTGATTGTTCTATATACATTGGTAACCCAAGTGATGATCCTAGAGAACTACGTAACTCAGGTAGTGTTGATCGTTATGTTAACCAAGGTAGAATATTTGGTACAATTACAAGTACAGAAACTAATCCTACAGTTACAATAGGACACAGTATTAGAATTAATGATTTTGAGATTGTATTCACAGGGACTGCTGTAGATGATGTTAAGACAGACATTAATAATGCAGGCATTGCTGGCGTTACGGCAACTGTTACTAGTGGCGTATTAACGATAACAAGTACAAGTACAATCGAGTTACAAAAACTTAAAGTCCTTCCTGGTTTAGGAACAGGATTAAGTGACTTGGGGTTAGACGTATTTGCCTACACACAAACGATATTGGCACCTAAGGGAAGAACTAACAGTAACTTTGGTGATACACTAGCAATAAGTGATGATGCACAAACATTATTTGTTGGCGCACCTAATTGCACAATGCGTATCAACATGCGTTTTGATGTAGATGCTGTAGACGATTTACCAGACACAACATTCGACGTAGATAGTACATCTTTCTTTGATACCAATCCTAAGTCAGGTGCCGCTTATGTATTTGAATACTTAGGCAATCCTACTGGTGATGTAGCAACACCTGGACAATTTGATTTTATACAAGAGTTGGAAGTAAGTAGTGCAACTGATGACATGGCCGAAGAAGACAGATTCGGTGTTAGCATTAGCACACGAGGCACATACACAGTAGTTGGCGCAGAGAAAGATGACGAACAAGGCACTGATGCAGGTGCAGTATATGACTTTGACAGTACCGGAGTAAAAGGTTGGAAAGTATTGAGATCCAAAACTCCACAGATAGAGGCAAATGCTATAAACAAAGCATATCTATTCGATAAAGTTTCTAAAGAAATAAAAACTTACTTAGACATCTATGATCCAGCAAAAGGCAAATTTATAGGTGCCGCCAGCCAGGAGCTAGACTATATTGCAGAAGTTGATCCAGCAAATTACGACCAGTCTGAATGGTTAACAGAATATAAAGGCAAGTACTGGTGGGATACTAGTACTGTAAGGTACATAGACTACGAACAGGGTAACTATCTCTATAAGAGTAACAACTGGGGGACTTACTTCCCAGGCAGTTCTTTCGACGTTTACGAATGGGTAGAGACAGATGTCTTACCAAGTGACTATGTAGCGGCTGGTTATAATGGAGTACCTAGAGACCAAAATGACTTGTTCTTCGTAGAGAAAAACATAACTAACATAAGCACAGGCACTCCAGTAACATTATATTATTATTGGGTAGGTGGTAGAACAACTACAGATAATATTAAAAAGAGACTAACAGTTAGTCAAATATCTACAATGTTACAAGATCCTAAAGATCAGGGCATTGCACATTTAAATGTTATGGATAGCAATCTATTGTCGCTGGTTAACTGCCAAAAATATATAGATGGTTCTAATACAATTCTTGCAGTTAACTATGATACAGAATATAACGAAGCGTTGTTACATAACGAATACCAACTAGTACAAGAGAATAAAAAAGACGCAGAATTACCTGCTAATATTCTTTCTAAACTTTATGATAGTTTATGTGGAGAAGATGCATACGGCAATGCTGTGCCTCAGGCAGGGTTAATACAAACAGAACGCTATGGTATAGATATTAGACCTCGACAAACAATGTTTGAGAACAGAGGAAATGCGTTAGAAACCTTCTTTAAGTATGTTAACACAGTGATGGCTAAGAATCAGATTGCAGAATCTAGAGACTTATCTAAATTAGAACTTAAAGAGGAAGCACCAACACAAGCGGCAGGCGGCTGGACAGAAAGTTTAAACTCATACGCAGAGCTACTATTCTTAGACACTGACTTATTCTCAGACGGATACAAGGTACTTGTATTAGCAGACGAACAAAATAACTCAGGTGGTTGGTCATTGTACGAACTAGATGTAGTAGATTCCAGCACCAGAGTGTGGTTACAGATAGATAAACAGTCGTTTAATACAACAGCATTATGGTCTTACGTAGATTGGTATGCAACTGACTTTGATAGTTCAACTATTGCAGATTATAGTGTGGCAGATAGAAATGCTGTAGAAGCGTTGTCACTGGCAGAAGGTAACATTGTTAGAGTTGCCAACAGAGGTAATGGTCTATTTGAAATATTGAGAGTAAAATCAGACCTAACAACAGAAGTTGTTGGATTAGAAGACGGCACAATTGAATTTAGTAGTACAATCTGGACTACAGTACAATCTGGATACTGGGACGATTATAACATTTTTGCTACTGGCACACAGGCTGGCATACAAGAAGTTGGTGTTAATATCAATACTGTATGGGGTGTGGGAAATGCAGATGCAGGCTATGGTCAGACAAATGTTATTGAACCCAAAGATGAAGACAGTGAACCAAGTACTGAAGAATGGAATGCATTAGTTGGTATTATAACTTCTATAGGCAATCATCAGAATACGTCTTTAATTACTGTGGATACTAGCGATATAGAAACAGAACTTGATAACATATCAACAAATATCACAAATGTACACACAAATAGACTAACCGCTAGAGCGACTAATACAGGAGCCGCTAAAAATATTGATTCTACCGGCGACTGGTCAGAAAGTGCAACACAGGAGATAAGAGTAACATTTAGTGACCCTGATAAAACAAGATACTTCTTTAACGCAGGCGGCAATATTACATTGACACCTGACGTAACAGGTTACACTGATGATGCCAAGGCACGTAGTTGGGATGCTCTAACACAGATGTGTGGTACAATTAAGTTTGGATCACAAGGCACTACAGTATCAGGAGATAGCACAAGTGCAACAGTAACAGAAACGCACACAAGTAGTGCAAGTACTGTAGCAAGTAGTATTGGATACTATGACCTAACAGCAGTCGATCAGTTAATCTTTACAAAGACACTTACTACTGCTGGAAGTCCGTATATTTCAACAACAGCAAATAATGTTAAGATTTATGCAAAGTCCAGTGGTGCTACTGGAGACAACGGTGACAACGGAGTGATAATTACATTTACAGTTGTATATTCTGATGCATCAGATGACTCTGCATTGGCAGCCGCAGACACAATGGACGGAACTGTAAGAACTATAGTTACAACGTACGAACCAAGCGCAACTTATATTAGCAAGACATGGGCAGTACCTGCAATAACACTGCACAGTAAGACACATGAATAAAGGGAAGTGAATGGCACTTAACGCAACAGAGATTAGAAATATCTTAAATGCTTTAAAAGATGATATTTTTATTAAAGACTTAAGTATAGAACAACGTAACTCGTTCTTTGTTCTGATAAGACACATATTGTCAGAACAAACTTCTGTTGACTATGCATTTAAAACTTCACTGCTAACAATATTTCATAAGTTACGTGACTTGGATCAGAATCCAAGTTTCCAACGTGATAACCAAACTTATCTTCAAAAATACATTGAAGAGGTTAAACCTTATCACAGTAAAATTAGAGAGTACATTTTTAACTACACCAAACTAGACGATAGTCCTATAGGAAATTCAGACTTTGACTTACCAGCCTACTATGATACAAGTGTAAACAGGTTTAGAAGTCCTAGTGGAGAATTCCAAGGTGATCAGACATTATGGAATAACGATCCTAATTACATTGACTGGTTTAATTACCACACATACGGTGTACAAAGTATCAGTGTAGTTAATGCCGGTAGTGGTTACACTCAAGCACCTATAGTTACTATAACTGGAGGTGGTGGTAGCGGGGCGACTGCTACAGCAAGAATAGTTAACGGTAGTGTTAGCAGTATCACAGTTGTAACCAAAGGTACAGGGTATACTTCAACGCCAACAATTACATTAACATCTGCACCTTTAACTGGTACTACTGCTAGAGCTTATGCACAGTTAGGTAATAATACTCTAGTACGAACATTTGACACAACAATAAAATTTGACCGTATCACTTACGGACATAACATAAAAGATTGGACAGCAAGCACCGCTTATGCCGAGGACGACTACATAAGATATAATGGTAAAGCCTACCAAGCAACTGCCGCATTTACATCAGGCGCAAGTTTTAGTTTAACAAATCTGACAGAACTAGGCGGCAGTGAATTTGACAATGCTAACGATAGAATTATGGCGCTGTACAATCCTACAGCAGATATGCCAGGCAGAGACTTAAAACAGTTGGTAGACGGCTTAGAGTACAAAGGTGTTTTAGTACAGGATCTTAACACAACTTACAGTGATGCGAGTAGCATTGAAGCCAGTGAGGATTACTACGATACGTTTATTAGTAGTACCTTCGTAGATGCTGACGGGTCTTCAATGACGCTTGGAATGAAAGCAGAGGACATTAATATAGATGGTGCAAGTTTTGTAGATGAGTATAGTTCTTTTGCACCACAGGAATTACTGCCAGGAAGAGTATTTGACACCTTAGACATACAAGTTTACCAGACAGCAGGCAACGATATAGAAGAGGACGGCAGCGGTACTCCTATACATCTAATCAGTTACGACGGTGATGGTAGTACCAACACATTTAGTTGGGGTACTGCTCCTAGAGGACATCAGTTGTTTGTTTATTCACAACAACAAGGTGACTTACACAACCCTTATCACTATACAACAAATTATGTGGATAAAACAATAACACTATCATCAACACCGTCTGCATCTGACACTATATTCATATATGTTATGGATAATGTTGGAGATAATGAAGTATTCAATGGTGAATACACAGGTGACGGCAGTACAGTAGATTTTGTTGCTAATGTAGATTATGATCTGGCAACAAACACCTTAGTGTTAGTAGACAACATAGAAACTAGCCACACTGTAGTGGACAGTGATCCTGGAGAAACTATTATACGTTTTAGTAGTGCACCTGCTAACGGTTCACACATTGACATACATGTACATAATAGTCCAGTAGGCACACAAAACTTTAGTTATGCTCACACTCAGTACGATACATTAACTGGTGGCACTTACCCAGATGATTATACAATTGCATTGGATAAAGAATTAAAGTATGAAGGTCCCTTCAGTGCCAACATAATTGTAGAGCTTAATGGCGAACGACTACGTCCTGCTAATAATGCTTATTACACAGGCGACGGATCCACAACTGTTTACACAGTTAGTAATACAGACACATCTGTTGACCCAGATTTAGTTGCAGATAATGACGTAGAAGTATATAATAATGGAACAAGACTAGTTCAGGGCGTAGATTACACTCTAGCACCTAGCGATGGAAGCAGTTTACGCTATATTACATTTACAGTAGCGCCTAGTGTAGGTGATAGAGTTGTTATTTCATTACTGACAGGACAACAGTTTAGAATAAACTCTAGTACAGAAATATTACTAGACAGCACACTGACATTACAGAGCGGTGATACAGTAGTAGTTCATACATTTGCTAATCATGATCCTTTAAGGATGCGTACACAGGTATTTGTGGGGACTACTTCAGGAACAACAACTATTGTCACAGGATATGATGAGATAGGTTATGATGCTGATACATTTGATGGAGAAACTTCTTTAGTTGTAACAACACCTGAATACACACTTAGTAGAGCAATTAGTAATGGTGTATTCTTATGGGTAACTAAGAATGGTGTAAGGTTACATCCTAACACAGACTATACATTATCATCAACAACACAGATATTACTAGGCGAACACCTAAATGTAGACAGTGATGATGTAATTGTTGTTACGTCGTTTACAGAAAACACAAGACCAGATGCATTTGCCTTTAGAGTAGGACAAGATATTTTAGGAAATAAGATTTACAAGCGTATTAGTGACCAAGAAACTACATTCCTAAGTCAGCCACTTGCTATTACTGACACAGAAATATTTGTTAGAAACGCAAGCCTATTGCCTGATCCTGGTGTTAGCACTAATAATCCAGGTGTGGTGTATATTTTAGGTGAGAGAATAACGTATTATGGTATTGATAGAGTAAACAATAAGTTGTATCAGTTGCGTAGAGGAACTTATGGAACAGGAGCAAGAGATTTATATGCTACTGGTACCAAGGTTCAGGATGCAAGCTCACAGCAGGATGTTCCTACCACAACAAAGATTTGGTATGACATAGAATCAGGAGGTCAGGTAGGACCGGATGGAAGTACACTAGTAGTTAAGACAGAAACAGGAGGAAGTTTGGGTACAGCAACAACATTACAGGCTAGATTCCTAAGAGATAAGACAGCATATTACCAAGGATAAATACTGATATGGAACAAGATAAGCAGGATATTATGACTACAGAACAAGAAAAACAGCCTAATGAGGATACTGGCGTTCACGTTGAAGGCCACATTAAAATCCACGATCCAGAATCAGGAGAAGTCTTTGTTGATAAAAGAAATGCTATTCACTATGAAAACATAAGTGAGGCTCTGGCACTAAGTGTTGCTAACAAAACAACCGGATTTATACATGAGATGCATTTCGGAAACGGTGGTACATCGGTAGATCCTACTGGTGTTATTACATATTTGCCTGCTAACAATACAGGACAAAATGCTGATCTGTATAATAAAACTTATTACAAAGTAGTAGATGACACCTCAAGTTTAAACAATGATCCTAGTAGAAATAAGATTGAAGTAAGACACACAACAGGCAACAACTATACAGATATTTTGGTAACTTGTCTATTAGATTTTGGGGAGCCAAGTGGTCAGAGCGCATTTGATAATACATCTAACTTAGATGAAGAATATGTTTTTGATGAACTAGGATTAAAGAGTTGGACTGGAACAGTAGCAACAGGTAAACTACTAACGCACGTAGTGTTTCATCCTGTTCAGAAGTCATTAAACAGACTTATCCAAATAGATTATACAGTTAGGATACAGAGTTTAACTAACTTAACAGGTGTTGCATAATGAGCTATACTATTAACAAAACAGATGGTACTATATTAACAACTGTAGAAGATGGCACATTAGATACTGCTACCGATCTAAGGTTAATAGGCAAAAACTACAGTGGCTTCGGTGAAGTTTTTAACGAAAACTTGGTTGCTCTATTAGAAAACTTTTCTAACGGTTCAGCACCAACTAACCCATTAGCAGGACAAATCTGGTGGGATAAAAATGACAAATTATTAAGTGTCTTTAACGGCACAGTATTTAAAAGTCTAGCAGTACTTAGAGTGGCAACAACTGCTCCTACAAATCTGCAAGCAGGCGATTTGTGGTATGATTCAACTAACGAACAACTCTATATTACAGATGGTGTAACACACAAACTAGTTGGCCCAATGTATTCAGACAGTCAGGGTATTAGTGGTATAGTAGTTGAGACACTGTCTAACGGCGTAAGCAATTATGTAGTAAGCAAATTTATGCAAGGAGGGGTGGCTATTGCGTATATGTCAACAGTTACATTTACTCCTAGTCCTGCAATCTCAGGATTCGCACAAATTAAGGCTGGCCTAACACTTAGTTCTGATTATTCAGATATGAAGTTTCAAGGAACAGCAACGACTGCTGACGATGTAGATGGTTTAGATAGTACACAGTTCATGCGTTTAGACGTAGCGAATACTGCTACAGGAAAACTAACCATTAATAACAACTCTGGTATTTCATTAGGATCAAACGGGTTTGTTGACCATAATGTTCAGAGCGATGATTACGTTATACAAAATAGAGCAACAAACAAAGATATAATTTTTAAGGCTACTGATTCTAGTAGCACAGCAACAATACTTACATTAGATGGTAGCACCGGTAATGTAGTGGTTGCTAATACTCTTGAAGTAGGTAGTATTACAGTTAGCGACAACTTAACTGTGAGTGATGATATTACAGCAACCAACTTCATAGGAACACTACAAACAGCGGCACAGCCTAACATAACGAGTGTTGGGACCTTAAGTAGTCTAGTAGTTTCTGGAGGTATTACATCTGGCACTACATTAACCGCTACTAGTCTGTCAGGAACTTTAACAACTGCGGCTCAGACAAACATTACAAGTGTTGGAACATTAGGAAGTTTAGCAGTTACCGGCACAGCAACAGCAGATACATTCAGTGCAACAACATTAACAGGAACACTTAGCACACCAGCACAAACAAACATTAACCAAGTTGGTACGTTGTCAGGCTTGCAAGTTTCAGGAGCCGCAACATTCAACAACGGTATTAATGTAGCAAGTGGTGTGATTAGTGGTACGATAGGAACAGCCGCACAAACCAATATTACAAGTGTTGGCACGTTAGGGTCACTAACAGTTAGCGGTACAGCAACAATAGGTGCTTTAAGTTTAACAACTGACTTACCAGTAGCACAAGGCGGAACTGGTGCAAGCACTGCCGCTGATGCAAGAACAAACTTAGGTGCTGTTAATATTGCTGGCGACACAATGACCGGTGCTCTCACACTTAGCGGAGTACCAACAAGCACTAATCATGCCGCTACTAAAGGCTATACAGATAGTGCTATTAGCAGTTCACTAACAAATTATGCAACAAAGACTTATGCTGATCAAACTGCAAAATGGCAGGGTGCTAATAAACATGTGAGCACTAGCGCACCAACAAGTTCAGACGGCAATGACGGTGACATTTGGTTTGTTAGGGAAGCATAATGACTGAGAATGTTTACGTTAAAGTGTTAGGAACACAAAAACAAGTTACAGCAATTAAAACAAAAGTAAGCGGTACATGGAAAGATGTTACAGCAGTTTATGTAAAAGTAAGCGGGACTTGGAAACGCATATTCTCATAATATGGGTTTGCAGATAGTATAAATATATAGGATAAATGGAGTAAATTACAAATGGCGTATACTATTAACAAAACAAGTGGTGCGATTTTAACTACAATCGCAGACGGTACAATTGACACCACTTCAGACCTAACACTGATAGGTAAAAACTATGCAGGTTATGGTGAATTACAGAATGAGAACTATGTAAAGTTATTAGAAAACTTTGCAAATACAACACAACCAGGAAGCCCTATTGCGGGTCAACTTTGGTTTGACACTACTAACAGTCACTTGAAAATTTATGTAAGTGGTGCTGTTGGATTTAAGAGACTGTCGGCTATCACCAGTGCCACAAGCGCACCTAGTAACAATACCACAGGCGATCTATGGTGGGATAGCGATGATAAACAGTTACATGCATGGGACGGTAGTGCATTTATCCTAGTAGGTCCTAGTGCATCAGCAGGCTCAGGTGTTTCAGGTGCGATTGTTGAAACAATTACAGATACTCCAGGTGCAGTAGATCACGTTGTTATATCTAACTACGTATCGGACGACATTGTAACAATTATCAGTAAGGATAGCACATTTACTCCTGCTACTCCTATTACTGGCTTTAGTACTATTAGTCCTGGTGTTAACTTGGCAAGTACAGGTGCTATCGCAGGTATACAATTAACTGGTACAGCAAGTAACGCCGCTTTGCTAGACAGTTTAGACAGTACACAGTTTTTGCGTAGTGACGCTAACGATACAACATCAGGCACACTAGGTGTATTAAATGATACAGGTTTAAGCGTTGGTACAGACAGTGACTTTAAAGCAAGTGTCAGTGGATCAGACGTAACACTACAAAACCAAACAAGTAACGGTGATATTCTTATTAAAGTTAATGATGGCGGTGTTACAACCACAGCACTCTCTATTGACGGCGCAACATCAACGTGTTCTGTTGCTAGTGATCCTACAACAGGATTAGGTGTTGCAACAAAGAGTTATGTTGATAACCTAATTTTAACTGGTAATGCTTTAGCAAGAGACGGTTCAAATACAATTAACGGTGATATTTTACCAGATGGTAATGGTACACGTAACTTAGGTGCTTCGCTAACAAAGTTTGCTACTGTTTACGCAACGACATTTAGTGGAACATCAACGCAAGCACAATACGCTGACGTGGCAGAGAGATTCCATGCAGACGACGTATACGCTCCTGGTACAGTAGTTGCACTAGGTGGTGTTAACGAAATTACAAAAGTAGCAGAAGATGCATCAGAAGATGTATTTGGTGTTGTTAGTGAGCAACCAGCACACTTAATGAACGCTGGTGCAGGTACAGACGAAACACACCCAGGTATTGCTCTACAAGGTAGGGTACCTGTACAAGTGGTTGGTAAGGTAAATAAAGGGGATAGACTTATTTCTGCAGGAAACGGACTTGCAAGAGCAGGTTCTCGTAACGAAATTACCCCTTTTAACGTTATTGGAAGAGCTTTAACAACTAAAGCAGATGATGGCGTAGGTATTGTAGAAGCAGTAGTACAATTAAACTCATAAGGAAGTAGAATGGCATATCAAACCGGAGACACGATCCTAGACGATGAATACAATGTATTTGTCACCGGCTTAGCAGGAGGAGGAGCAACAGACACTGCGAACTTAAACAATGTTTGGGGCACTGGTGTTGGTGACAGAGGATATGGTCAGGCGACAACTATTAGTGCTGTTAGTGCAGGTGATACTGTAACAGCAACACAATGGGCAACTTTACTTGCTCGAATAACAAGTGCAGCCAGCCACCAAGGCTCCAGTTTAACATCAATGGCTACTCCTAGCGCAACTGATATTATTGAGGTTATTGGTGCAATCAGTGCCAACTTATCAACAATACACACAAATAGAATTAACGCCGCAGGCACAGGAACACCATCGTCAACTAACATGAACTCAACAGGTAGTTGGGAGACCCAAGCAAGACAAACAATTACACTAACTTGGGCAGACCCAGACGAAGCAAGATATTTCTTTAATGCAGGTGGCTACATAGAAATAACACCATCTGTAGTTGGATACACTGACGATCAAAAAGCAAGAGCATGGGACGCTCTGACACAGATGGTAGGGACAATACAGTTCAGAGCAAATACAACATCAATGAGTGGCGACACAACCTCTATTACGGTTACCGAAGCGCACACTTCTTCAGCATCAAATGTTAGTGTTTTAGGGTATTATGGTTTAACAACATCTAACCAGTTACTATATGATAAGGCACTAACAACAAATTTAAGTCCTTATATTGCAGGCGCCGCAAATAATATTGAGGTATATGTTAAGTCAAATGGTACACAAGGTAGTTTCAGCGACAACGGCGATGTAATTACTTTACAAATTGATTACAACGATGCTTCAACAGATCAGGCATATGATAAGTCTGAATATAATATATTAGATGAAATGGATGGAACAGTAAGAAACGTAATTAACATAGTACCACCAAGTACTAGTTATTTGACATCATCTTGGTCCAATCCAACAGTAGCACTAAGTAGCAGTTCACATGCTTAATACAAAAAATTTGGTAAATATATAACAACAACGGAGATTACGCAACATGGCATACCAAACCGGGGACACAATCCTTGACGACGAATATAATATTTTTGCTACTGGCGCTGGCGACGGTACAGCAACCGACAGTGCCAATGTAAACAACTTATGGGGTACAGGAACTGGTGACCGAGGATATGGACAGTCAGGTACTTTATCATCAGTATCTGCAGGGTCTAACGTAACAGCCACACAATGGTCTACATTATTATCTAGAATAACATCCATGGGTAATCATCAGGGCACAAGTTTAGGCTCTATGACGTCACCAAGTGCAGGAAACGAAATTGAAATTATTGGCGCAATTAGTAGTAACTTAAGTAGTCTCCACTCAAACAGACTAAACAAAGCAGGCAACGGCACAGCAGAAGGAGCTGTAAACAGTGACTCTACAGGTACTTGGACTGCAAGTGCTATCCAGGAAGTAACTGTAACATTTGATTCAGCAGATGAGGCACGTTATTATTTTAATGGCGGCGGATACATACAAATTGACCCACAAATGGTTAGTTACACAAGTGATGCTAAAGCAAGATCCTGGGACGCATTAACACAGATGTGCGGAACTATTCGGCTTGAGGCACAAGGTACCGCAGTATCAGGCAGTTCAAACTCAATAACAGTTACTGAAGCACACACAAGTTCACAGACTACATTGGCGACGACTATTGGTTACTATGATATGACAACCTCATATCAGACAATTTTCCAAAGAGATTTAACAACAAGTGGTAGCCCATATATCTCAGGTGGTGCTAACAATGTTAAGATTGAAGCAAAGTCGAACGGAACACAAGGTTCAAACAGTGACGCAGGCACTATTGTTACATTTAAGATCAGTTTCCTAGATGCTTCAACTGACGAAACAAGTTATGACAAAGCAGATTATAATGTAGAAGACGAAATGGACGGTACTGTTAGAAATACTTTCAACAGAGTACCACCAAGTACAACATACCTATCTGCTACTTGGGGTACTACGGCAGTAGCTCAAGCATCAGCAACACATACATAATATAGTTTTACTAACGAACGCAAACATGGCACTAGAAATAGTGCCATTTTTGTATTGACTATTCAAACGCATTCCTATATAATAACACTATGGAAAAAGTCGAAAAATTAGAAAAGTACGCCCAAGCACGATTCGAACACAACGTTCACAAAAAAAGTATAAGAGAACAATGTGAAAAAGAATTGTATGTAGCTCATAATGGTGGTATGTTCAAGATAGATCAAGGACTAATCGCTTTCCTTAACGCATGGGAGGACGATAAGATCTATATGATTGACAGTTATGATAATCCTATCGAAGTAGATAGGAAAAAGTTACTGGTCCTGGCAAAACAAGCATATCAACATGCTATAAATACCTACCACACAAATTATGAGCAACTTAGAACTACAAGGCGAGCAACCCAAGTCTAACGGTGTAGTAATGTTCGCACGTAATTCTAAACTGGATTACATGCGTATAGCACAACATAACTGTAAACTAATTAAGGAACATTTACAGTTACCAGTTGCTGTTATTACAGACACTAATACACGTGATGAGTCAGACACCTCAATGTTTGACTATGTCATAATGGATGATACCGAGTATACGAATACTCGTACATTCTATCTTAAAGGTAAAAACTTACGCACCCCTTGGTTAAATGGTAGTAGAAGCGATGCCTATGACCTAACACCCTTTGACAGAACATTGTTACTGGACGCTGACTATCTTATCATGTCAGACAATTATAAGAAACTGTTTGAAATAAATCAGGACTTTTGTTGCCACTATGATGTATTAGATGTAACCGGACAAAATTTGTATAAGACAGACCAGCGTTTAGGTGTATATTCTATACCAATGGTATGGGCAACAGCAGTGGTATTTAATAAGTCAGAAGTTGCAGACAATGTATTTTCCTTGATGAAGATAGTAAAGGAACACTGGGAATATTATAGCGCATTGTATCAGTTCAATCGTAAAATGTTTAGAAACGATTTTGCACTTAGTATAGCATTACACATACTGGGCGGTTATGGTACAGAGACGTATCGCATACCCTGGCGACTGGCAACATTAACGTCACGTGCAGAGATACTAGAGTACACAGAACGTGGTATAAAATATGTATACGATAAAGGAGACAGTGACTACGTTGGAAGAATCAAACAAGATATACATATCATGGACAAACAGTCACTAGTGGAGTTTATATGAAGCAAGGCGCTGGTTACGTTACCATAGCACAAAATACAGATAGTACCAACTATCTGGAACTTGCATACTTACAAGCTCTTAGTATAAAAGTTACACAGCGTAAGTATACTAACTATACTGTATTAGTTGACGAGCGAACTCGTAATGATATGCAGGATAAGTATCTTAAAGTATTCGATAATGTTATTGATTTACTACAAGATGATGCAAAAGATCATGACTGGAAATTAGCAAATGAATGGCAAGTAGGTAAACTAACACCATATAAAGAAACAGTTAAGATAGAATCAGATATAATTTTAACCACTAATATAGATCATTGGTGGCAAATTATGCAAGAACGAGAAGTATGTATTTGTACAAATATACGTGACTGGGAAGGTAATATCAACAACACTATGGCATATCGTAAACTGTTTGCGGAAAACAATTTACTTAATACATATAATGGTTTTAGTTATTTTAGATTTGGAAAATACAGTGAAATGTTTTGGCAATACCTGCATTATGTTTACCAACACTGGGATATTTTTAGAGATAGAATATTAAAAAATTGCAGAGAAGACATCGTGAGTACAGATGTTGCCTATGCAGTAACCGCAATGTTGGTAGGTGAAGAACACTGTCATTTACCTTACACTACGCCTAGTTTTGTACACATGAAAGGTGCTGTGAATAATTGGCATTCAAATTTAAATTGGCAAGATCACTTACTAGCACAGTTTGGTAATGACGGTGTATTAAGTTTTAATACCCAAAAACAAATGTACCCTGTACATTATTTTATAAAGGACGAAAAATTTGTCAGACAAGCAATCCAAAGCCTGGAGCGAATTTTCCAAAGCCGTACGTGAGTTCGTTCCACCAGAACCTGTTGTAGAAACTTACAGAATATATTATAATAGTGAAGGTGAAATAGTGAACCAAGTTCATAACGAGCCTGGAGATCCTACAGGACCTTGCTTGGAATTGCCTTGGAAAGAATATAAAGAAGTAATGCACAAGTTACACGATAGTTTAATTAAAGACGGGGTCGTAGTAGATAAGCCACGTATGACCAAAAACAAACTATTACAACCTAGCGATACAGGGTTTGCAGTTATGCGTAATAATCTAGCATTTCCTGACGATAACAATCCGGAGTATTGGGAACATGGATATAGTTGATGTAGCAGATTTAGATGTCATATTTTTAACGTATGACGAACCTAAAAAGGAAGAGTTTTGGATAAAACTTCAGAACATAGTACCGTGGGCAAAACGTGTTGACGGCGTAGAAGGTTCAGATGCCGCACACAAAGCCGCAGGCGAAGCAAGCGATACAGATAGGTTTGTACTAATAGACGGTGACAACTTACCTGATCCTGACTTCTTTAACGTACAGTTAGAGATAACAGATGAAAATAGAGACTGTGTGTTTAGATGGCGAGCCCGTAATGAAATAAATGGACTAATGTACGGCAATGGTGGTATCAGTTGCTGGACCAAAGACTTTGTTGCTAACATGCGCACACATGAAAACTCAGACGGCAGTGATGATACTGCTGTAGAATTTTGTTATGATCCAAAGTATTGGGCTATGCATAACTGTTATAGCACAACGTATCCTAATCAAACTGCCTTCCAAGCCTGGAGAGCAGGATTTAGAGAAGGTGTTAAGATGTGTTTGGATCGTGGTGCAAAGCCAACACTGGCGGAGTTTGATAAAAAAGTAAACAACAGAAATTATGACCAGCTCTGTATCTGGCAAAGTGTAGGGCAGGATGTTGAGAACGGTGTGTGGGCCATGTATGGCGCACGACTTGGTACTTACATGACCATGTTGGAAGACTGGCCTTACAAGCGTGTACAGGACTTTGCAGAGTTGGAAAAGTTATGGGAGTCAGTTAAAGACAACGACCCAGTAGAACACAATGCAAACTTAGAAACTGTTTTAACAAAACGTCTAGGATTACCTATTACCACACTGGATGCAGGACAAAGCAAGTTCTTCAAACATCACTATGGCGCTACATTACGAAATGCTGAGGTAATGACCACAGAGATAAGTATTATACGAAAACAAGAAGGTTGGTGATAAATGACAAAAGCACACTATAAGTTGGATATTGACACCCGTGGAGCACTCCGGTACGAACTCAACTTATACGAATTAATGGGAGGAAAGCCAGAAAAATCGCATTGGCTTTGGTGGCCTGATCAAATGGATAAAGTATTTAATCAACATTGGCTTGACTATCTGTCTACTAAACGTCTTACACCTATAGGATTTCTTTTATTTTATAAATCTGCAAATCATAATACTAGTATGTTTCCTGCAGGCATACATATAGATTCTATTCCAATAGAAGAATATAAAAATCAAAAGTTACAAGAAAAGGCATTTGTACACTACGCTATAAACATAGTAGCTAATCCGGGTTACCTAACAGGTAACGGATATTCTCCCGAGTACAAAAATTGGAAAGATAACGCAGTTATGAGGTGGTATAACCATACGAATACACAAGCTAGTAAAGTTTTAACTTTTCAAACCCCTGACAATAAGTCCTACAAACACCGTGGATGCCACCCAGACAGGATTAATGATCTGGTAGATGTCCAAGAAGATTGTAATCATGCTACATTAGTAAATACCAGTATCCCTCATGAGGTTGAAACATTTGATCAGCCTAGACTGTGTTTTTCATTGAGATGCTTCACCCAGTTGCAAAATCGAAGAATTGCAAGTTGGCAAGATGTTTTAAATTTTTTCAACGAGTACAACTTAATTATTGAGTAGTAGGCATTGAGTAAACCAAACAAACAACCATATTATGATCTGAATATTAATGTCAATGGCGCTATCAGGCAAGACTTTGATTACAGATCTTTTGTGAATCGAACTGGTAACTTTAATTTGCGTGTTTTTGACTACGATGATGTAAAAAATATATTCAATGAATCTTGGATTGACTACATGCATGATTTAGGTTTTATGGTCACATATGGAATAATATTTGCCAGAGACCCAAATTTTAACGATTGGCAACATGCACATATTGATACTATTCCTGATTATAGTGTTGTTACCGACGATCATGGTCCTCGACCTGTTGTCCACTATGCTGTTAATTGGACATTAAATCCACAAGATGATGCAGAAATGATATGGTACCAAAATAATACTGAAGTTGCTGATGCAACAATAATATCTGGTAAGGAAATTAACACCAGCAACTTTACTGAAACACATCGACATGTGATTGGTTCAACTCCAACTTTGGTTAATACTGGAGTGTTTCATTCGGTAGTTGGTGGATCCAATAATCGATATGCAATTAGTTTGCGTAGTATGCTACCTGGGGTGAGTGCTGTTTGTGATTGGCAAACAGCGGTAGAACATTTCAATCCGTACGTTATACAATAAAATTAGTTTTAAACTTTATACTATTCAATGAAAAAATCAGTTTTTATGAACAGCGCAGAACAGATGCGTGATAAACTTGGTAACGGCATGTGTCTTGCCAAATGGCAACAAGTAAGTCTGCACTTGCCCACGGGACTAAACAATAGTTGTTATCATCCGCCACTGCACGAAATAGATGCCGCTGAACTAAATGATAATCCCGGCGCACTGCACAATACCAAGCATAAAAAACAACAACGCAAGATAATGATCAAGCAGGAACGTCCAGACGAGTGCAGTTACTGCTGGACACAAGAGGACATGGGCAACCTAAGCGATAGACATTATCGTTCAGGTGAGCCTTGGGCCGCAGAACACTTTGACCGTATAATGGAGAGCACAGGCGATGAAGATGAAATACCTAGTTATGTTGAAGTCAATTTTAATAACGCTTGTAATCTTAAGTGTAGTTACTGTAGCCCTCAGTTTAGTAGTAGTTGGGCTGATGAAATAAAACGCTTTGGTGCGTACCCTACCAGTAAGCCACACAACGCTCCAGAACACTTTGAAGGTAGACGTAGACCTATCCCTGCTAGAGAAGAAAATCCATATGTGGAAG